>Ga0209425_10005733_pt1 | contig 12105 bp, 14 predicted proteins | sample COG_05_FD_184749 | JGI IMG/M metagenome (GOLD analysis project Ga0209425, IMG submission 184749) | Pelagic Microbial community sample from North Sea - COGITO 998_met_05 (SPAdes) (version 2) | ecosystem: Environmental > Aquatic > Marine > Neritic zone/Coastal water | place: Helgoland, sampling... | reverse complement strand
AAAATCTCGATGACATTATTGTCAGGTTAAAAGCGGCAAAGATTGGCGTGCTGCTGACGGGAATGCGGGCGCCGCCAAATATAGGCCCAGATTATGGGAGAGCTTTCAATCGCGTGTTCCCTGATCTTGCGCAAAAGCACGATGTGCTTCTCTACCCATTCTTTCTCGACGGCGTTGCTGCCATATCGTCGCTTAATCAGCGCGATGGTATCCACCCGAACCCTCGTGGCGTCGCGGTGATAGTTGACCGCATCATACCGTTCGTGGTCCGCTTGCTGAAAGGTAAGCAAAAAGGAGGTGCGAAACAAAAGTGAACGCCGCGGATAATCAATCGGATACTTTTACGGTCGCGCATGCAAGCGGCGGCGATTGGCAGGAGCTGACCGAGGCTTGCCTTCTTAGTCTCGGAAAAGCGGCAAAGGGTGCCAATAATCTGGGCTTCGTCTATGTTTCGGATTCACTCGATGAAGATCTGCACCTGATCCTTAAACGCTTAAAAGAAGCGACCCGTATACATGACTGGGTTGGCACAATCGGGTACGGCATCTGTATTTCTAACACAGAGTTTTTTGATGTACCGGCGATGGCGATCATGGTTGGAGAGGTGCCACAGGATAGCTTTTGTATCTTGCCGACAATCGGGCCTGATGATCGAGATTTACCCAAAGAAGTCCTGGATTGGGCGCGGACGCATAACCCGGTTTTGGGAATCGTTCATGCCGATCCACGGGTTCCGGGGCTAGAGAAAATATTCTCGCGCATCGAAGGCCAAACGCACTGTTTTCTGGTTGGCGGCATGACGGCGTCGCGTGGCGCGCAGGATCAAATCGCGGGAGAGGTTACTGACGGTGGCGTCTCTGGCATTTTGTTTGGTGGTGCCCTAGGCGCAGTGACTGGGTTAACACAGGGCTGTTCGCCGATTGGTGCCGTTCACAACGTTACTAAAGGTCGTGACAATATCGTTCTTGCGCTCGATGATAAACCGGCCTTTGATATTTTTAAGGAAGATATTGGCGAATTGCTGGCACGCGATCTGAGCAAGATTAATGGCTATGTTCATGCCGCGATCCCTATAAAGGGATCGGATCAGGCGGATTATCTGGTGCGCAACCTGTTGGGCATTTACCCCGAAAAAGGCTGGGTCTCAATCGGCGAACGGGTCGGCGTCGGTGATCAAGTGATGTTCGTGCGGCGTGATGCCGTGACGGCGATCGCCGACCTCAAACGCATGGTCGCTGATGTCAAACGACGCGCGGACGGACCGCCCAGAGCGGCGTTTTATTTTTCCTGCATTGCCCGTGGTCCTAATCTGTTTGGGCCAGGCTCGGCGGAGCTCAGGACCATTACGGATATCCTGGGCGAGGATATTCCGTTAATCGGGTTCTTTGCCAATGGCGAGATCTCAAATAACCGGCTCTATGGGTATACGGGCGTATTGTCGTTAATACTGTGATTCGCCTGTTTGTCGCTCTCGCTCTTCCTGACAATCTGCGCCAACGGCTCAAGACTCTGTGTAACGGGGTTCGTGACGCTCGCTGGGTCGAGGAAAAAAACCTCCATCTGACATTGCGATATATCGGTGAAGTCGAGGAACCGGAGCTTGCCTATATTATGGCGGCTTTGTCCTCGGTCCAGGTCGAGAGATTTGATCTCACATTGTCTGGCGTTGGCCATTTTGAATCGCGCGGAAAAATTCGATCTCTATGGGTCGGGATACAGCCATGCTCGGCTCTTGGGGCATTGCAGCAACGAATTGAATCCGTATTGACCAGACACGGCATTGCTTCGGATGGCCGTAAATTTTCACCTCATATAACGCTGGCCCGTTTGACGCTGGTGCCGCCCGCCTATGTGCGCGACTGGCTCGAAGGAAACAGCTATTTTCTATCTTCGTCCTTTGCAGTCGAAGATTTTACGCTCTTCGATAGCTACCGGGCGCGAACTAGTGCGATTTACACGCCGCTCCAAGCATTTCCCTTGAACCAGGAACTTGTCAAATAATGGCGATATATCGGGATATGGATCAGGAGGCTGTGGATCGCGGCTATAATGCGCGGGCGACGGTCGAAAATGTTGATGTATTTCTGGCAGAGTACGCCTCGCGCAGCGCAGTTGCCCGGGAGACTCTCGATTGTCTTGAGGACGTCGCCTATGGCGAACATCATGATGAGGTGATTGATATTTTCCCCGCCGGGCCAAATGCGCCGATTTTTATATTTGTGCATGGCGGATACTGGCGGGCGTTGAGCCAAAAGGATTCTGCCTCAATGGCACCGGGTCTGGTCGCGAACGGTGTCTCGCTTGTGACTGTGAATTATTCCCTCGCGCCCGGCGCATCGCTGGATTTGATCACGCGGCAATGCCGATCGGCTTTGGCCTGGGTCTGGAATAATGCTACCAGCTTTGGTGGTGACAGAGATCGTGTTTTTGTTGGTGGGTCGTCTGCTGGTGGGCACCTGACTGGGATGCTAGTCGCCGCCGGCTGGCATGACGCGTGTGGTGTGCCTGAGGATGTCGTTAAAGGCGCGGTGCCATTGAGCGGTCTGTATGAGCTGGAACCGATCCGCCTGTCGCATATCAATGAATGGATCAAACTTGACCCGATATTGGTGGAACGCAATAGCCCGCAACGGCATTTACCGGCAAACGGTTGCCCGATGGTTGTCTCCTATGGCGAAACCGAAACATCGGAGTTTAAACGTCAGAGCTCGGATTATGCTGAAGCGTGGCGGGCAAACGGATGGGACTGCGATCTGTTTGAAACGGCGGGTCGCAATCACTTTGACATTATTTTTGATCTGGATAATTCGGAAACCCGGCTTGGCCGAGCGGTTCTGGATTTGATTGGCGTTTGACTTAATCCAGTCAATTTGCGATCCGATATAACAATAGCGATATCATCTTTTGGAAATAATTTCTATCTGATAGTAAATAATACCTATTTTCGATATGAAATTTTCAATATAATTCCAATTAAGAGAAATATTTCTTTTTTGGGATTGTTCCATCATGGATGCTATCGATATTAAAATCCTCGGTTGTCTGCAGGTTGATGCAACTTTGTCGGTCAGCGAGGTCGCAAAACAGGTAGGGTTATCGACTTCTCCCTGCTGGAATCGGATACAGCGTCTGGAACAGGTGGGTGTCATTCGTGGACGTGTTGCCTTGCTTGATGCGGAATCGTTGAACGTCCGTGTTACGGCGTTCGTGTCGATCCGAACCAATCAGCATAGTGCGTCCTGGTTTGAAAAATTTTCAACTGCTGTATCGTCTTTTACCGAGGTCGTAGAGTTTTATCGGATGAGTGGTGATGTTGACTACCTGCTGCGGGTCGTGGTGCCCGATATCGCGTCCTATGATGAGTTTTACAAACGGCTCATCGAGCATGTTGATTTGACCGATGTCAGTTCGAGCTTTGCGATGGAACAAATCAAATATACCACAGCGTTGCCGCTGGATTACGCCGCGACTTAAACACCGAGCCGATTCAGAATAGAGTTGATGGATCGTGCGTAATCACCACCGAACAAGCGCAGATGGACCAGCAGGGGGTGTAAATTGTAGAGATCGCGTCTCGCCTCCCAGAAACCATCGCGAAGTGGTGTAAGCTCTTCATAGGCTTCGAAGAACGGTTCGCGGAATGATCCGAATAACGTGGCGAAGGCCAAGCCCATTTCGGCATCACCGAAATAGAGGGCGGGATCAATAAAGCGAGTTATGCGACTGTCTTTGACCAGGACGTTGCCGCCCCACATATCGCCATGCAACAAAGCGGGAGCGTCAGGTTCCTCGATCCATTGATCAAGGCGTGCCGCAAGCTTATCGAACCGGTGCATTGTCTTTACCGACAAGCGATTTTCGTCGAGTGTCTGCCGGGCCATCTATCGTATCGCCGCTGTCGAGCCAGTCCATGATGAGTAAGGCTTTATCGGCATGATGAATTTTAGGGATGGGTAGGTCGGTATTCTTGGCAAGATAGCGCAGCATAAAGGCCTCGATGGTGAAATCGCCGCCTGACTCGCCGGTTTTGACGACCAGCGGTGCGCTCGACTCCTTCTCCGCTCAATGAACGCGAGCTACATTGCCGCTATGCAGCTCCTGCAAGGATTCGGGGTGACAGCCTATGGCGTCGGCGATTTGATTTTAAGGTCGTCGGTCATTAGCGGGCTATTAGGTCTTTGCGTATTTCCTGGAGCAAACCTGTTACCGCATCTTCAATCATATCAAGAACTTCTTCAAAGCCTCCGGGACCGCCGTAATAGGGGTCAGGCACATCTTCAACATCGGATTGCGGCGGCGTAATCCATAAGTAGGCATATCGTTGCTGTGCAGTCCTCTGGCGCCTGTTCCTGCATCGCTTCGAGATGTGACCTGTCGAGAGCAATTAGAAAATCGGCGGTGTCAAAGTCTTGCGCATTAATTTGGCGGGCGCGAAGATTACTGAGATCGATGCTCCTCTTTCGAGCACATTCCTGTGTTCGTGAGTCGGGCGCTTCTCCAGTATGAAAAGAGATCGCCCCGGCTGACTCTATTAATATCTGCTCTTCGAGCTCTGCACGCTGGACCAGATTGCGGAAAACGCCTTCAGCGGTCGGTGACCGGCATATATTTCTAGTACACACAAATAAAACGCTGATCTGATCTTTCTTTTCGGTCATACTCGACAGCTCCATTTACGGGCAATCATACTGGCGCCCGCTATTTCGAACGAGACCCTATTTCTTTGGAATTTCTATTAAATGAATAAGCGCGCCTTTTCAAAACTCCTGTCTGAAATACGGGCCTGCACCCATTGTGCGGCGCATTTGCGGGCAGGCCCTCGGCCAGTGGTCAAGGCCAAGAAAACGGCGCGGATTATGATTATCGGTCAGGCGCCGGGCACCAAGGTTCATGCGTCTGGTGTGCCGTGGGATGATGCGAGTGGCAACCGATTGCGGGATTGGCTCGAGCTCGACAAGGAAACCTTCTACGACGAATGCCAGATTGCCATCGTGCCGATGGGGTTCTGTTTTCCGGGAACCAGTCCAAAAGGTGGTGATTTTCCACCACGCCCGGAATGCGCACCGCTTTGGCATAAAAAGTTGCGTGAGGGGTTGGACTCGGTGGAGCTGACATTGTTGGTGGGCCAATACGCCCAGAAATATTATCTCGGGAAACAGGGTAAAAAGACCATGACTGAGACGGTGCGCTGCTTCACCGAATATCTGCCCGACTATTTGCCCACGCCTCACCCGAGCTGGCGTACTGGGATCTGGCAGAAAAAAAATACGTGGTTTGAAGAAGACGTTATTCCTGAATTGCGGCGTCGGGTCCATGATCTGTTGGTGAAGGGCTGAGTATATGAGCCGTCTGTCGCGGGCCGTGACCGCATTCGAAGCGCTGCCGGGATCAACGCGAGGCATCCTTTGGATGATTTTTGCGACCGCTATGTATGCAGCGACCTACGCCGTTGTCCGCTATCTGTCGACGGATTTCGGAGTTTTTCAGCTGGTCTTTTTTCGCTCGATCCTTGGCGTGATTCTGATGGCGCCTTGGCTGTTTAATGTTGGTGTTGGCGTCCTTAAGACTGACCACTTTGGGTCATACGTGTTCCGCGCCATCCTCAATTACGGTGGTATGGTTCTGCTGATCTTTGCGCTGGCCAATTTGCCGCTGCAGGATGTTACCGGGCTGATGTTTACATCGCCGCTCTTCACGGTGTTGTTTGTGGTTTTGTTGCTTGGCGAACGGCCCGGCATTCGTCGTTGGGCGGCTCTTCTTATCGGATTTGGCGGGGTAATGATCATTATTCGGCCCGGATTTCAGGAGATGAGTTTGGCTGCTCTTGGCGTTGTCGTAACCAGCTGCGCCTATGCGTTAATCAACGTGTCGACCAAGAAATTGGCAAAAATCGATAGCTCCAATAAAATTATTTACTATGATTTTATCCTGATGGCGACGATTGGCGTGGTGCCGGCGATCCTGTACTGGAGCGAAGTTCGCGCTGAACATATTGTCTGGATCTTGGCGGTTGGCATCTTTAGCGCGCTGGCACGTCAGGGAATTATCCGGGCTCTCTCTGTTGGTGAAGCCTCGGTTGTCATGCCGTTTAACTTCCTCAAGCTACCCTTTACGGTTTGTCTCGGCATCGTTTTTTTTCAGGAAAACCCTGATATTTGGACAGGAGCCGGCGCTCTCGTCATCTTCGGTAGCAGCTACTATATCGCGCGTCGGGAAGCGGCCCTCAAAGCGATAGAGGCCGCAAAAACAACGCCGCCCCCCGTATAGAAAACTGATTGCGCTTTATCTTGGTGATCGCTTTGATTCGTCGCGAGCAATGTAGATGGTGGAGATGATGATGATCAGGGCGCCAGCGAAAGTCCAGTAATCCGGAACCTCGCCAAAGATTGAATATCCAAGAGCACCAGCATAGATCAGCCGGATATATTCCATCGGCCCAACGGCGTTTGCTTCGCCGACCGAGAAGGCACGGATAAAGCCTGTCATACCGATGGTCGTCATAACGCCGATCCCAACGAGCAAAAGCCATTCGACTCCGACCGGAGTCTGCCACAGGAAAATCGTTGGTATGAGAAAGATGAGGGTGCCGCCGGCATGATAGTAAAACAGGATACGGTTGGGTGGTTCAGTGGAAGACATCAACCGAATAAGCACATTGGCAAACGCAAACGTGCAGGCGCTGACGAGGGCGATGACCGTGACAGGGTCAAATCCTGCGTGGCCAGGCCGGACCATAATCAGCACGCCGATGAATCCGAAACCTGTCGCGACCCAGCGCCGCGATGAAACCAGTTCAGATAGCAACAGGACGGCGATGATGGTGGTGAAGAGCGGACGCGAAAAGGCAATAGCGGTGGCGTCTGCGAGATAAAGATTGATAACGGAATAGAAAACGCCGACCTGGGCAATGCAGGCGATGACTAGTCGCAGCATATGGAGTTTGAGCCTTTTGGTCTTTAAGCCCGAGATACCCATCCGAAAAAATATGGGTGACAGGATAAGGATGCCAATGAAATATCGGCAAAAGGCGAGTTCCATGGGGCCGAATTTTTTGCCCAGTAGTTTGACGAGAACATCATTCAGGGCAAATGCTATGGTCCCCATTGTTAGCCATAAAATGCCGCGACAGTTACCCGACAGACCGCCCCACCAGATTTGAAATTTATTTGGTGGTTTATCCGTCATGCTGCGGCCGCTTTTCGGGCTTCGTCACGGGCAATGTAGATCGCGCTGGCGATGATCAATGTCGCCCCGATTCCTGTCCATATTGACGGAATTTCACTGAACAAAAAATATCCGAACAAGGCGGCATAAATCAGCCGGACGTATTCAATCGGCCCAACGGCATTGGCTTCGCCAGCGGAGAACGCTCGGACAAAGCAGGCCATGCCAATGGTGGTCAGCACGGCAATCGAAATGAGCAAAACCCATTCAATCCCAACGGGCGTCGTCCAGAACCAAATGGCGGGGCCGGTGAAAACAAGAATGCCGCCGACATGGTAGTAAAACAGGATGCGGTTGGGGGGCTCAGTTTTGGAAAGAACCCGAATAAGGACATTTGCTGTCGCGAAGGCCAATGCAGACGCTACGCCGATTAAAGCAATGGGGTTAATGGTGTCGGCACCAGGCTGGATCATGATCATAACGCCGACAAATCCAACAATCGTTGCTATCCAGCGACGGCCGCTGACCACTTCAGATATCACGATGACCGCCACGATTGTTGTAAACAGCGGCTTGGAAAAAAAGATCGCGGTGGCATCGGCGAGCGGCATGTTGATTACGGTAATAAAAATCCCGAGTTGTGCAACCATGGCGAGCGACATTCTAAGAATATGCATTCCGATGCGTGTCGTTTTGAGCTCTGCTACACCCATTTTGATAAAAATTGGTGTCAGCATGATCATGCCAATGCCATAGCGGAAAAAAGCGAGCTCTGTTGGATCGAACTTCCGACCGAGCTGTTTAACGACAACATCGGTAATTGAAAACAGAAAGGCCCCGATACTCAGCCACAGGATGCCGCGAATATTTCCCGGCATTTTGAGCCAGGCGCGGGTTATCCGGTCTGTTCTTGAGAGAGGTGTCACGATGTCTGCGGGGCTCCTGGCAGCGTCTTTCACTGACGCGAACTGACCTAATGCCTGATAATGATTACGGATACAACTGAATCAGAGGTTAAAACTTGGGCGTTATCGCCGTAGCAGGTTTGACTCGGATAACGGGATGGGTCTTTGATGTCGTGTCGGAGCTACAGAAGAGAGCGAACCCTGTGAAACCACCTCTGTTAGACATTCTAGCCCCATCTTCCTTAGCTGAAGCATTATCGCTGTTATCGGAGCATGGCGATGCCGCGATGCCGCTTGCTGGTGGGCAGAGTCTGGTGCCTCTTCTAAATTTTCGGCTCAGCCGCCCCGATATTCTTGTTGATCTCAATCGGATTGCCAATCTTGCCTATATTAAAGACGTGGGCGACCAAATTGCAATTGGCGCGATGACGCGTGAACGTGCCATCGAAGAAAGCGATCTTGTTCGCCAAGTTTCACCTTTGCTTCAGGAGGCGACGACCCAGATTGCCCATTTGCCGATCAGAAGCCGCGGCACAATTGGCGGTAGTCTCGCCAATGCTGATCCGGCGGCGGAGTATCCCGCCGTTGTGTTGGCGCTGGAGTGTGAAATCGTCGTACAAAGTGTCCGAGGTGAACGACGAATTAAGGCAGCAGATTTTTTTGAGGATATCCTGACGACGGCATTAGCACCGGATGAATTGCTGACCGAGATCACCGTTCCCAAAGCTCCGGTCGGCAGCGGTTCTGCCTTTGTTGAGATTGCCAGGCGTCATGGTGACTACGCGCTAGCTGGTGTAGCCGCGCAGATCACTTTTGCAAACGGCGCGCCGACGGACGTCCGTCTTGCGGTCTGTGGCGCGGGGACGACAGCCTCCCGATTGACGGTAGCCGAGGAGATTATTCAGCGCTATGGCGTTGGGGCAGAGGCGATCAAAGCGGCGTCCGATGCAGCGGCAGCATCGGTTGATCCGATGTCAGATTTACACGCCAGTGCGGATTACCGGAGGCGTCTTGCCGGTGTGATGACAAGTCAGGCTGTAGAAAAAGCAGCACAACGTGCGGGAGTGAGATCATGAAGGCACCGCGCAGTGTTTCATTGACGGTCAACGGCGACGCGCTCTCGGGGGATGCGTCTCCTCGTATGCTCTTCTCCGATTTCTTGAGGGATGTGCTCGGCAAGACCGGCACGCATGTCGGCTGTGAGCACGGGGTTTGCGGAGCCTGTACAGTTATTGTGGATGGCGTGGCGGTACGGTCCTGTTTGATGTTTGCGGTGCAGGCGGAAGGCGCGGATGTCAAAACGGTTGAAGGCCTGGCCGATGGCGATGAGCTGCATCCGCTACAGAAATTGTTTTCAGAACATCGAGCGCTTCAGTGCGGCTACTGCACACCGGGCATGTTGATGATTGCCATTGATCTGGTGAATAGCAGCGACTCGCTTAGCGAACAGGATATCAAAGTGGGGATGTCGGCGGCTTTGTGTCGCTGCACGGGATATGAAGGCATTATTAAAGCGGTTGCCGCCTATGCCGAACAAGTGCATGGCAAACCGATAAAGCGGGAGAACGACAATGGTTGATACAATGCCGTCTTATATTGGTCGCTCGGTCGTTCGCCGCGAGGACAACCGTTTGCTTAAAGGCGCTGGAACATTTGTCGGCGATATGAAATTAGAGGGCATGGTCCACGTCGCCATCGTCCGCAGCCAGCAGGCCCATGCGCGGATAAATTCCGTTGATTTAGAAGCTGCGCGCAATGCTGACGGTGTCGTGTTGGCGCTGGCGGGTGCGGAGCTTAAGGACGTGTTACCGCCGATTAGTGGCATGCAGGTCGCGGCACCTAAAGGTTGGCGCGATGGTATGGACCCGCATATCGAAATCCCCGATCAGACCTTGGTGCCGTATGACAAGCTGCGTTATGTCGGCGAGCCCTATGCGCTGGTGGTGGCCGGCGATCGCTATATGGCGGAAGACGCAGCAGAGCTGATAGAGGGCGATTTCGAACCATTGCCGCCGGTGGCCAATGCGGAAGTCGCGCTCGATGCGGAGGCGCTGGTACATGATCATCTGCCGGGCAACATCGCGGCAACACTCCACGCCAAGAAGGGTGATGGCGAAGCAGCCCTTGCGACGGCGCCGCATAGGTTAAAGCGGCGTTATTTTCATCACCGTTATGCGGCGATGCCGATGGAATGTCGTGGCGTGGTCGCGGAATATGACTCCCGGACCGACAGTATCACGGTGTGGTCGTCGACTCAGGTTGTCCATTGGGTACGGCGCGAAGTCGCCAATGCTTTGGATATGCCAGAAGATCGCGTGCGGGTAGTTGCTCCCGATGTTGGTGGCGGTTTCGGTGGCAAAGGCCATGTCTATCCAGAGGATATCTTGATCGCCTATCTGGCGAAGCGGCTGGGCCGTCCCGTTAAATGGTTGGAAGACCGTCACGAGCATCTCCTGAATGCTGCCCATTCACGGGACAATCTGTTCGATATTGAGGTCGGGTATGACGATGATGGTCGGATCAGCGTCGTGAAAAATTACTTCCTGGTTGATTCCGGTGCTTATTCGCCAGTTGGTGCGGCGATTGCGGGGAACTCTATCGCCCACTTCATGGGTCCGTATGACATTCCGCATTACGAGGCCGATTGTAAGGTCATGATGACCAATCGGACGCCGAATGCCCCTTATCGTGGAGCCGGTCGGCCTGAAGTTGCCTTTGCGATGGAACGCTCGATCGATTTGATCGCGAATGAGTTGGGGCTTGATCCAGCAGAAGTGCGTTTCCGCAACATGATCCAGCCGGAACAAATGCCATACGCGGTTGGTTTGCCGTATCGTGACGGTGTCATGATCGAATATGACAGCGGTGATTATCCCGAAGCACTGCGCAAGGCGTTGGACGGCATCGGCGGATTAGACGCGTTTCGTGCGCGGCAGAAAGAGGCGTTGGCCGATGGCCGTTATCTCGGTCTTGGTCTTGGCTGTTATGTTGAAGGTACAGGCATCGGTCCCTTTGAAGGTGCGACTGTTAAGATCGACTCCTCCGGCAAGGTGATGGTGGCAACTGGCGCCTGTCCGCAGGGTCAGGGCCACGAGACCGCCTTTGCTCAGGTCGCGGCCGATATCTGGAATGTGGACATCGATGATGTCGTGGTGACGCTAGCTGACACATCACATGTGACGATGGGCTATGGCACCATTGCGAGCCGCAGCGCGGTAACGGCCTCCGGCGCGATCAAGGATTCCAGCGACAAGGTGAAAGAAAAAGTCTTCGCCATTGCCGCCAATGTTCTTGAAGCCTCGGAATCTGATCTTGAGCTGCGCGGTGGGTCGGTCGGTGTCATCGGCGTGCCCGAAATGTCGATGACGTTGAAGGAGGTTGCACGGGCGGCACTTCCCGGCTGGATCCATCAGCGTCCCGAAGGCATTGAAGCGGGGCTTGAAGGCACGGCCTATTATGAACCGCCGACCGTCACCTGGGCGTATGCGGCAAATGCAGCGATTCTCGAAATTGATGCTCAAACAGGCGTCGTCAAAATTGAAAACTATGTTGAGGTACATGACGCTGGCACGTTGATTAATCCGGGTATTGCTGATGGTCAGGTCAAAGGTGGTTTGGTGCAGGGCATCGGTGGCGGCCTGTTCGAGGAGCTTTCCTATGACGAGCACGGCCAGCTGATGACCGGCAGCTTTATGGATTATTTATTGCCGACGGCATCTGACGTGCCGCCGATTAATGTCATTCACACCGAAACCCCTTCGCCCCGCAATTCCTTTGGATTTAAAGGGTTGGGCGAGGGCGGCGCTATCGCCCCCCCTGTGGTGATAGCCAATGCAGTGTGCGATGCGCTCAAATCCTTTGGTATGGAAATTAACAGCACGCCGGTGCGCGCTGAACAAATTCTCAACATTCTCAATGCAGGCGTTGCGGTTGCCGAATAGCGTCCTTAGTTAAAGCTCAGCCCGCCATCCGGTTCGAAAATCTGGCCTGTCATATAGGCGGCTTCTTCCGAACAAAGGAACAGCATCGGCTTGGC
>Ga0209425_10005729_pt1 | contig 12113 bp, 12 predicted proteins | sample COG_05_FD_184749 | JGI IMG/M metagenome (GOLD analysis project Ga0209425, IMG submission 184749) | Pelagic Microbial community sample from North Sea - COGITO 998_met_05 (SPAdes) (version 2) | ecosystem: Environmental > Aquatic > Marine > Neritic zone/Coastal water | place: Helgoland, sampling... | reverse complement strand
TAAGTCCTTTGTGTCTACCAATTTCACCACGAGGGCATTAATGAATTTCATGAGTGTTTATTCTAATATTTATAATTCAACAAGTCTAATAAGTAAAATTTATATAATTAAGTTAATCTAAAAATATTTTCCACATATGAAATTAATTCTTTTTTTGCTAAAAAAACAACTCTGTCATCTTTTTGGAACTTAAAATCAGATCTTGGTACAATCACTTTATTTTTTCGTAATATAGCCCCTATTCTAATTTCATCAGGTAAATTTGAGTTTTTTAACTCTTTGTTTATTAATTCTGAAGTTTCAATAATTTCTGCTTCAATTACTTCATGCTCTCCACTTGAAATCGTGTAGGCATTTTCTATAGTTCCTTTATGAACATGTTTTAAAATACTAGAAACAGTATTCATACGTGGATCTATTAGATCGTCAATTTTTAAAGATGATTGTAATAAAGAATAGTTAGGTTTGTTTATTAAAGCCATTGTTCTTTTGTCATCAGTTTTTTTTTGGTCATTAGCAAATTTTTCCACAAGAACACTAACCATCAAGTTATCCTCATCATCGTTTGTTAAAGCTAATATTGTTTCAGCCTCATCTAAGTTAGCTTCTGTTAAAACTTCCTCATCTAATCCATCACCTTTAATTACAATTGTGTCATTTAATTGATTTGCTAAATATTCAGCTCTATCTTTGTTTTTTTCAACAATTTTTACTCTTACAGTGTCTAGCGTTTCTTCAATATTTTTAGCTAAATTAAAACCAATATTACCGCCACCTATGATCAAAATTTTTTTTGATATTTTCTCTTCATGGCCAAATGCTTTTAAAGTTTCTGACATTTGTAATGAGTTAATTATGACATAAATCTTATCATTTTTCTTAACAGAGTCAGTTTTTTTTGGGATAAAAAATTTTTCATCTCTGTTTATACCAATAACATTTGCTTCAAGCTTCGGATGTTTTTTTGTTAATTCATTAAATTTAATATCTATTAATTTGCATTTATCTTTAATTAAAATTTCTAATAATCTTATTTTATTATCTGCAAAAGGAACACTATCTAATGCACCTGGGGCTTCTAATTTTCTTTGAATAGATTTTGCTATTTCAATTTCTGGTGAAATAATTACATCGATTGGTAAATTTTCTTTATTATAAACTCTAGTAAACTTAGGGTTCAAATAGTCCTGTGATCTTATTCTGGCTATTTTTTTTGGTATATTAAAAATTGAAAAAGCAATTTGACAAACAAGCATGTTAATTTCATCATTTCTAGTTACAGCAATAATCATATCGGTTTCTGCGGCATTGGCTTTTTCAAGAATAGACGGGTATGTAGCTTTTCCAACTACAGCTTTCACATCTAAACTATCATTAATTTTTTGAATATCCTCGCTTGATTGATCTATTACAGTAATAGAGTGTCCTTGTTCACTTAATAATTTGGCTATTGTGAACCCTACTCTTCCTGCTCCACAAATAATTATATTCATTTTAATTAAACTCTTTTATTCCTAAAACTTTTAACTTTCTATGTAGGGCGCTTCTTTCCATCCCTACAAAATTTGCTGTTTTGGATATATTTCCATTAAATTTTTTTAATTGAACAGATAAATACTCCTTTTCAAATTTTTCTCTAGCTTCTTTTAATGGTATAGAAAGATTATTTTCCTCTGTTTTTTCTTTTATATCATCAAATTTTAGTGATTCCTTAATTATACTTGATATTTTTTCTTTAGTATTAGGCTGTAAAATAGCAACTCTTTCAATTAAATTTCGTAATTCTCTTACATTCCCATCCCAATCATGATTTAAAATGTAGCTGTTGTTTTCATCTATATCTAGTTCTTTGATATTATAATTTTCTGAAATTTTTTTAGAAAAGTACTTAATCAATAAAGGTATATCCGATAATCTTTCTTTAAGAGGTTTAATGTTAATTTCTAATACATTTATCCTATGGAATAAATCTTCTCTAAAATTTCCTAATTCTATTTCTTTTTTCAAATCTTTGCTAGATGAGCAAATTAATCTTACATCAACATAAATATCTGTTGATCCATTAATACGTTTAAATTTTTGATCTGTGATTACACGTAAAATTTTTGATTGAATATCCAATGGTATTTCAGAAACTTGATCAATTAGTAGTGTACTTTTATTGGCTTTTTCCAAAGCACCATATGATATTGAACCATCACTTTTTTCTTCTCCAAATAATTCAAGCTCATATTTATTGCTATCTAATAAAGCGCCATTTAAAATTGTAAACAATTTAGTATTCCGTTTAGATTTTTTGTGTATTTTTCTTGCTACTAATTCTTTTCCAGATCCTGATGGTCCGTTAATTAAAATTCTACTTTCTGTAATAGAAATTTTTTCAATTTGGTCTCTAATACTAGAAATATTTTTACTATCTCCTATAAGATCAAATGATGAAAAGAGCTTATTTTCATATTCTTTATTTTGTGTTTTTAAACTTAAATTTTCAACAGCTCTTTTTATAAAATTCAATAATCTCGCTTGATCAAAAGGCTTTTCTACAAATTCAAATGCACCGTGTTTTAAAGAATTTATAGCCATTTCTATATTTGCGTGACCAGAAATCATAATGACTGGGACGTCAGTATTTTTTGATTTAATATGTGACAACAATTGAATTCCATCATTGTCTCCCTTGTCTAATTTAACATCTAAAATTGCTACATCAGGAATTTTTTTATCAATTTCTTTAAGCGCTTGTGCATAATTTGCAGCAACTCTAGTTTGATAACCGGCATCAATAATTAACTCATTAAGAATATTTCTAATATCTGCGTTATCATCAACAATTAAAATTTCTATTTTCATTTTAAAAAAGTAATTTCTATTTTTGCCCCATCTTTGATAGGAATAAATTTTATAAATCCATTATGATCATTTATGATTTTATTAACTATAGCGAGACCTAAGCCAGTTCCATTTTTTTTTGTAGTATAGTAAGGATTCAAAATATCTTTAATTTTATCTCCAAAAATATCAAATCCAACTCCATTATCAACTAATACAAACTTTATATGACTATTGTTTTCCGAAATTTCAACTACTATTTTTTTGTTAAAATCAGCATTTTTTTCAGATTTTTGATTAATACTTTCAATTGAATTTTTTATTAAATTAAAAAAAACTCTACTTAACTGTTCTTTGTCGCTTTTGAGTAATATCTTAGTTGTACTTTCAAAAAACTCAATTTTTATTGATCTATCAATTTCAGATAATAACTTAATATTTTCAGCAATCAGTTTATTTAAATCATTATCTTTTAAAATTGGTTTTGGCATTCTTGCAAAATCTGAAAATTCATTAACTAAATTTCCTATTTGTTTAATTTGATTATTAATAATTTTAAGATTTTCTTGAAAATTTTTTTGATCATTATTTTGAATTTGAGCCGTATATTTATCTTTAATTCTATCAATAGTTAGCTGAATAGGTGTAAGTGGATTTTTAATTTCATGGGCTAACTTCCTAGCAAGATTTTCCCAAGCCTCATGTCTTTCATTTATTAAAAGTTTTTCTTGTTGATTTTTTAAACGTTCAATCATTAAATTGAAATTTTTATTTAAAGTTTCAAGATCTTTGTCTGTTTTCATTTCAGGTACTTTAATATTCAAATTTCCTTCACCTATAGATGATGAAGCAAAAATAAGATTATTTATTGATCTAAAAAAACGTGATGAAAATCTTATGGCAATAGTAATAGATATAAATAGTAGTAGTGTTACAATAATTAGATAAATAATAACAAAAGACACTTTTATACCAGTGCTTTTTTCTTCAACTGTATAATAAAAATCAATGGCTTCTTGCGATTCAACAAGATAGTTAGATATATCTTTATCAAGATATTTAATTACATATAAAAATCTATCTTCGAATGCTTGTAATCTCATTATAGCGGCTGAGATATTATTTGGTGCGTTAATGATTTTTAGTGGTCTGTCATCTTCTAAAACAAGGTTTAATGCTTTATCTAATGGTGGAATATATTTATTCTTTTCTAGATTTGAAAAAATTAAATTTTTATCTTTATCAATAATATGAATTTCATCAATATTCCTAATTAATTTTTGAGTCTTTAAAAATCTTAAATATTCATTTTCATTTTCATTTAGAAATTTTGCACTTTTGTTTGTATCAAAGGCAATCATGATTATATCAGCCTCAACTTTATTTCTAATCTCATTAACGTAACTTTTAGCTAGTGCGTAAGAGTTATTAACAACAGTAGTTACTTTTTTGTCAAAGTATTTTTCTAGAGCAAAAGAAAAAAGAAACAGAGAAAAGATTGAAATCAATATAGATGGTATTAAGGTGAATAATGAAAAATAAGTGATATATTTTTTATTTGAATTTAAACCATCTTTATCGATATCAATTTTTATTGATTTTCTTATTTCGTAAAAAATAAATATAAATAATAAAAAAAGTAAAAAAATATTTAAAATCAGCAGGTATTGAAGGTTTTGTTCATTTAATTCTATGAAGCTTTTATCAATAAAAGTCAAAAAAGTTAAAAAACCTATAAATAGTGTGATACTAGATAGAATAATTATGAGTATATTTTTTTTCAAAAATTCTAACATGATTTAGAATTATAACATTTAATCAAATGAACAACTATTTTGTAATATTAGCTAGTGGAAAAGGTAAGCGATTTCATGAAAATATGCCTAAACAATATTTCCAATACAAAAATAAAGAAATTATTGATCATTCAGTTGAGAAATCATTAAAATCTGGTCTTTTTAAGAAAATAATTATTGTAGCTGACAGTTTAAAAAAGTTAAGAAAAAAGAAATACTTTAAACAAATTACTGTTATTAAGGGTGGCAAACAAAGATCTGACTCTTCACTTCTTGCTTTAAAATATCTTAAAAAATTTAAACCTAAAAATGTTCTTATTCATGATGCGGCAAGACCCAATTTTTCAATTAAACTTTTAAAAAATTTAATTAAAAATTTAAAAAAATATAAAACTGTGGTGCCTATTTTAAAAACTAACGATTCAGTAAAATATAAAATAAAAAAAAGACTGTTTAATTTAGATAGAAAAAATGTTTTTTTAACTCAAACACCTCAGGCATTTAGATTTAATGATTTATACAAGTTAGCTTTTTTAAAAAAGAATAAAGTAACTGATGAATCGACTCTTTTTATAGAAAAAAATTTTAAAATAAAATTTATTAAAGGTGAAAGTCAAAATAGTAAAATTACTTATTTAAATGATATTAATATTCCACGAACATATTTTGGGATTGGTTTTGATATTCATAGGTTAATTAAAAATAAAAAACTATATCTAGGAGGAGTTAAAATTCCTTTTCATTCTGGGCTTGAGGGACATTCGGATGGTGATGTAATTTTACATTCAATAATTGATGCTCTTTTAGGTGCAATGCAAAAAAAAGATATAGGAACATACTTTCCTAGTAATAAAAATAAATTTAAAAATATAAGATCCCCAAAAATGTTAAAGCCAATATTGAATATTTTGAACAATAATAGATTATCAATAAATAATTTAGATATAAATTTAATTTGTGAAAAACCTAAAGTTTCAAAATTTAGAAATAAAATAATTAATTCATTATCAAAACTAATTTTATTAGATAAAAGTAAGATTAATCTAAAAGGTAAAACAGTAGAAAAACTAGGTTTAATAGGCAAGGAGAAAGCAATTGCTTGTGAAGTAATAATTTCAATAACTAAATATGATTAAAGTTTTTAACTCCCTTTTTGTAACAATGTTTGGTCTAGGTAAAATTAAGTTTATACCTGGAACTTTTGGATCGTTAGCTACTACAATTATTCTTTATTATTTTTTTCATGTTTTAATCATTTCACCAAATATAATTTTGCTTTTTTTAATAATAATATTTATTTATTCTTTTTACGCAGTTTCAAGTCATATAGAAAATAGTAAAAATAAAGATCCTGGAGAAATTATTATTGATGAATTTATTGGTCAATCAATCCCTATTTATTTATACGAAATCTCTCATGGAATAGAAAAAGCAGCAAATGAGTCAATAATCTTTTATGGAATTTGTTTTGTCTTATTTAGGTACTTCGACATTATGAAACCATTTCCAGTAAGTTTTTTCGATAAAAATTTTAAAAACAGTTTTGGTGTTATAATGGATGATGTTTGTGCTGGATTCTATGTTGTGCTCTCATTAATATGTTTTATGATTTTAAAAAACTTTATCTTATAATGAAAAATATCGTAAAAAAATTAATTAAAAAAAAACTAAAAATTTCTTTTGCAGAATCTTGTACAGGAGGTATGCTTTCCAGCTCGATCACCTCTATTGCTGGAGCATCTAAAGTATTCAATGTAGGTTTTGTTACTTATTCTAACCAAGCAAAAATAAGAATTTTAAAAATAAATAAAGATATTATCAAAAAATATGGTGCTGTTAGCGCTGAATGTTGTGAGGCAATGGTTAAGAATTTAGCTAAAATATCTAAAGCTCAAATCAATGTTTCAGTTACTGGCATTGCTGGACCTAAAGGAGGAACTAAAAATAAACCAGTAGGGCTAGTCTATATTGGAGTAAAAAAATCAAATCGAATTTTAGTAACTAAAAATATTTTTAAACAAAAATCGAGAAACTTAATTCAAAAAGCAACAGTTAAAAGATCTTTGGAAATTATAAATACCTTAATCTAATTACTGATTCACAATCTTAAATTGTTTCAGCTCTTTTTTGAAAAGCATCTGCAATTTTATTTAAACCAAATTCGAATGATTTTTCCATTAACAAATTTAAAAATTTGTTTTTGATTTCAAAATCTACATCAAAATAAACATCAGTCATGTTATTATTTTCTACAAACTTCCAATTATTTTGTAAATGTTTTAAAGGTCCATCTAAATTAGTAACATTAATTGTATCATCTTTCTTGTTATACCTGACATCACTTTTGTAAGTATCACTAAAGGGACCCTTTCCAATTGTTAAATCTGCTATGATTAAGACTTGATTGTTTTCTTCTTTTCTATCGTAAACTTTTGAGTCCAAACAAAAAGGAATAAATTCTGGATATTTTTCAATATCCAAAACAAATTGAATAAGCTTATCTTTTTTACTATTTATTGTTCTTTTAACAGATGCCTTGGGCATTAATAATTATTAATTCTATTTTGTTGAAGTTTAGCAAAATCTTCATCTGCGTGGTAAGATGATCTTGTTAATGGTGATGATGAAACTAACAAAAATCCTTTTGATTTTGCTATTGTTTCTAATTCTTTAAACTCATCTGGATGATAGTAACGATCTAAAGGGTGATGTTTTGTTGATGGTTGCAAATACTGACCAATAGTTAAAAAATCTACATCTGCAGCTTTTAAGTCATCCATAACTTGAATAATTTCCTCTTTTTTTTCTCCTAATCCAACCATCAATCCTGATTTTGTAAAAACTTTTTTATTTAAAGATTTTGCATTTTTGAGAAGTTCTAATGATGAAAAATATCTAGATCCTGGTCTTACTTTTAGATAAAGTCTTGGAACAGTTTCAATATTGTGATTAAAAACATCTGGGTTAGCCTCTAATACTTTTTTATAAGCATCACCTTTTCTTAAAAAATCTGGTGTCAGGACTTCAATTGATGTATTAGGGTTTTGTTTTCGTGTTTGATTGATAACTTCATGGAAATGATTAGAACCACCATCTTCAAGATCATCTCTATCAACAGAAGTAATTACAACATGTTTTAAGTTTAATTTTTTAACAGCTTCAGATATTTTGATATGTTCTAATGGATCTAACTTCCCTGGTTTTCCTGTTTTTACATCACAAAATGCACATGCTCTTGTACATGTGTCACCCATTATCATAAATGTTGCATGTCTCTTACTCCAGCATTCGGTAATATTGGGGCAGTTTGCTTCCTGACAGACCGTTACAAGATTATTATTATTAACTATTGTTTTTGTTAAAAAAAATTCTTTACTATTTGTAAGTTTAGATCTTATCCAATCAGGCTTCTTTTTAATCGGATTAATTGGTTTATTTATTTTTTCTGGGTGTCTAATCTTCATTTGATTTAATTATAAAAATTGTTTCATTTTTTTTTCCAAATAAAAATCTTTCTCTAATTAAAGTTTCTATATAATCAAGGTCCAGATTGTCACTCAATAATGAATTTTTAAAATCTAAATCTTTTACTTGATTAATTAAGTTTAACTCATTTATTTCAAGATTATTCAAAATTTGTTTTTTTTCTAAATAAGAAAAAAACCCTCTTTGTCCTGATAAAAAATTAAAAAAAAAATATAAAATTAAAAATATTGAAATTAATAATAAATAATTTTTTTTTAAACTTTTAAACATTAATGAATCTTATTCATTCTTGCTCTTTTTCCAAGTTCTTCTTCTATACGAATTAATTGATTGTATTTAGCTACTCTCTCGGATCTAGCTAAAGATCCAGTCTTTATTTGATTTGAATTGGTACCAACAGCTAGATCTGCAATAAAGGTATCTTCACTGTCCCCAGATCTGTGTGAAATAATGGTTTTAAAACCTATAATTTGAGCAAATTTTATTACATCAATAGTTTCAGAAACTGTGCCAATTTGATTTAATTTAATTAAAATTGCATTAGATGAAACATTTAAAAAACCTTTCTTTAATCGTTCAAGATTAGTTACATAAAGATCGTCACCAACTACTTGAACTTTATCGATTGCTTTCATTAATTTATTCCACGAGTTCCAATCATTTTCTGCAAATGGGTCTTCAATTGATTTAATTTTATATTTCTTAATTATTTTTTGATACTCTTGAATTGACTTATCGATAGAAATATAATTTTTTGAATGTATCGAGTATTTATTTTTTTTATATAATTCATTTGCTGCCACATCTAAACAAATTGATACATCTTTACCATTAACAAAGCCCGATTTTTTAATTGCTTTTACTATTAAATCTAAAGCTTGGTTATTATTGCTAATCATTGGAGCAAAGCCACCTTCATCACCAACAGATGTTGATAAATTTTTATCTTTTATAAGTTTGCTTAAATTTTTAATAACAACAAAACATATTCTCATAGCTTCAGAAAAGGTTTTCGCTTTATCTGGTCTAATCATAAATTCTTGAATTCTAAGACCATTGTTTGCATGAGCTCCACCATTAATTATATTCATTAATGGATAGGGTAATTTAAAGTTATTTTTAATTAAAAATGATTTGTACAAAGGAATTTTTTTAATTTTTGCTGATAGTTTTTTTACTGCTATTGATACAGCAAGAATAGCATTAGCACCTAGTTTAGTTTTTTGTCTTGTGCCATCTAATTTAATCATCAAGGTATCAATTCTTTCTTGATTGTGAATGTTGTAACCTCTTAATTTTTTAGAGATTTTAGTGTTGATTAAATTGACTGCACTTAAAACACTTTTCCCTAAATAGCGCTTATTATTAATATCTCTTTTTTCGAAAGCCTCATATGTACCTGTAGATGCCCCAGATGGACATATGGCTGAAGCATTATGATCTTTTGTAAAAACTTCTGCTTCAACAGTTGGATTTCCTCTGCTGTCAAAGACCTGACGTGCTCTCACTTTTAAAATTTTATTCACTATTTCTTTATTAAATTATCTATATCCGTAAGTTGTTTTAATAAATTTTCCAATTTATCTAACGGAACCATATTCGGACCATCTGATGGTGCATTGTCTGGGTCTTGATGTGTTTCAATGAAGACGCCTGCTACGCCAACGGCAACAGCGGCTCTCGCTAAATACTCAACAAACTCTCTTTGTCCACCAGAAGACTCTCCTTGCCCTCCAGGTTGTTGAACTGAATGAGTGGCATCAAAAATTACAGGATAACCATTTTTAGCCATGATTGGTAATGATCTCATATCAGAAACAAGGGTATTGTAACCAAAACTTGCTCCTCTTTCTGTTACTAAAATATTTTTATTACCAGAGTCTGCAATTTTTTTTGTAACATTTACCATATCCCATGGTGCTAAAAACTGACCCTTTTTAACATTAATAATTTTATTCGTCTTTGCAGCAGCAATTAAAAGATCTGTTTGTCTGCATAAGAATGCAGGTATTTGCAAAACATCAACATGGTCAGCGATAAGTTTGCATTGTTCAGGATTATGAATATCCGTCAAAATTGGAATATTTAATTCCTTTTTTATTTTATCAAATACAGGGAGAGATGCTTCTAAGCCGGCTCCCCTTTGTCCTTTAAGACTAGTTCTATTGGCCTTGTCAAAAGAAGTTTTGTAAATAAATCCAAGGCCAAACTTTTTAGTAATTTCTTTAATTTTTCCTGCCATGTCCATTGCATGTTGTTCTGTTTCAAGTTGACAAGGACCAGCAATAATACAAATCTTATTGTTGTTTGAAATTTCTATATTTCCACAATTTATTTTTATACTACTCATTTATGATTTTTTGCTGCCTTGATAAAAGAAGAGAATAAAGGATGAGGAGCCAAAGGTCTAGATTTAAATTCTGGATGAAACTGAACACCTACAAACCATGGATGGTTGTTAAGTTCAATTATTTCAGGCAACTTATTATCCGGCGATAAACCTGAAAAAATCATGCCTTTTTTTTCAAATTTTTCCTTAAATGCAATATTTACTTCATATCGATGTCTGTGTCTTTCTTTAATTAATTTAGATTTATAAATTTTTCTAATTAGAGAATTTTCTTTAAGTTTAGCATCATACGAGCCTAATCTCATTGTTCCACCTAAATCTCTATCAGTTCCTTTAATTAGTTTACCATCTTTAGTCCACTCATTAATTAAACCAATTATTGGTATTCCTTTATTGTCGAACTCACTTGATGTGGCTTTTTTTAAGTTAAGCTGATTTCTTGCAAATTCTATTATTGCCATTTGCATTCCATAACAAATACCTAAAAAAGGTATTTTATTAATTCTAGCATGTTTGATTGCTGCAATTTTTCCATCGGTACCTCTTTTGCCAAAACCACCAGGAATTAATATACCTGAAATATTTTTAAGTTTTTTCTTTATTTGAGAAACTTTTAATTTTTCTGAGTCTATTCTAATTAAGTTAACTTTAATTTTATTATCTATGCCACCGTGAGTTAATGCTTCATCTAATGACTTATATGCATCTTTTAAATCTACGTACTTTCCAATGATTGCAATATTTACACGTTTTTTATTTTGTAATATAATTTTAGTAATCTTTTTCCAAGGACTTAAATTTACCGGTTTTTTTGATTTTAATTTGAAATAATTTAATACTTGTAAATCTAATCTTTCTCTAAAAAAACTCATAGGAGCTTCGTAAATAGTTCTAACATCAACGGTCTCTATTACATTTTTTATATCAACATTACAAAATAATGAGATTTTTTTTCTATGCTCTAAAGGTATGGGCCTTTCAGATCTACAAATTATTATATCAGGCTGAATACCTATACTTCTTAATTCTTTAACAGAATGTTGTGTTGGTTTTGTTTTTATTTCATCAGAAGCTTTTAAGTAAGGTACTAATGTTAAGTGGATAAATAGTGTATTTTTTTTACCCACATCATTCGCAAATTGTCTGATGGCTTCGACAAAGGGTAAGCTTTCTATATCACCTACGATTCCACCTATTTCACAAATTACAAAATCTTCTTTTGAAGAGTCTTGCTTAATGAAATGTTTTATACGATCTGTAATATGTGGAATTACTTGAACTGTTTTTCCAAGGTACTCACCTTTTCGTTCTCTTTTTAAAACATCATTATAAATTTTACCTGTCGTGATATTATCTGATTTTTTTGCTGATACACCAGAAAATCTTTCGTAGTGACCAAGGTCTAAATCTGTTTCGGCACCATCGTCAGTTACAAAAACTTCACCGTGTTGGAATGGGCTCATTGTTCCCGGGTCTACGTTTAAATAAGGATCTAATTTCCGAATTCTAACTTTAAAACCTCTTGATTGTAATAGATAAGCTAGTGATGCTGAGGAAAGACCTTTACCTAAGGAAGAAACCACGCCGCCAGTGACAAATATATATCGCGCCATGGAATTATCTTATAGCGAATAAAGAATGAATTGAAAAGA
>Ga0209425_10005727_pt1 | contig 12115 bp, 10 predicted proteins | sample COG_05_FD_184749 | JGI IMG/M metagenome (GOLD analysis project Ga0209425, IMG submission 184749) | Pelagic Microbial community sample from North Sea - COGITO 998_met_05 (SPAdes) (version 2) | ecosystem: Environmental > Aquatic > Marine > Neritic zone/Coastal water | place: Helgoland, sampling... | reverse complement strand
ACTTTTATCATCCAAAATGAGAAAACTTTTAGATGACTCTCAAAATGAAACACATAATTTAAATGATGATAGCTTTGAAAAAAAAACATTATTACATTTAAATGAAGCAATAAATTATCACGATAAAATCCCTGAAAAACTTCAAGTAAAAAAAGCAGAATTAGAACCTCTGGCTCATAATGCATGGGCTGAAGCAAGGGAAAAAAAAGATTTTAAAATTTTTCAACCTTACCTTGAAGAGCAAGTAAAAATTGCAATAGAGCAAGCACATTGTATTGGCTTTAAAGACCATCCCTATGATGCTTTAATGCAAAGATTTGAGCCAGGGGAGACAGTAAAATCCTTAAAAGTACTTTTTGATGAACTTAAAATAGGTCTTGGAGAAATTCTTAGTCAAACTTCAAAAGCTGAACAACCAAATAAAGATTTTTTATTCAAAGAATATCCAATTGAAAAACAAATAGAATTTTCGACAAATATAGCAAAAAAATTTGGATATGATTTTGAAAGAGGAAGATTAGACAGTACTGTTCATCCATTTGAAATTTCATTTACAAGAAATGATGTACGAATAACTACGAGATATTATAAAAATTTCATTAATCCTTCTTTGTTTGGAACGCTGCATGAGGCCGGACACGGCATATATGAACAAAATGTAAAAGAAGAATATACTCGTTCAGCAATGACAACTGATTTTCTTAGTTTTTATGCTGTTGGAGGTGTTAGTTTTGGTGCTCATGAGTCACAATCAAGGTTGTATGAAAATCATATTGGAAGAAGTAAGATATTTTGGGAAAATCATTTTGGTGATTTAGTTGATTGTTTCCCAGATACGCTTAAAAATGTATCATCTGAAGACTTCTTTAGGGCTGTAAACGTCATTGAGCCTAGCTTAATTAGAGTGGAGTCAGATGAGTCAACTTACGATTTTCATATAATGCTTAGGGTGGATATAGAGAGTATGTTAGTTGATAAAAGTTTGAAAGTAGCAGATTTACCAGTTGTATGGAATGATCAAATAATGAAGTATCTTGACCTCAATGTTCCTAATGACAGTGAGGGTGTCTTGCAAGATATTCACTGGTCAGGAGGTCAATTTGGCACTTTTTGTAATTATACAATTGGCAATGTGATGGCTGCTCAATTAATAAATACAATGGATAAAAAGCAACCAAATATTAGAGAGGATATTAATAAAGCAGATTATTCATCTTTATTGAATTGGCTGAGAGAGAACATTCATCAACATGGTAGAAGATATTTAAGAAATGAGCTTTTGGAAAGATCAACTGGTGAAACTCTTAATGCCAAACCTTACATTTCTTATTTAAAAGATAAAGCAAGCCAAGTTTATGGAGTAAAATTTTAGATGAACATAAAAAAATTTGTTGCTTCTAGAATTAAGGATCACAAATCTAATATTGTAACTCAAATGTGGAATATCCAACAAAAGCTAGATGACGTAATCGCAATGGGAAGAGGTGATACTGATTTAGATACACCTAGACATATCATTGATGCTGGAATTAATGCACTTAATAATGGGGCTACTCATTATACTCATCCTATGGGTATGCCGGAATTACGTAAAGAAATCTGTGAAGACATATTAAGACATGGTGGTGCTAAATATAGCGATGATGAAATAGTTGTCACTGCAGGTGGACAGGAAGCAATGTTTGCAATTGCCTTAGGTATTTTAAATTCAGGAGATGAAATGATTGCTGTGGCACCTGGATATAATCCTTATTTTCAAGCTGCAGAGTTAGCTGAAGCTAATCCAGTGACGGTTAAAACCTACATAGATAATAATTTTGCGATGACAGCAGAGGCAGTTGAGCCATTAATTACAAGTAAAACCAAAATATTGGTTATTATTAACCCATGTAATCCAACTGGAGCAGTTACTCCTTATGAAGAAGTTGTTAAATTATCAAAGCTGGCAATTAAACATGATTTAGTTGTTATCTCTGATGAAATTTATTCTAGACTAACCTTTGGTAATCATAATGCACAACCTGTTGCGGCCTTGCCAGATATGTTTGAAAGAACCATTACCCTTAATGGTTTCTCTAAGGCGTATTGCATGACAGGATGGAGAGTAGGGTATTTTGCTGGACCGAAAAATTTGATTACCCATCTTGGTGAAATTCATCATGGATTTGCAATTTGTGCTCCAGCAGTAAGTCAACATGCAGCTTTGGCAGCACTTAAAGGTCCACAAGATTGTGTAATTGAAATGAGAAAAATTATGCAAGAAAGGTGCGATATACTTTGTGATGGACTGGACGAAATTAATATTCCTTATTCTGAGCCTCAAGGTGGATATTATGTTTATGCAAACGTATCAAAAACAGGGTTAAATGCTACAGATTTCTGTCTAAAATTATTGGAAGAAGGAAAGGTTATTATTTATCCAGGTGGATTATATGGAGATCATTGCGATGATTTTGTAAGATTTTCCTTAACACAACCTGCTGAAAAAATAAGAGAAGCTGTTTCAAGAATAAAAAAAGTGGCAGGCAACATATGAGTAATGAAATTATTAATGAGGTATCCGAAATAAAGCATATGGCTTTTGCAGTCGAAGACATTGATGAGTCCCTTGATTATTATAAAAAATATTTAGGAGTTTCAAAAGATGTGCAAATTCAAGATATGCCAAAATCTAGAACTAGAGTAGCAGTATTTAATATAGGAAGTATTGAATACCAACTTTGTCAATCGCAGGATCCTGATGGAAGATTTAATAAATGGATTGCTGAAAGAGGTAGAGGCGGATTACATCATATTTGCTATGTCGTAAAAAATCTTGATGACTCAATTAAAGTAATGACCGCAAAAGGAGCAACGTTAAGAGAATGTAAGGCTTGCAAAGTAACAGGACACCATCCTCACCCTGAGGGTTTTATTGCTTTTTTAGATAATGAGGTAGACAATTTAGAAATAGAATTAATGCAAGTATATACTGATGCAGAATTAGAGAAATACAAATCTTATCAAGGAATATAAAATAAAAACAATTTTTATAACTGGAGCTGGTGGTTTTTTAGGTTCAGAACTAGTCAATGGTCTATCAAATTATAAGTACAGAATATACTTTAATGATATTAATTTTTCATACAAATTAATAAAATCAAAAAATATAATAAAATTAAAATTTAATTTATTCAAAAAAAATTTATCCATTAAGTTTGATAAGGCTGATATATTTATTCATAACGCAGCAGTAACCAAATCCTCAAAATTTACTAAACCTAATAGCCTTATAGATTTTAATATTCAACTATCAAAAAATGCTCTTAAGTTAGCTAAAAGACTTAATAGTAAAACTTTTTTTTTGATAAGCTCCACATCAATTTATAGAAACTTTAAATCAGAAAAATACAATGAAAGATCACGAGTAATAGGTGTAGACCCATATTCAAAATCAAAAATAATGTCAGAAGAAATTTGTAGAAAGTTTTGTAAAAAACATAAGATAAAATTTACTATTTTAAGAATTGGAAATATTTACAATGGACATGAACAAAAAAAATGGAGTAGAAATAATATTTCACTTGTTCAACAGTGGTTAAATTCCATGAAAAAAAATATTACATTAAAAACAAGTTCATTTGAAAATATAAGAGATTGGACCTATGCAAAAGATATTCCGAGAGCAATAAATAGTATTATTAAAAATAATAATAATTTTAAAATTTTAAATTTAGTATCGCCATATTTGATAAAGGATATTAACTTAATGAAAAAAATATGTTCCAATAAAAACTTATTAATGTCAGATAATAAAGAAGCAGTTAATAATGCTGCAGTTTCAATTTATAAAAGCAAATTAAAATTTTATAATTGGACTTCGCCTCAAAGAGGTATTAATTTAATCAAAAATAATGAAAAAAATTAGATTATTGCTAGTTGGTTTCGGTCCAAGAGGTAAGATATGGGCTAAAGCAATTAAAAAAAATTCAAAAACAGAATTGGTAGGTATTTGTGATATTAAAAAAGATCTAAAACACCAAAATCCAAAAAATGTTATTTTCTTTCATGAATTAGATAGCGCTTTATCTTATTTAAAACCTGATGCTGTTATTTTGTCCACTCCGCCTTTTAATCGCATGGAAGATCTTAAAGTTTGTGCAAAATTCAAACTTCCTGTCTTAGTAGAAAAGCCATTAACTACAAATTTAGAAGAAGCTAAACGTCAAATTCATTTTATGAATAGACATAAACTTCTTTTATTTGTTGGTTTAAATTTTCGATATCTGCCAACAACATTGGGAAAGATAAAATTATTAAATTCAGGGAAAGTTGGCAAACCAAATTTTGCAAAATTTGTTTATGAAAGATGGAGAGATGGAAAATTAGCAAGATTAAATAAATACCCTCTTCAGATGAAGCATCCAATGTTATGGGAACAATCCATTCATCATTTTGATTTAATAAGATTTATTTATAACTCAAAAGTAAAAAAAGTATTCGCAACAACATCTAACCCACCTTGGTCAATGTATAAGCACGACACCAATGTAAATGCTATATTAGAACTTCAAAATGGTATAATTGTAAATTACATTGGTAATTGGCAAAGTAATTGTAAGTCACTTAATTTTGAATGGAGAACAGATTGCTCAAAAGGGATTGTTGTTCAAAAAAAACAATTTGATGATTTAAATTACAGAACGACTAATCAACTCAAACTAAAAAAAATAAAATTAAAAAAATTCACTATGTGGGTAGATGATGCCAACGCTCTTCTTTCAGACTTTCTAAAATCAATTAATGATAAAAAAAATATTCTTAAAATAAATAAAGATCATCTAAATTCCTTGTCTATAGTTGATGGTTGTATAAAATCTTCAAAAACTGGTAAAAAAATTAGCATTAAAAACTACTGAATTTTATTACTTTTTTGCATAATGTATCACATAAGAGTGACTTATAGTCATCACTTAAATGACTAATTTACTATTTTAAATTAACAAAATTTCATTAGTTTACATGCAATATTTCATATTTTATCGAAGGGGGTTTTATGAAAAAATTTATTACAGGAGTTGCGATAGTCGTGGGCTTAATTTTGCCTGCATCATTATCTTTCGCAGCACCACCAGACGACACATTTGTTGTTGGATTACCTACTGATACAAGAGGTCTAGAGCCAGCTCAAATAAGTTCAAGACATACTGCAAATATTATGAAGCATATGTTTGGACAACTTTATTCTGTTTCAGCAAGTGGATCAATTGATCCCAACCTAGCTGAAAGTTATAGTGTTTCAGAAGATGGAAAAGAATACACTTTTACACTTCAGGAAGGCTTGACATGTCATGACGGTGAAGCTTTAACAGCTGAAGATGCAGCTTATTCTTTTAATAGAGTTGCAGATCCAGAATTGGCATTTACTGGTAACTCAGCAGGCTTTGTTTATAAATCAATTGATTTTGTAGAAGCAAGAGCTGATAGTGAACTAGATGTAACAATTGTATTAGGTGGACCTAATCATATTGCTTTAGGTTTAATTTCAGAAATTTATGTCCACTGCAAAGGGTCATATGAAAATATGACAAAAGAAGAAGCAGCTACTAATCCAGTTGGATCAGGACCATATGAATTTGTAAAATGGGACAAGGGAAGTCAAATTGTTATGAAAAAAACAGCTAATCCTCCAATTCCAGCAAATTTTGAAAATATCATTTGGAGAGTAATTCCTGAAGCTTCTACAAGAACAGCTGAACTTATAGCTGGTAATGTTGATATGATTACTAATGCATCTCCTGATCAGGTTGAAGCAATTGATTCTTCAAGCTCTGCTAAGGTTGCAAAAGTTCAGGGTACTAGAAGAATGTATGTTGGTTATCATCAAGGTCCAGAATTTGCAGTTACCCCTGGTGGTGCAGCAATTCAAAAACCTGAAGTTAGAAGAGCTTTACAATATGCTGTAGACGTAGAAGCTATTTGTGCAAATCTTCTAAACGCGCCATGTACTAGAATGACAGGTATTGTTAATCCTAATAATGCTCACCCAACTCTTGAACCGTATCCTTACGATCCTGAAATTGCTGAATATTTATTAGATCAAGCAGGTTATCCAAGAGATGCTAATGGAGTTAGATTTGAAATGACTCTTCAAGCTGGTGAAGGAAGATATCTAAATGATAAAAATGTTGTTTTAGCTATATGTCAGTATTTAGATGATATTGGTGTAAAAACTAAATGTGATATCTTAGACTGGTCTTCAGTTTATATTCCTCTTATCATAGAGAAAAAAGCTGGACCTATGTACTTTATTGGTTCTGGTGGAGCTACTTGGAGTCCGCTATACGATATGGCTGACTTATCAAAGCCTGACTCAGGACCTAACTACACTAAATGGCAGAACGAAGAATGGTTTAAAGGTTGGAAAGTTATAAATAACACCAACAATGAATACATTATTCGTAGAGAAGTAGATAGAATGTTAGAGGTTTTCTATAATGAAGGACCTTGGTTGCATCTCTATTTCCAACCTGACTTTTATGGAGTTAGTAATAGAGTAGATTGGTCTCCACGAAGAGATGAAAAAGTAGATCTATTTAGCGCTACTCTAAAATAAATTTATTTGATATGTTGGCTCCATTAATTGGGGCCAACAAAATCCCATCATTAATTTAAATAAATGTTTTTATATATACTCCGTAGATTGCCACAAACAATTTTAGTAATCTTTGGGGTAACATTAGTAACATTCATTGCTTTACAAATAGGGGGAGACCCCACTTATCTCTTTATAAGTGATAGAGCTTCTCCAGAAGAAATAGAGGCGACAAGAATAAAATTGGGTTTTGATAAGCCACTTTATATTCAATACTTTAATTATGTAATAAAACTTCTTCAGCTAGATTTTGGAAACTCATTATATTTTGGTCAATCAGCGATGACTATAATTCTTGAAACATTGCCCGCAACAATTGAACTTACAATTTTTTCAATGTTGATAGCAATTTTTGGTTCTATACCATTTGGAATTTTTGCTGCAATATACAGAGGTACATGGATAGATGGAACATTAATGGCTATCGCAATGTTAGGTCAATCAATTCCAAGTTTTTGGCTAGGAATAATGTGCATCCTTTATATATCATTAAATGTAGAGTGGCTTCCAATATCAGGTCATGTACCATTCTTGATGCCATTATTTCAAGGAAGTTTTGTAGAAGCATTTAAAAATCTACCAACAACTCTGACTTATTTAATATTACCAGGATTTGCAGTTGCATTTTATTCAGTAGCAAGAAACGCTAGATTAATTCGTTCATCAATGCTCGAAGTACTTTCACAAGATTATGTTAGAACAGCAAAATCAAAAGGGTTAACTAATTATGTAGTAATTATGAGACATGCAATGAGAAATGCGTGGTTGCCAGTTGTTACTATTATAGGTTTGGAATTTGGGTTTATGATAAGTGGGGTAGTAGTAGTTGAGGTAATATTTGCATGGCCAGGGTTAGGAAGGACTATTTTTGACGCAATAGCAAATAGAGATATACCATTAGTTCAAGCTGCTGTCGTAGTCATATCAGTTTTTGTAATTATTATTAATCTTATAACTGACTTAGTTTATGCAAAACTTGATCCTAGGATAAAATTATGAAAAATTCACAATCAAATTCTAAAGATACAGCAATAAATGGAAGTTCATCAAGTTCTTCAACTTTATTAAAACTATTAATCGCACTTATTAAAAATAAGTGGGCTTTAATTGCAGTTGTTTGGCTTTTTTTTATTATTTTTGTTGCAATTTTTGCTTCTGAATTATCTCCTCTTGATCCAAATAAAAATCATATCATGGAGAGAGTTTCACCACCTTTAACTCTGGATAAAAAAGGAGAAATGAAATATTTAATTGGATCTGATGCTCTGGGAAGAGATGGTCTATCAAGATTAATATATGGAGCCCAAGTATCTTTACTTGTAGGTTTTACAGCTGTATTTATTGGAGGTATTCTTGGAACATTACTTGGTATTCTTGCTGGTTATTACGGTAGACTTGTAGATGATATTATAATGAGATTAGCAGATATCCAGTTAGCTTTTCCATTTATATTGCTTGCAATTCTTTTTTTAGTTGTTCTTGGTGAAGGATTGATCAATCTAATTTTAGTTTTAGGTGTTGGTCAATGGGTAACTTATGCAAGAATAGCAAGGGCTCAAACTATCTCTCAAAAAGAAAAAGAATATGTTGAGGCAGCAAAAGCTTTAGGTGTGAGTAATGTAAACATAATGTTTGGATCAATATTACCTAATATATTTGCACCTCTTATAGTTATAGCTTCGTTTAATGTTGCAAGTGTAATTTTAGCAGAGGCAGCTCTTTCTTTTTTAGGTTTAGGAGTTCCTCCTCAAATTCCAACTTGGGGTGCTATGCTTGCTGAAAGCAGAGATCATATTTTTGCAAAAAGATGGTGGCTTCCTTTTTTCCCTGGAATGGCAATATTAATTACTGTTTTAGCATTTAACATAGTTGGTGATTGGTTAAGAGATTATTTAGACCCAAGATTAAAGGAGATAGAATAAAATGACGATAAAAATTGGAATTGTTGGTGCTAGTTTTGCAAGAGCCGCATATTTACCGGCATTTAAACATATTGAGGGAGTTGAAGTAACGTCGATAGCATCTTTTAATTTAGAAAATGCTAAATCTTGTGCAGAAGAATTTAAAGTCAAAAACTTTTATGACAATTGGGAGAAAATGTTAGATGAAAATTCTTTAGATTTAGTTTGTATAGCTACTCCAACAGATTTACATGCACCAATAACTCTTAAAGCGCTAAGAAGTGGAGCTCATGTTTTGTGTGAAAAACCTACTGCTATGAACGCTATAGAGGCTTCCGAAATGTTAAAGGTAGCTGAGGAACATAATAGAATTCATATGATTGATCATGAATTACGATTCAATCCAAATAGAAAAAAAATTAAAGAATGGATTTCAAATGGTGATTTAGGCACAATACAACATATCAATATACTTAATGTATCAAATGGTTGGTTAAGCCCAAACTCAAGACCGAAAGATGATTGGTGGAGTCTTAAAAGTAGAGGTGGAGGCAGGATGGGTGCAAATGGATCTCACCAGGTTGATTTAATAAGGTGGTGGAGTGGTGAAATAAAATCAGTATTTGGTCAAGCTCTTACTGTTGTGGAAAATCGTTTTGATAAAAAAACAAATGAAGCATGGAAGGCAACAGCAGATGATCTTTCACACTTCTCTTTGGAATTAGCTAATGGAGGACTAGCAAGTATTTTTTTAAGCGGAGTTGCAAGTCATGCTTTAGGAAATAAAACTCAGATATTTGGTACTGAGGGGACGATTATTTTAGAGGATAAAACTGAGGAAATTTTATTTGCTAAGAAAGGTGAGGACTTTAAAAAATATTCTTTTAAAGATCAAAATGAATCACTTGAAGGATTAAATAAAGGTATATGGAATATTTCTGTTGTAAGTCTTTTAAAAGAATTAGTATCTGCAATAAAGGAAAAAAGATCTTTAGATCATGGCTCAACTTTTAAAGATGGATTAAAAAATCAATTAGTAGTTGATGCAGTTCTTGAATCTACTATCAAAAGGAAGTGGATTGATCTCTAGTTATGGATTTTGTAAATCAAAATATTTTGATTACTGGAGCTGCAGATGGTTTAGGTCTTGCAATATCTAAGTCCTTTGCAAATACAAAAGCAAATCTTTTTTTAATTGATATTAACTATGACAGATTAATTGAAAATGATATTTTAAACGCAAATAATATTAAGTGTGATTTAAGTAATATAAAATCTGTAAAAAATTTAATAACTACATTTAGTGCAGAGAAAGTTCATTTTGATGTTTTGATTCATAATGCAGCAGTTTTAGTCCCAAAATCGTTTGAAGAAACTTCTGTTGAATATTGGAATGAAATGACGAATATATCTTTAAATAGTGGATACTTATTATCAAATTACACTTGGACAAATATGAAAAAAAATAAAAAAGGAGTTATAATCTTTGTATCATCTAGATCAGGCATAGAAGGTTTTGAGAATGAAAGCGCCTATTGTGCATCAAAGCATGGTTTAGAAGGTTTAATGAAGAGTTTGGCATTAGAGGGTGCTGACAAAGGTATTCAAGTTTTTACTGTCACGCCAGGAATGTATATGAAAACTCCTATGTCTGAGCAAAATTATGAGGATGAATATAAAAAAAAGTGGGTTGACCCTATTGAGCTTGCGCCTGCTTTTTTGAAGTTAGCTTCAGGCAATTACAGAAATTTAAGTGGATCACATGTTAATGCTTGGGAGATTTCTAAAGGAGAAAAAAAATGAAAGATATTTATAGTTACATTGATGAAAATATTGAAGAATATATATCAGATTTACAGGAGTTAATTAGAAAGCCATCTGTTTCAGCACAAAATATTGGACTAGTAGAGTGTGCTGAGTTCGTAAAAAGTCAAATGCACAAAGATGGTTTACCAGCAGAACTTTATGAAATTCCAGGAGGCCCCCCTCTAGTTTTTGGTCATTTAAAATCTTCTATATCGAAAAAAACATTATTTTGTTATTCGCATTACGATGTACAGCCTCCTGAACCAATTGAAAAATGGTCTCATGGTGGACCTTGGTCTGGAGCTTTAGTAGATAATGTAATTTATGGAAGAGGGGCTACTGATAATAAGGGTGGTTTATTAGCATTCAATAAAGCAGCTAAGGCTTTTCTTAAAGTTAGAGGTGAAGTACCTTTAAATCTTAAATTTTTTTATGAAGGTGAAGAAGAAATTGGATCAGTTCATTTAGGGCCATGGGTAGAAAAAAATAAAAAACTTTTAGAGGCAGACGGCATGCATTGTTTAGATGGTACTGTGGATACTTTTGCGAAAGTGCCTGAGGTAGAATTAGGATTAAAATCCGTTTTGTTTATTGAGCTAATAGCTAGAGGAGGGAGTAAAGATATACATTCTTTAAATTTTCCTTTAGTTCCTAGTCCACCATGGGAGCTTGTTCATGCGCTGGCAACCATTATGACAAGAGATAGAAAAATTTTGATTAAAGATTGGTACGAGGGTTTATACGAATTAGGAGAAGAAGAAATAAATCTTTTAAATGAAAAAAATGAAAGAGTTGATTTATCTGCATTAAAAAAAGAATTTGGAATAGAAAAATTTGTGCTTGATAGAGAAGGAGTTGAAGCCATAAAAGCAAGAACTTATGAGCCAACTGCAAACATACAGGGCATGGTCTCTGGATACACAGGACCTGGTCATAAAACTATTGTGCCTAATGAAGCCCGAGTAAGAATTGATTTTAGATTATTACCTCATATGAATCCACAAAAGTGTATTGAAAAAGTAAAAAAACATTTGATTGATCATGGATTCGGACACTTGGAAGTTATCGCTTTTGATGCTGCAGAACCACCATATAAAATTTCAGTAAAAGAAGATATTTCACAAGCGATTATAAAGGCAGCAGAAGAAGTTTTTGGTGAAAAACCTGTAGTAAATGGGGTTTCAGCAGAGGGAACGATTTTAAAACATGTTTGGATGCCAACTGTGTTAACTGGTTTTGCAAATCCAGGGGCAAACTTACATGCACCTGATGAAAATATACATGTTGAAAATTATATCAAAGGAATTAAATATGCAGCTGCTATCATGGAAAATTTTTCAAAATAATAAAGTCGTAATTGATATACTTATCATTATTTACAGTTGCCTTTATGGTAGCCACAATTATACCTTTCGGTTCAGAGGTTTATTTTATAACTTTATTAAGTTTAGAAAAATATAATCATTTTATTTTATTTTTAGTTGTTTCTGTTGGAAATGTTTTAGGTTCACTCTTTAATTGGATTTGTGGATTTTATATTAATTTTTTTATTAAAAAATCATGGTTTCCAATTAATAACAAAATTATTGATAGAGGAAATAAATTATTCATAAAATATGGTAAATGGTCTCTCTTAATTTCCTGGTTTCCTTTGATAGGTGATCCAATAACTTTTGCTGCAGGCACACTTCGCTATCCAATAATTCCATTTTTAGTTTTGGTAAGTATTGGGAAAGTTGGAAGATATTTGATAATATACTTATCAATTATATGG
>Ga0209425_10005725_pt1 | contig 12123 bp, 11 predicted proteins | sample COG_05_FD_184749 | JGI IMG/M metagenome (GOLD analysis project Ga0209425, IMG submission 184749) | Pelagic Microbial community sample from North Sea - COGITO 998_met_05 (SPAdes) (version 2) | ecosystem: Environmental > Aquatic > Marine > Neritic zone/Coastal water | place: Helgoland, sampling... | reverse complement strand
AATCCATTAGTTAAGAATGTAATTGATTTTATAACAAAAGATAAAAAAAGATCTATTTGCACACCATTTTCGTAAAATGATAGGATTAATTTTTGGTGATACTGATTTTCCAAAGGAAATTATAAAAACTGTCAAAAAAAGAAAAATTAAATATTTAATAATTGATTTGTCAAAATTGAAGAAGTTTAAAAAGGATAGAAAATCTTATTCAGTTTCTATAGGCCAATTTGGTAAAATTATTAATATTCTAAAAGAAAATAACTGTAAAAAAATCTTATTTGCAGGAAAAGTAAACAAACCAAACTTTTCTAAATTGAAATTAGATTTTAAGGGTATTTATTATATTCCAAGAATTATTAAATCATCTAAGCTTGGAGATGCAGCAATACTTAAAGAAATCATTAAAATATTGGCTCAAAACAAGATAAAAACTGAAAATTCATTAATATTTAATCCTGAACTTTCATTAAAAAAAGGTAATTATTCAAAGATTAAACCAAATAAACAAGATCAATTAGATATTAATAGAGCAATTAAAACATTAAATAATTTAAGACAATATAATTTTAGTCAAGGAGTTGTAGTTAGAAATAAAAAAATAGTTTCTATAGAAGGAAAAGGTGGAACAAAAAAAATGCTTGAAAAAAGTAGAAGCAAAAAATTTAGAAATCATGGAGTTTTAGTTAAGTTTCCAAAAAAGAAACAAGATCTAAGAGTTGATTTACCTACTGTTGGATTAAATACTTTTAAACAATGTAAAGCTGCTGGACTAAAAGGAATTGTTGTTAAAAATAAACAACATGTGTTTTTAGATCAAAAAAAATGTATTAGTTTTGCTAATAAAAATAAGATGTTCATCTCGGTTAAATGAAAAAGATTTTTATATTAACTGGTGAACCTTCTGGAGATAAACTTGCTTCAAAAGTCATATCTAAACTTCAAAAGAACAATTCTAATATTGAATATTCTTGCGTTGGCGGTACGCATTTAAATTCATTAGGAATAAAATCTATTTTTGATCTAGAAGAAATTACCTATATTGGTTTCACAAGTGTTTTGTTAAATATTTTTAAAATTAAGAATAAAATAAATAAAACTGTAGAAGAGATAATAAAATTTAATCCAGATATTTTGTTCAGTGTAGATAGTCCAGATTTTACATTAAGAGTTGCTGAAAAAGTTAAAAAATTAAATAATAAGATTAAAACTGTTCATTATGTAGCTCCACAAGTATGGGTATGGCGAGAGGGTAGAGTAAAAAAGTTTAAAAAATTTTTAGATTATATTTTGTTATTATTTGATTTTGAAAAAAAATATTTTGATAAAGAAAATATTCCAAATACTTTTGTAGGCCATCCTTTACTAGAACAAGAAATCAAAAACAAAATAGATATATCTAATATCGTATCAAGTAATAAAAAAATTATCTCGCTCTTTTGTGGGAGCAGATCATCTGAAGTGAATTTACTTTTACCTATCCTAATTGATTTTATTAATATGATGAATACAAAATCTGATAATTTCACTTTTGTTTTTCACGCAACTGATGAAAATAAGAATTTAATAAGTGAAAAAACAAATAATCTAAATGTTGAAAATGTTGAAGTTGTTTCTGATGAAAATATTAAAAAACAAATACTAGATAAATCTATTTTTGCAGTTTCTAAATCTGGAACAGTTTCTCTTGAAATATGTAACGCAAAAGTTCCCTCTATAATTATCTATAAAATGAATTTTTTGAATTTTTTAATTGTTAAAATGTTAGTCAAAATAAAATTTGCTAACATCATTAATATTATAAATAATAAAGAAATAATTCCTGAACTAATACAAAAAGAATGTAATGCTAAAGAGATTTATAATTCTGTTGTTTACTTTTTAAAAAACCCAGAATTGATGAAAAAGCAAATTACTGAATGTGAGGAAACTTTAACTAAAATTAGATCAAAAACCTCATCCTCTGATGAAGCTTCTGCTGTACTAACTAAATTTCTTATTGGTTAATCTTTTTATTACTTCCTCTTTTCCAAGAGAAACAATTATATCATATATCCCAGGTCCAAATTTTGAACCTGTTAAAGCTATTCTCAAAGGCTGCCCAACTCCTTTAAAATTAGTATCGTTTAATTTAATTAATTCGCTTACTATAGGCTCTAATGTTTCTTTGCTTAGTTTATCAACGCTTGCAAATTTATTATTAAAATCAGAAATGACTTTTTTGGCTTTATTATCTATTAATTTAATATCGTTTTGATCAAAATTAACCTCATCTACCATTATATATTGACCATTATTAAATATATCTTCCAAGGTTTTAGCTTTATTTTTTAGGAAAGTTAGAGATTTCTTAATCTTATCTTTCTTATCTGATTTAATTTCACTTTTATATAATTCACAGTATTTTGATAGTTGATTAAATAAATCATTTTCATCAATATTTTTTATATAGTGTTCATTCATTGATAAAATTCTACTCATATCTAGTTTTGAGGGAGATTTACCAATTCCTTCGAGATTAAAATGCTTAATACTTTCATCTAGAGTAAATATTTCTTTATCTTTATAAGACCAGCCTAATCTGAGAAGATAATTTCTTAAAGCATCCGGCATAATACCAATTTTAGAGTAATCATCTAACGTTGATGCTTTATCTCTCTTTGATAATTTTTTTCCTTCAATAGTATGTATTAAAGGTATATGAGCAAATGAAGGTATCTCCCATTTCATAGCTTGATAAATTTGTATTTGTTTAAAGGTATTTATTTTATGGTCATCTCCTCTAATAATATGTGTCATATTCATTTGATGATCATCGACCGATGCTGATAAATTGTAAGTTGGTGTTCCATCGTTTCTTAATATGATGAAATCTTCAATAGTATTATTATCAATTTCAACATCACCTTGAACTAAATCTTTTAAGATAGAAGTTTTGTCTATTTTACTTTTAAATCTTATTACTGGCTTGATATCTTTTGGTGCATCTTCCTCTTTTTTATTTCTCCACTTCCTATCATAGATATAAGGAATTTTTTTTTGTTTTGCTCTTTTTTTTTGCTCCTCTATTTCTTCGCTTGAACAGTAACATTTGTAAGCGTAGCCATTTTTAAGTAATTCATTTGCAACTTTTATATGATCTTCAATTTTTTTTGATTGTATATATTCTTCTCCATCATAATTTATACCAATCCATTTAAGAGATTTAATTATTTGATCTTTATATTCATCTTTTGATCTTTCTTTATCTGTATCTTCTATTCTTAGATAAAAATCACCTTTTTTATTTTTTGAGTACAACCAATTAAATAAAGCTGTTCTAACTCCACCTATATGCAAAGCTCCAGTAGGGGATGGAGCAAATCTTGTTGCTACTTTTTTCATTGAAATTGTTTAGACTATTTTACTAGAAGTTTCTATATAAAGATACTAAAACACCTTGCACTTTAACTCTATCTGGACCGAAAATTTTAGTTTCGTAGTTTTTATTTGCACTTTCTAATGCTACTACTTTTCCTTTTTTTCTAATTCTTTTAAGCATAGCCTCATGTTCATCAATTAAAGCTACAACAATTTTTCCATTATCCGCAGAATCTGTTCTTTTAATTATAACTGTATCTCCTTCATTAATTCCTGCCTCAATCATTGAGTCGCCTTGAACTTTAAGACCAAAGTAATCACCGTTTTTTTCCAAATTACTTGGTAGAGGTATTCTAGAAACCTCATTTTGAATAGCTTCCACAGGAGTACCTGCAGCTATTTTACCTAGAACTGGCACTTCAGTTTCATTAGAGGAAATATTTTCTTCATCTAAACCACCTTTAATAATACTAGGTGAGAAATTGTTATAAATATCATTAGCAGAGGCAGTTTCAGGTAATTTAATAACCTCTAAGGCCCTTGCTTTATGGGCAAGTCTTTTAATGAAGCCTCTTTCCTCCAAGGCACTAATTAATCTATGAATTCCTGATTTAGATTTCAAATTTAAAGACTCTTTCATCTCCTCATACGAGGGAGATACACCTGAGCTTCTCAACTTCTTGTTGATAAATAGTAATAGGTTTTTTTGTTTTTTAGTTAGCATAAGAACAAATATCGTACAAAATCTGTTCTACAAAAGTTCTCATAAATAAACAATAGTTAAAAAGCCCTTAAAATAGGTGATTATTGTATTACAAAACAGAAAAAATTGAATTTTTATCTAAATTTCTTAAAAGTGATTCACCAATTAAAAAAGTTTTGATCGAAGTTTTATTAGATAAATCCAGAAGTTCATCTTTTGTTTTAATTCCACTTTCAGAAATGAGAGGACCTTGATGATTTATTAACATATCATGAATATCATAAGTTGTATTTATATCTGTTTTAAGAGTTTTAAGATTTCTATTATTGATACCTATTAAAGCTTCTTTAAATCTTAAAGACCGCTTAGCTTCCTCAACTGTGTGAACCTCAACAATAATAGACATGTTTAATTTTAAGGCCTCTTCATATAACTCATTAGCAAGGCCATCAGAAACTCCAGCTAAAATAATTAATATTGCATCAGCACCATAACTTTTAGCAAGAGGTACTTGAAATCTATCAATAAAAAAATCTTTACACAGTACTGGTAATTTTATTTTTTGTTTAATTTTACTTATATGGATTAAGTTACCTAAGAAAAAATCTTCTTCTGTTAAAACTGATAAACAAGAAACGTTATTGTCATTATAAATATTAGCTATCTCAACAGGATTATAATCATTAATAATAACACCTGCTGAGGGACTTGCTTTTTTTATTTCAGCAATAATTGATAATTTCTTATTAAATAGATTATTTTCTATTTTTTTTTTAAAATTTATAAATGAGGTATTTTCTTCAATTAATTCTGTTAAAGAGTTAAGGTCAATAGTTTTTTTTAAATTATTAATTTTTTCAATCTTTTTTTTTATTATTTTTCCAAGAATATTTTCAGACATTTTGAATTTTTTTTATATGTTTAATAGTTTTTCCAGACAATATATGTTCACGTGCATTATTATAAGCATCTTTAAAATCTTTATAACTTTCATTAACAATTAAGCCAGCAGCTGAATTTAAACATACCGCTTTTGAAAAATCATTATCTTCACCATTAAAAATATTTATCATTTTTTCTGCATTAAATCTTGCGTTATCACCTACAAGGTTTTCAAATTTGTCTGCCTTAATATTTAATTCGTAAGGATCAATTATGATTTCGGATATCTTATTATCTTTTAGTTGAACTACATTAGTTTTAGCGTACGGAGATATTTCATCTAAACCGTCTTCACTATTTACAATCCATGCAAATTTGATGTCTAAATTATTCAAAGCATTAGCAAATACTTTTAATAACTTTTTATCAAACACACCAATAACTTGTTTTTTAACGAGTGCAGGACTACTTAAAGGTCCAATCATATTAAAAATTGTTCTTTTACCAATTTTTTTTCTAGTTGGTCCAACAAATCTCATTGCACTATGATAATTAGGCGCAAACATAAAGCCAAAATTATTTTTGTTAATTTGCTTCTCTACATCTTTAGGCTCTAAATCAATTTTTATATTTAGTGCCTCAAGCACATCACCTGATCCACATTTAGATGAAACAGCCTTGTTGCCATGCTTAGCAACTTTAATATCCATGCTTGCCAATAAAAGTGCAGATGCTGTAGATATATTTAATGTATTCATTCCATCGCCACCAGTTCCACAAGTATCAACACAATCATCAATATTAACTCTTTTTGACTTACTCCTTAAAACGAAAACTCCACCTGCTATTTCATCTGAGGCCTCACCCTTTTTAGATAACAATGTTAAAAAATCGAAAATCTCTTGATCAGAGGCTTTTCCTTCCATCAATATTTCAAATGCTGCTTTACTTTCACTAAAAGATAAATTTTCTAAATTTTTTATTTTCTCAATATATTGTTTCATTAATTTTTAAAGTTAATAAAGTTTTTTAATATTTTTATTCCTTGTTTTGTTTTAATACTTTCAGGATGAAATTGCACTCCATGAACATTATACTTTATATGCTTAATCCCCATTATTAATCCATCTTTAGTTTCGGCAGTTATTTCAAGATCTTTTGACAGAGTTTTTTTGTCAATTATTAGACTGTGGTATCTTGTTGCTTTAAAATTTTTAGGTAAATTCTTTAATATTCCTGCATTTTTAGAGATAATATTGCTAGTTTTTCCATGCATTAACATTCTAGCTTGAACTATTTTTGATCCAAAGACCTGCCCAATTATTTGATGTCCCAAACAAACTCCCAAAATAGGTACCTTTTTATGAAGAGATTTTACTATTTTAAGACAATTCCCTGATTGATTGGGATTACCTGGACCTGGAGAAATGACAATTTTATCGTACTTTTTTTTTAAGATTTCTTTAGATGTAATTTTATCATTTCTTATAACATCAACTTTTGCTTTTAAAGACGACAGGTAATGAAATAAGTTAAAAGTAAAACTATCGTAATTATCTATTAATACAATCTTCATTATTTTAATGCGTTAATTAAAGCTTTCGCTTTGTTTATTGTTTCTTCATATTCTTTTTTAGGTATACTATCTGCAACTATTCCAGCACCAGCTTGTACAAAAAACTTTTTGTTTTTAGCAACTGCAGTCCTTAAAGCGATACATGTATCAAACTCACCATTTGCAGAAAAATATCCAATTCCACCTGCGTAAACTTTCCTTTTTGATTTTTCCAATTCATCAATAATTTCCATTGCTCTAATTTTTGGTGCTCCGGAAACGGTTCCAGCAGGAAAACCTGCTAACAAAGATTTAAATTTAGAAAATTTCTTATTATATTCACCAATAACGTTAGAAACTATATGCATTACATGAGAGTATCTCTCTACAACAAAGCTTTCAGTTACTTTTACTGTATTTATTTTTGATACTTTTCCCGCATCATTTCTGCCTAAATCTAGCAACATTAAATGTTCTGAAAGTTCTTTTTTATCTTTAAGTAAATCCTTCTCATAAAATTTATCTTGTGCTTCGGTTCTTCCCCTTGGCCTTGTTCCAGCTATAGGTCTAACAGTAACTTTGTTGTCTCTTAATCTTACTAAAATTTCAGGACTAGCTCCTATAATTTGAAAATCTCTAAAATTAAAAAAATACATAAAAGGTGAGGGGTTAGTAACCCTAAGTTTTTTGTAAATTTCTAAAGGTTTTTTTGTTAACTTGGCCTCAAACCTTTGACTAAGAACAACTTGAAAAATGTCACCAAGTTTGATGTATTTTTTTGCTTTTTTTACCATTTTAAAAAAATTATTTTTGGATGTATTTGATTTTATATAAATTTTATTTGAATTTTTAAAATTAGATTGAGTTAAGCTCATTTTAGAGGACTGTGTCAAAAGTTTTGAAAGTTCTGATTTTACTTCAAAATATTTTTTTGAGTAATCTCTAATTTTTTCATCATTAAAAACGTTAATTATATAAAAAATCTTTTTCTTTAAATTATCATGAATAATTAGGGTTCTAGGCCTTAAAAGTCTAACATCAGGTACTTTAAGATCATCTTTACAACTATTTGGAATTTTTTCCACATAACGTATTGCATCATAGGAAAAGTAACCTGAAATAAGTGACGATATAGGAGGTAAACCTGAGGGAACTTTAAACTTAAAACCCTCAATTATATTCTCAATTAATTGTTGAGGTTTACCATTTAATTTTATTTTTTTATTATTCTTAATCAAGTATGAATTATTATTATTAAATTCCCATACTTTATCAGGATTTCTGCCAAAAATTGTGTAACGTCCTTTTATTTTACCTTTCTCAACTGACTCAAAAATAAAACTATTTTTTTCAACTAAAAAATTATTGATTAAATTTGATATATCATCGTCATTTTTAACATTTTTGGATATATATAGTATTTGATTTTTTTTGCTTCTATGTCGAAACTTAAATTCTTTGAAGCTTCGATTGATTATCATTGAAAGAAATTCTTAACTCGTTCTATTGTTTTTTGATTCAAATTAACATTATACTTTTTATTTAACAATGAGTCATAAGACTTTAATAAACTATTCTTACTATTAGAATTTTGTTTATTTTGATATTCTTTCAATTCTTCTTCATTAATATTTTTTAAAACTTCTGTATATTTTTTAACTTTGGCTAAATAAATATTATTTTTCTCATCATTAATAAGTGTAAATGAATTTATAGGCAGAGAATATAAAATTTTTACAGCATCTATTTCAAACTTTTTGTTATCTCTTACAGAGTTTAATTTTACTGTTTTAATATTATTTTGCCCCATTTTCAAAAAGTCATTATTATTGAATTCTTTGTTTTTAATTTTTTCTAATAAATCTTTATTGTATTCAAACTTATTTTTTTGATAAACCAACTCATTAATTTGATTTTTTGTCTCATTATTATTTAAATCAGGCTCCTGTTCTCCAATTTTTTTAATTCGATAAATTACATAATCATTATTATTTTCAAAAATATCAAAATCATTATTTCTTAGTTCGAATATTTTTTTTTCAACCTCTTTTTTATCTGTAGAAAATTTAAATTCTTTAACTTCGATTGATGTAATATTTAAATTAGAAATTATAGTTTTAAATGGTACCTCATTAGATATGTCAATTTCTATTTGATCAATTTTATCAAAGTAAGATTGATTAAATTCATCGGCACCCATTAAGATTTTAGGATTGATAATTGCATAATCAAAGTCAATAAACTCGACTTTTAACTGATCTTTATTGTCAGAAATAAATGTTTGTAATTCTTGATTTGTAATATTTTCTTTATTTTTATAAAAATTTTTTAAGTTAATAAATTCTATTTCAAGTTTTTTATTTTCTTCTTCATATAGTTTGTTTACTAAGAATTGAGGAGAAACTGTTCCAGCACCAATATAGTCGAAAAGATTTTTTTGTACTTCCCGACTTTTCAACCTTTGTTCAAACTGCGGAGCTGTCTGATTGTTTTCAAGTAAAAATTTTTCATATTTTATTCGTTGAAAAATTCCATTTTGATCTAAAAAATTTTTATTTTTTTTAATTTTTTTAAGAAGTGTTTTTTCTGAGAATAAAATATCAAAATCTTTAACTTCTAAATCAAGTAAAGTTTTTGATACCAATCCAGATAACAATTCTTCAATAATATTACTGTCTAAATTTTTTCTAATTGTTTCTTGAGGAATGCCTGATCTATTCAAGTAGTCAATGAACTCTTGAGTCGAAATGTTAGTTTTATTAATTTTTGCAATGTTATTTGTGTTTCCACTATTAAACATGCTACCCATGCCCCAAAATACAAATGGGATTATCATTATAAAAACTAATAACCCGGCAAATTTAGTTTTGGCAAAATTTCTAAAACTACTAATCATTACTCTATAAATTTATTGAACTATAAAAAGCAAACCTATAGATTAAATTATAACAGATGACAAATAAATATATGTATTTTATCGCAAATTGGAAAATGTTTGGCAGTCTAAACTCTGTGAATTCATTGCATAAAATCATGAAATTTTTTAAAAATTTTAAAAAAAATAAGTATGTAAAAATTATTTACTGTCCACCGAGCACATTAATACGTCCTATGTCTAAAAAGTTGAAATCTACTCGAATTAAGGTTGGTGCTCAAAATTGTCATCAACAAGATACCTATGGAGCATTTACTGGTTCAATAAATTCAATGATGTTAAAAAGCGTTGGAGCAAAATATATTATAATTGGACATTCTGAAAATAGACAAAACGGCGATACCAACAAATTAATAAACCTTAAAATAAAAAGTGCTCTTAAAAGCGGTCTTAAGGTGATTTTTTGTATTGGTGAGACACTTAAGGAAAAAAGAAAAAAAGTTACCAAACTGGTTTTAAAAAAACAAATTACATTAGGTTTAAATAAGATTAAAAATAAAAAAAATATTATAATTGCTTACGAGCCTGTTTGGTCAATTGGAACAGGTCTCATCCCTAAATCAAATGACTTATTTAAAACAATAGATTTTATAAAAAAAAAGATTAAAAATATTAAAGTGATTTATGGTGGGTCCGTAAATCCTAAAAATGCCCTAGACTTAAAGTCAATCAGGAATATAGATGGTTATTTGATAGGTGGTGCTTCGCAGGACCCAAATAAATTTATTGATATAATTAAAAAAACATATAACTAACCTCAATGGAAAATATTTTATTAATCCTAAACATCATATTTGCGATTATTCTTGTATTAATTGTTTTAATGCAAAAATCTGAAGGAGGAGCCCTTGGCATTGGTGTTTCCCAAGAAAATTTAATGTTTTCAAAATCTGCAGGAAACTTTATGACGAAAGCAACTGCTGTCATAGCAACTCTTTTCATTGTTTGCAGCTTAGGATTAACTATTATTTCAAGAGCTGAACTTGCGCCAACTACATCGGTTTTAGATACAGTTGAAGAAAATAATGAAGATACGCCAACAATTCCAGAAAATAATAATTAATACTTTCCAATTACTTTTTTATTCGCTATAAGATAATTCCATGGCGCGATATATATTTGTCACTGGCGGCGTGGTTTCATCATTAGGAAAAGGTCTTTCTTCTGCTTCTCTGGCTTATTTGCTTCAATCAAGAGGTTACAAAGTTAGACTCAGAAAACTCGATCCTTATTTAAATGTTGATCCTGGAACAATGAGTCCATTTCAACATGGTGAAGTATTTGTAACTGACGATGGAGCAGAAACAGATCTTGATTTAGGCCACTATGAAAGGTTTTCTGGTGTATCAGCAAAAAAATCAGATAATATTACAACAGGTAAAATTTATAATGATGTTCTTAAAAAAGAACGTAAGGGTAAATATCTTGGTAAAACAGTTCAAGTAATTCCTCATATCACTGACAGGATAAAAGAATTTATAAAAAACGACGCTTCAAAGGAAGATTTTATTATTTGTGAAATTGGAGGAATAGTTGGTGATATTGAGAGTTTACCGTTTGTTGAGGCTATCAGACAATTTGCTAATGACATTGGAAAAAAAAATACTTTATTTATACATTTAACACTTGTTCCTTATTTAAAATCTTCTGATGAAATAAAAACAAAACCAACACAGCATTCTGTTAAAGAATTAAGAAGCATCGGTATTCAACCTGATATAATAATTTGCAGATCAGAGAGACCAATACCATTTGAACATAGAAAAAAAATATCTTTATTTTGTAATGTAAATATTAAAAATGTAATTGAAACAGTTGATGTTAGAACAATATATGAAGCTCCAATAAGTTTTTTTAGAGAAAAATTAGATGTTCAAGTATTAGATTATTTTAAGTTAAAATCAAAAAAACCCGTTAATTTAACTCCCTGGAAAAAAATAACTAAGATTATTTTACAAACAAAGAAACAAATAAATATAGCCATAATTGGAAAATATGTTGAATTAAAAGATGCTTACAAATCTCTTGATGAAGCTCTCACACATGGGGGTATTGAAAATAATGTAAAAGTTAATTTAGTTAGAATAGACTCAGAAAAATTAAAAGTATCTGAAATTAAATTAAAACTTAAAAACATATCTGGAGTCTTAATACCAGGAGGATTTGGTAAAAGAGGAACTGATGGTAAAATTGAAGCAATTAAATATGCTAGAAACAATAAGATTCCTTTTCTTGGAATTTGTTATGGAATGCAAATGGCTATAATAGAATTTGCCCGAAATAAGCTTAATTTAAAAAAAGCTACTTCAAGTGAGTTTGATAAAAAAGGTTTACCTATAATTGGTTTGATAAATGAGTGGACTAAAGACGGAAAAAAAATCAAAGGTACTGATAAAGATTTAGGTGGCACCATGAGACTAGGTTCTTACGATGCAAAATTAAAAGAAAATTCGACGATTAAGAAAATTTACAAAAAAAATCTTATTAAAGAAAGACACCGACACAGATATGAAGTTAATATAGCTTATAAAGAAAAATTTGAGAAAAATGGCATGATTTTTTCAGGTTTATCACCTGACGGAGCGTTACCTGAAATAATTGAGCTAAAAAATCACCCATGGTTTATAGGTGTTCAGTTCCATCCTGAATTTAAATCTAGACCTTTGGCTCCTCATCCATTATTCTCATCTT
>Ga0209425_10005723_pt1 | contig 12124 bp, 5 predicted proteins | sample COG_05_FD_184749 | JGI IMG/M metagenome (GOLD analysis project Ga0209425, IMG submission 184749) | Pelagic Microbial community sample from North Sea - COGITO 998_met_05 (SPAdes) (version 2) | ecosystem: Environmental > Aquatic > Marine > Neritic zone/Coastal water | place: Helgoland, sampling... | reverse complement strand
TAATGTAACAAGAAAAAAATTGTGATAAGAAATAAAGTACCCCAATGGGGGCTTAATAAATTTAAATCTATTAACTCATAGAATTCGAAAAAGTTGCATAATAAATAAATGAGACAGCATTACTTCCTTTTACGCTTTGCCCAACCATGCAAGTGAATCAAACCAAGAAAAGTTGGTTCTATAAGATTATCATTCCATTTCTTTCTCAAAACATCTAGTTCTTGCACCCTCTTTGGTCTCTCTTTTGCGATGTCTTTTTGTTCTCCAATATCATTGGACAAATCATACAATTGAGGGGCGGCACCCTTCCATGGAATTATAATTTTTTCATTTCCATTGCGAACTGCAAAGCGATTCCGGTCAAATTGTCGAAGATAGATCGTATCATGAGGTTTCGATTTATTCTCACCATTTAAAAAAGGTATTAAATTCACACCATCCAATGGTTTATCTTTTGAAACCGCCGCACCCGCCAGTGTTACAATGGTTGCTCCCAAATCCAAAGCACTAACCGGATTTTCATAGATTGAACCCGCAGGTAGTTTACTCTTCCACTGGACTGCAAAAGGGACACGAAACCCACCCTCCCATGCATCACCTTTGTTTCCACGGAGCGGAGCGTTAGTCGAAGCGTTTTTAGTCGTGGGTCCGCCATTATCCGAAAGGAAAGCTACGATCGTATTCTCTTCCAACCCATACTTTTTTAACTCTTTGAGGACTCTCCCAACCCCATCATCTACCGCACTGACCATCGCAGCGTAAGTTTTTCTTTTTTTATCCTTAATTGCAGGAAATCGATTCAGGTATTCCTCAGTCGCTTCAAGAGGCGTATGAGGTGCATTGTAGGAAAGAAAAAGAAAGAAAGGCCATTCCCGGTTTCGTTTAACAAAGGCAACCGCTTCATCTGAAAAATCATCGGTTATGTATTTCCTGGGTGGCACAGGCTCATAATTCTTAAGCAACCAAGTCCGATAACTTTCAGATTCACCCTTTGCATCCTGACTCCTCTCGATTGTCAGCTTTTCCGGAAAGTAAGTGTGACCACCACCTAAATGCCCATAAAACTCATCAAACCCTCGTTTCATAGGATGGCTGGTTGGAATATGAGCACCCAAATGCCACTTACCAATAATCCCTGAGTGATAACCGACAGGTCTAAGCAATTCAGCGATTGTTTTTTCTTCTCGGGTAAGACCCATATCTGGATCATGCGGTTGGTATTGAGGATTCCTTTCAAATCCAAACCGCTGCGGGTACCGGGCGGTTATAAAACCTGCCCGTGAAGGCCCACAAACCGAGTATGCTACATACCCACTCGTGCAACGAACCCCATTTTCCGCAATTGAATCGATATGGGGTGTGGGGATATCCTTACATCCATTGAATCCCACATCTGCGTATCCAAGATCGTCGCACATGATTACAATCATATTCGGTTTGGCTTTAGCAGTAACTCCGAATAGGTCCGAGAATGGAATGAAAAAAAAGAGAAGGATGTTCAGAATTCTGAATGACATGATTTTCTAATTGATGTGAGAAATTGAAAGAAATTCGAAACTAAAAATCTTCAAGGCTCTAATGCAATGTCTTAATAGGCTTGCAACCCACTTAAATTATGAAGAAAAAGTAAATTTTATCCCTTTTTCACTAGCCCTTGTCCAAGCCCATGCTTAAAGAACATTATTTGGTAATCATTCTTTTTTGGTTCATTTTGGCCCAAGCCTCAGCAAAGCCAAACTTTGTTTTCATTCTCGCTGATGACTGTAGTTATCTGGATATGGAAATTTATGGGGGTCCGGCAAAAACTCCTTCCATTAACAGGCTTGCTCAATCAGGTTTGACTTTTAAACGGTGTTACCAATCGGCTTCAATGTGCGCCCCCACCCGGCATTCTCTTTACACCGGTCTTTACCCGGTCAAAAACGGAGCTCATCCCAACCATGCCCGAGCTTATGAGAATGTGAAGAGTATCCCCCATTTTCTATCGAAGCATGGCTATCGGGTTGCTCTGGCAGGTAAAAAACACATCGAACCTCAAGCTGTTTTTCCATTTGAATACATAGATGAATTTGCAGACCCAATTAATGAAGATGTACCAGTAGTAGAGGGATGGAGGTATCCAAAAATTTTCGATTTAATCAGGAAATCGAATTCCACTCAGACCCCATTCTGTCTCTTTTTATGTTCCAATGAACCACACGGGCCCTACACCAAAGGAGATTCCACTCCTTATAAAGATGTGAAACTCTCCCCCCAACAACTTGAATTACACCGTGACTCCTACGCCAGATACCTAGCTGAAATTACCTACTTCGATGGGCAGGTCGGTGAGGTCATGTCCATGCTTGAGCAACTTGGGTTGAATAAAAATACCCTGGTTATTGTCGCCTCCGAGCAGGGAAGCTCTTATCCATTTGGAAAGTGGACCTGTTATGAAATGGGGGTGGCAAGTGGGCTGATCGCATCATGGCCGGGAATAATTGAACCGGGAACCCAGACCAAGGCAATGGTTGAATATATAGATATTGTGCCCACCATGCTTGACGCGGCAGATATCGATGTTCCCGAGATTATGGACGGGCGGTCATTCCTCAATGTGCTCAAGGGAAAAGAAAATGTACACAAGGATTTTGCCTTTAGCTTACAAACCACAATTGGTGTAAATGGCGTGGAACAACCCTACGGAATACGATCTGTGGTCAATGAGAATTTTCGTTATGTCCTCAACCTTTTCCCGGAGAACGAATTCAGCATTCCTTCCTCCCGGAGGCTTCGCGAAGAAGTCAACGGACTCGGAAATAAGGAAAAAGAATTCTCCAAGCGCTATTTACAAAGACCCCGTGAAGAACTTTTTGATATTATTCAGGATCCCTATTGTCAGAATAATCTTGCCCAGAAAACAGAATATAAAAAAATAATGAAATTACTTGCCAATAAATTAGATGACTGGATGGTCTCACAAAACGACTTGGGACGAACAACCGAACTGCAGGCAGAGAGCAGGCAATGCGAATGGAGACAGAAACAAATCCTCCTTCGCGATCAAAAAAACTGACCAAGCCAGTTTGATCCACCCCACCTAGTGTCGCAAATAAACAGAATTTATACGCATAATGCGGTTCCCCTTTTTCCTTTTTTTCGGTAGGGTTTATATTTCCTTTTTTCTTGTTAATACCCTTTTTTTACCAAATCTACTTTCCTCCATTTCTGAGTGAAAATATCCCATGATCAATAATCCCATTTTGCCCGGTTTTAACCCGGACCCTTCCATTTGCCGGGTGGATGAAGACTACTACATTGCAACCTCGACTTTTGAGTGGTTCCCCGGTGTGCAGATTCATCATTCCCGTGACTTGGTTAACTGGAGACTTTTAGGACACGCGTTGAACGAGACTAGGTTGCTCGACCTGAAAGGAGTTCCGAGTTCGGGAGGAGTCTGGGCTCCTGCCCTGAGTTATTCAGACGGACTTTTCTATCTTTGCTACACGGTTGTACACCAGCATGAAGCGGCGACTAAAGACACTCCCAATTTTCTTATTACTGCACCTTCCATTGAAGGTCCCTGGTCCGAACCGGTTTTTGTGAACTCATCCGGTTTTGATCCTTCCCTCTTTCATGATGAGGATAATAAAAAATACTGGCTCAATATGATCTGGGATCACCGACCCGGTAAGCATCCATTTTATGGAATTGCAATGCAGGAATATGACTTACCGTCCGGTTCACTGATTGGAAACAGGGAAATTATTTTTAAAGGAAGCTCGCTTGGCTTAACAGAAGGACCGCACATTTACCGACGCAATGGATACTACTATCTGCTCACCGCCGAAGGTGGTACGGAATATGACCACGCGGTTTCCCTAGCCCGTTCACGCGACATTTTTGGTCCCTATGAGATTCATCCGAATAACCCGATCTTGACCTCTTCGGGCAATCCCGAACTGAAACTCCAAAAAGCCGGTCACGCCAGTCTGGTGGAAACACCACAGGGTGAATGGTATATGCCCCATCTATGTGGCCGTCCACTACCGGATTCAAAAAATTGTAATCTCGGAAGAGAAACCGCGATTCAGAAAGTCGAGTGGCACCAAGATAACTGGCTTTATCTTGCCGGTGGTGAAAACCAACCGAAAATGGAAGTTCCCGCACCCAACCTAAAGCCTCACCCGTGGCCTGCCTTAGCGGACCGACTGCCTTTCGACTCTCCTCACTACGCTACTCCTCGAGGTCTATCCAGTTCGGTAATGCCTGAACCGAATTCCCTTACTTTACATGGAGCTGAGTCTTTGGAATCTAATTTTGAACAGGCCATGTTGGCAAGGCGCCTAACATCTCAAAATTTGACTGCCACCACCAAGATCTCCTTTAAGCCAGAAAATTTTCAGCAGATGGCGGGGTTGGCTGCGTACTATAATACCTATCTTTTTCACTACCTCTATTTATCCATGGACGAGGAAAAAGGTCTGTGCCTCCAGATTCATTCCTGCGACGACGGAAAATCAAACTTCCCACTCGGCGGTGAAATCATACCTGTTTCGAATAATGAACTTTTTTTGCGGGCCTCCTTCAATGACAAACGCCTTCAATTCTACTATTCGCATTGCGGACAAGATTTCCTTAAAATAGGACCGGTCTTAGACGCTTCGATTCTTTCCGATGACCACGGGGAACATTGGGGATTCACTGGAACTTTTGTGGCTCTGGCCTGCCAGGACCTAACCGGAAAGAAACTTCCTGCCACATTCGAATTTCTCGAATTATGTAATAATCAAAAACCCGGGTAAACATGTCTGATACAAAACTTAAACCAATTGAGAAAATAGGATATGGCTTGGGCGATTTCGGCTCAAATGTTGTATTTCAAACCATTCTAATCTTACTTCCCGCCTTCTACACGGATGTTTTTGGACTGGCACCGGCGGCAATGGGCACCATGTTTCTTGCTGTTCGTCTACTTGATACTGTGACCGATCCGATCATGGGAATGGTCGCTGATAACACCAATACGAAATGGGGGAAATTCAGACCTTACCTTCTTTGGTTTGCCATACCATTTTCCGTGGTTTTCGTTTTCACATTTATTACTCCAGATTTTAGTGAAAATGGAAAACTTGCTTATGCATACCTCACCTATGCGGTACTAATGGTTCTCTACACTGTAGTGAATATTCCTTACTGCGCATTGGGCGGTGTGATCACTTCGGATTCACAGGAGCGCGTTTCTGCAAATTCATATCGTTTCTTCATCGCCACTTCGGCAGGCGTTCTCATTTCTTATTTTGCACCTGATTTAATCGAATACTTTGGAAACGGAAACGAGCAGGATGGATATCCTTATGCGATGTCGGTTTTTGGTGTACTTGCCATCCTGGCCTTTTTCGGCTGCTTTGCTCTGACCAAGGAAAGGGTCAAACAAGTCGCTCCCACAAAAGGTTCTCTGTCAGTAGACTTTAAAACTTTACTCAAAAACGACCAATGGCTGGTGGTGGCCCTTCTTTTCCTGGTGCTCTTGGTTCCGATTGTATTAAGGGGAGCCTCACAGGTTTATTATGTAAAATGGTTCATAGGGGACGCTGAACTGATTGCGGCCTTTCTGACCACCGGTACTTTTTGCCAAATGATTGGTGCAGGCTTTGCCTCCAGCCTGACTAAAAAGCTGGGAAAAGTACCTGCATATATTCTGGTTCAAAGTATAATCGTCGTCGGCTCAATCGCTTTGTATTTCGTAAGTAGCTCGAATCTGTATGCAATATTCATTCTTTTCGGAGTGGTGAATTTCTTTGTCCAAATGGGGGCACCCATTCTTTTTACAATGGCTGCAGATACGGTCGAATATGGCGAACTCAAAACCGGCCGACGGGTAACTGGTCTGGTTTTTTCAGGTGCCCTCTTTGCTCTAAAATTAGGCGTGGCCGTGGGCGGCTGGCTTATCGGACTGATCCTTGCCTATTATGGATATGATGGAAAAGCGGAAGCCCAAAGCCCCGAGGCGATTCAGGGAATCGTTCTCTCCCTGACTCTTTTTCCTGCTATCGGACATTTCCTTCTGATTCCCATCGTTTCTTTTTACAAACTCAATAAAAAGCGTTGCGATGAAATTCGGGCAGAACTCGATCAAAAAACAGACTCTTAATCACCAATGAAAAAATTAATTACCCTTCTTGCCCTCGTAGCTCTGTGGACTGATCTATTTTCAGACTCTTATTCAGCCCGTTTTTCTCCGCCTCCCGGGAAAATTCTCGTCTTCGCCGGGCAGGATAACAAATCAGTTGGCGGAACCGGAAAATATCGGGACGGCTATGTCGATAATATCGGAGTACCCGCAGGGATTACCCATTATGTTTATTTTGCCGAAGGCTGGACCAATAAATTTAATCGGACCTATGCGAAAGGGAAGGTGGATGGACTGAATGAGGAAACCGAATGGGCTGCCGGCCCCATGAACCAAAAAGCCTACCTAGATTCCCCGGTTCTCGACCGATGTGTGATGCATCTTTCCATTTCAATGGAGGGAAATTCAGAAGACAAAGTTGCCGATGGTTCTTACGACCACCTCATTGATGAACTGGTTGACTTCGTAAAGAATCATCCCAAGCATCCATTCCTCATTCGAATTGGATATGAATTTGATGGAAGTTGGAATGCGTATGATCCGCAAAACTTCAAGGCGGCATTTCGTAGAATTGTGGAAGCCCTCCAAAAAGCTAAACTCACAAATTTTGCCACCGTGTATGCTTCCTCGAGTGGAGCAAAGCCCCAGCAGTTTATCGATTTCGATCCGGGAACCGAGTACTATGATTGGGTAGGATATTCCTGGTGGGGCGGCGACCATGACGGACAAGCCGCTCTTGATTTTGCACGCATGGTCAAAAAACCCATTTTTATCGCCGAGGCCACTCCCCGCGGAATTTTCTTTGACAAAGAGGATCATCAGGGAATCTGGGACTCGTGGTTTACCAAGTTTTTTAAACACATCGAAGACAACAAGGATGTGGTACGTGCCGTTTCCTATATTAATGCGGATTGGGAATCACAGGATATGTGGACAGGAGACGGATGGGGTCAAACCCGCCTTGAAACGGCTCCTCTGCTTAAGTCAAAGTGGTTGGAAAAAATGGCTGAAAGCCAATTTATCAATGCATCCGACAAGCCTTTCGGCCTGATTGGGTTTCCGGCAGTAAAACCAAGAACCTTGTTAACCGGTTCCTACAAAGACCCCACACTCCCAGTGGAAAGTCGGGTCGAGGACCTGATCAAAAGAATGACCATTCAGGAAAAAGTAGCCCAACTCACCGGCTGGTGGGACCCGAACGAACAAAAACTTAGGGAAGATGGTAAGATATACGATTCAGCTTTCTATGCAAAACACTGCCCGCACGGCATCGGGCAACTCGGACCATTACACAACCTGACTGTGGAGGAAGATATCAAACAATACGCCGCAGTGCAGGAATACTTCAGAAAGGGTACCCGGCTAGGCATACCTGCGATTCAGCATGACGAAGCAGCCCATGGCTTCATGCGTTTCGAAGCAAATTCCTTCCCCTCCCCAATCGGTCTCTCCTGTACATGGAATCCCGGATTGCTTGAAAAGATTTATGATCAGGCAGCCCGCGAAGCAAGATCGCGCGGAGTGTCTCACATTCTTTCCCCCATTGTGGATGTGGCTCGTGACCTACGATGGGGTCGGGTCGATGAAACTCTGGGAGAAGACCCGTTTCTGGTTGGCCGGTTAGGTGAAGCGATGGTTTGCGGACTACAGGGTTCCTCAAACGGAGAAATCGACTCCGACCATGTTGCCGCCACCCTTAAGCATTTCGTGGGTTATGCCGGAACCGAAGGAGGACGAAATCGATCGCCCTACCCCTACGGCCCACGTTACCTGCTGGACCATGAAATCGCCCCTTTTCGACATGTGATTCATTCCGCCCGTCCCGCTTCGGTGATGGCTGCATTCAACGAGGTGGATGGTCTGCCCTGCCACATAAACCCATGGATTCTGACTGATGTTCTCCGTAACCGGATCGGATTTAAAGGACTCGTTATCGGAGACTATCAGGGAATCGACTTGGTCCGCCAATATCAACGAATTGGAAACTCGAATGCAGATGCCGCCCGAATGGCACTCAATGCAGGCCTTCAACTTGAACTTCCCAACAACTTTGGATTCCAACACCTTCCACAACTTGTTCAACAGGGAAAAATCAATCTTTCCAAAGTGGACGAAGCGGTTCGGGCAGTCCTGTCCTTAAAGTTCCGCCTCGGTCTTTTTGAGGCACCCTTCAATCTGAATCGGGAAAAAGCACTTTCTCATTCCCGCTCTAAGAAAGCACTTGAACTAAGCCGGGAAGCTGCCCGACAATCAATCGTTTTACTCCGAAACGACCAGGGTTTACTTCCATTAAAGAAAAGTGACCGGCATACAATTGCCGTTATTGGACCCAATGCCAAAGTATGCAGACTGGGAAATTACTCAGGACGCCCACTCAAAACCGTTTCAATTTTTGAGGGAATCCAAAACTTGGTTGGTGATCAGGCCAAAGTTCTCTTTGCGGAGGGATGCAAAGTCGCTCATAACGACACCGGCGATTCCTATTCCAATTGGCGCTATGTGAACGAAGTTGAGTATGCAACGGTCGAGGACAACCGCCAACTTATCTCTGAGGCGGCTCAAGTAGCTGCGGAGGCAGATATTGTCATTTTAGCCATCGGAGAAAGTGTTCTGCTCAACCGGGAAGCTTGGGGTGGTAATCATGTTGGAGACCGTTCCACGCTTGATCTGACTGAAGCCCAAAAAGCCCTGGCTCGAGCAGTCCTTAAAACTGGCAAACCGGTCATCGCTTTTCTGAATCACAGCAAACCGGTTACGCTTGGCGGTCTCGGAGACCAATTTTCTGCGATCCTTGCGGCTCATTACGCGGGACAGGAAACTGGAACTGCTGCCGCCGAAATTATTTTTGGTGTGACCAACCCGTCGGGAAAATTGACCCTCAGTTGGCCAAGGTCTGTTTCACAAATCCCCTGTCATTACAGCCAACATCGAAGTGCTTTGGTTTTCGACTATTTAGACGCACCCAAGGGAGCGGAATACCCATTTGGACACGGATTATCTTACACTTCATTCGAGTATGAAAAAGTCTCCCTCTCCGCCTCCAGTATTCGGCCCGGCCAGTCTATGCAAGTCCAATTCGATTTGACCAATTCCGGAAAACGAAAGGGAACCGAAATAGTTCAGTTATATGTTGCGGGGGAATCCTATGAAATTGCCCGGCCTTCCATCGAACTCAAAGCATTTTCCCGAGTTTCTCTCGATCCCGGAGAAACCCGTCGGGTCAGCCTCGACTTGAACGCGGACGATCTTCATTTCCATGATTCCACACTGAAACGCGTTCTGCCAGCGGGTAAATATTTAGTAAGTGTTGGAGGTTCCTCAGCTAAACGGTCCCAAGACATTCCTCTTACCACCATAGCAGAGAGAGTTTCCTCCGGTCCGGTTCGGGTTGTTCAATCCGAAGGTCCACTGTATGCCGAAAAACCAAAACCATCCGCAAGCACACCTAATGTTCTTTTTATTGCAATTGACGATCTCAGACCGGAGCTTGGCTCATATGGTTCGAAAGTAAAAACACCTCACATGGACCGCCTCGCTTCCAGTGGTACTTTGTTTCGACGGGCCTATTGTCAGCAAGCGGTATGCGGAGCATCTCGCTTGTCCATTATGGGTGGACTCTATCCCACACTGACCGAGGAACAAACCTTTCATGTGGATGGTTGGAGAAAACGACATCCCGACCTCAAAACACTTAACCAGCATTTTACCGAGCAGGGATTCAATACCATCGGATTGGGAAAAATTTACCACGGGAATAATGGCCCCGGAGTTGATCCCAAAAACTGGACACAATGGGTAACAGTGAAAGGAGCTCCTCATTACGCCAAAAAAGAAAATATCGATATCTTAAATAAAGCACTGGCCGAAATCCAACCAGGGCATAATCATAATCCGCCCAAAGGACCTTTAACCGAAAGTGCCGATGTGCATGACGACACTTACACAGACGGAAAAACGACCGCAAAAACAGTCGAGCTCTTAAAAGATCTTGGTAAAAATAAAGGACAACCCTTTTTCCTCGCAGTCGGCCTGACCAAGCCTCACCTCCCTTTCGTCGCTCCTAAAAAGTATTGGGATCTATACCAACGAAATGATTTCTCCATGCCATCCAATAAAGCCATTCCACCGGGATATCCGATTTACGCCGCCAATACACGGGCTGCGGAGATGCAAAGATATTCGGATTATGAGGGAGCAAGTCCAAAGGATTTCCAGGAGGAAACCAACCGGCGTTTACTGCACGGCTATGCGGCCGCCACCAGTTATGCTGACGCCTGCGTCGGCCGTATTCTTGATGCACTGGACAAAAACGGACATGCTGAAAATACCGTGGTCGTTCTTTGGGGTGATCATGGATGGAAACTGGGAGATCATTCGAGCTGGTGTAAACATACAAACTTTGAGTGTGACACTCGTGTGCCACTAATTGTCAGGGATCCCCGTCTAAAAGGTGGGCAAAAAACCAACCGTCTGGTTGAATTGATTGACTTGTACCCGACCCTTTGCGAACTGACTGGTATCTCCATTCCCCAACACTGCCAGGGAAGAAGCTTTAAAAATCTCCTCTCCGATCCCGAATCCGGTCATCGGTTGGACGCATACAGTTCCTACCCGGCATTAAAGAATATCGGGCACAGCATTCATTTAAAAAACTACCGTTACACCGAGTGGAGGAATCAAGAGAACAAAACTGTTGCTAAAGTTCTAACTGACCTGCAGGCAGACCCTGGTGAGGTCACCAATTGCATAGACGATCCAAATTATGCCGATGATCTGGCCTATGCACAGGAAAGGCTCGATCTTCGCATCAACCAGTCATGTAAACCAAATCCACCCAGCGAACCACAACCGGCACAAAAACAAGTTATCCAAATCGATCCTTCTCCTGAAAACTTAAGACAGTCAATTGACGGATTTGGTGGCTCGATCGCTTTCTGGGGTATCCGGGCCGATGATGAGGCCCTAAAATGTGCATTCAGCGAATTGAAAACTACGATTCTTCGGGCTCAGGGAGAGGTTTCAAAAAAAGGAATTATTGATCATAACCGCGAAATTCTCCAACGGGCTATGAAACTAAATCCCGATCTCGAAGTACTGCTCACTTTCTGGCAACCCCGTTCGTCCACCCTTCTCAAGACTGAAGACTGGCTTGATGAAATCAAAACCGAAGAGGGAAAGGATGAACAATACTTTCTCAAACCTGAAATGGAGGATAAGTGGGCGGAAGAAATTGTCCACCGGGTCCAACAATACTTAGACTGGGGAATTAATGTGACCAACTTGGGGGTTCAGAATGAAACCAATTATTCCCACATCGGCACCCAGACTTGTATATGGGATCCAATAAGGCTGAGAAACTTTATAGAAAATATATTAAAACCAAAGCTGGATAAGGCAGGGCTTAATGTGCTCATCACCGCACCCGATCTTGCCTTTGTTGGCTATAAAGGGAGCGAACTCGAACGCTTTCTACCCACCATACGAAGTAAGGAGGTCGACTTGGTGGCCTATCATATGTACGACAGCTTTCAGGAGGGCAGTGACGGCAGTCTTGAAATCCTCCGGGAAAACAGTCGCCAAATCGGAAGAATTCGAAAGGAAAATTTCCCTCGTAAGAAATTTTGGATGACTGAAACCACAGGTGCCCAATGGAATAATGATGTCTGGCACACTTATGGATGGTTCAAACAGGCTACGGAATTTGATAAAGCCATCCTCGCCGCTCAATACATGCATATGACTTTTGCCCAAGCCGAGGCCAATGCATTCTTATGGTGGGGATTAGTTTATTCCCTCGCACCGGACAGTGTAACCGAACCGAACACCCGGGAAAAACACCGGGACGAAGGTCTGGTCTTAGTGGAGGAAAAAGGAGGAGCAGGGGGCTTCCAAAAGTTCATCGAAAAAACCAAAAAGTTTTACTTCTTTAAACAGTACGCAAATTTTATCTGGAAGGGATCCAAGCGCATTGAAATAAAATCCCCGACTCCCCTTGAAGTAAGCGCTTACCAA
>Ga0209425_10005721_pt1 | contig 12127 bp, 14 predicted proteins | sample COG_05_FD_184749 | JGI IMG/M metagenome (GOLD analysis project Ga0209425, IMG submission 184749) | Pelagic Microbial community sample from North Sea - COGITO 998_met_05 (SPAdes) (version 2) | ecosystem: Environmental > Aquatic > Marine > Neritic zone/Coastal water | place: Helgoland, sampling... | reverse complement strand
CAAATCTATTTGTTAGCATAAAAAGAAAAAGCATAAAAAAAGTAAGCATGTCTCCATATAAACTTAACCCCCTCTTAAAAGGTATCTTATGAGTTTTTACAACAATACCTTTTTCCTCTAGTGTTGAAAGTCGATCAAAATTCCCAACCAAAGTCACGTCATAAATCTTTGACAGTGACCTCAGGTGGTTGATAAGAAAGTGATTGACTACGTACTCAACGTTTACAACAAAACAAATTTTTTTTCTCAAAATCTTATATCCTCTAACTTACAAACAGAGCAGTTTCAATCTTACCAAATCTTTGCTATAAATATTATCTACTGTATGTGGAGCGTATTTTATATCTAAAATTGAAGTGTAACAGTCATGCATCGCCCTAAAAATAAATAAAGAGATTGCAAGTAAAGCGAAGCTAATTAACTTTTTATTTCGTGCATAACTTTACTGCATACACAATTGGTGATAACGAATTTTTAATAACACACTAAAGCCAATACCCTCTCTAACTCGATAAGCCAAACAGACTTCTTCTAGGCAAGAAAAATTACTCTCTTCAAATGTTCTTAATAACAATTCTTGATCTTCACATAAATATGGGGCTGGCTCAGCATAATGGTTTTTTTTAAACCATTGTAATCTACCCATCCAAGTAGGGTGTGGCATACAAAAACCTTTCCATGGCGCAGAAGTGATTTCCGCATGTGAGAGTAAAGATGGCAAATACCCTAAAGGCTCCCCCTCCATTGAAATTTTTATTGCACGCGTTGAAAGCAAGTCTAAATCAAGACTCTCTTCTAAAGCGTCCACCTGTTTTGAAAGGCGGTCCGGGTAAGAGAAGTCGCCTTGATCCATGAGAGCAAAATAACGCCCTTTTGCAAGGTTAATCACCTCATTTAGCCGAGCTGCCAGGCCTTTATTTTGACCATCTTTAATTATTATTATGCGACTATCTTGAACATCTGCAATATAGGATAAAGCATCATCAGTTGACCCATCGTCAATGATGTACAACTCCCAATCTGTAAGTGTTTGTTGCATAATCGATAGAACTGCAGGCCTTAAATATTTCCCAGCGTTATAAATTGGCATCGCCACAGTTACTAATGGATCAACACTCTTCAAGTTGTTATTATTTTTAACCATTTAATGTTTTTTGGAAATTGAATCCGGACTACCTATAAGCATGAAGTGCCTCAGGAAGTGTGTGGAATTTACTATTGTTCATACTTCTCAAAAGCAACTCCTGATCTTCCGTCCTAATAACTTCGGGGGTCTTATATAAATAATGCTTATACCATTCCGCCTTCCCCGTCCATGTGGGATGAGGCATAGGCATACTTTTCCATGGGGAGCATATAATTAAATCATGTGATGGTTTATAAGGAAGTAATCCTATTAAACTATAATCATGATTATTAAAAACTAGGGTTCTCGATGCAACCAAGTCAATCTCTGGATTTTTCTCTAAGAAATCAAATTGCAAGCCTAGACGTCTCGAAAAAGATATATCATCAGCGTCCATTCTTGCTATGTATTTGCCTCTAGCTTTCATTACTCCTTTATTCAAGGAGGCTGTTAATCCAAGATTTTTAAAATTTTGATCGAGAATAGAAGTAATTGACTCATGCAGATACTCTTGTCCATTATAAACCGGCATCACAACCGAAACCAAAGCCGGTGTTAATTTGTATGCCCCACTTTTATATTTCATAAAACCTCTATTTATAAGCAATTAAAATCATAGATCTTGAAATGACCTTCGGTGGTCTCAATGCTAAGAGAACACAAACAAAATTAAATAAATATCTTGAAGGCCAGTAAACTAGCCAACGAATTGATTCTATGAAATTTTCTGGTTGAGGTCTCTCCTCAAGTATTTGAATTTCCTTATAACCACACATTTCCAATATAGATCTCATCAAATTTGAAGACATGTTCCATTTATGAGTAATATCATTCGACGCATCATGCGCCCCAAAAAATCCATCAGCACAGGGCGTCCTAAGAATTAAAGTCCCTCCAGTCTTAAGGGATTTATAACACTCATCTAAAAATGTTAACGCATCGTCTTTAGACAGATGCTCCAAAAAGTCTAAAGAAGATATGAGGTCAACTGTAGCTGATGGCTGTTTCAGGTCAAAAATATTTTTATCAAATGCTGGCAGTCCTATTGATTGTGCTAACCGGACTTGATTGGGATCCAAGTCATAACCCTTTATGTTTTTGTATCCAAGTTTATTCAAGAAGTAAAGAAAATTCCCATATCCGCAAGGGATATCGATAATTAAAGCCAAAGGGTCTTTAGGGAGATATTTTCCAATTCTAACTTTATAATACGAGGCCATCCTTTCAAAATTATTAATGAGTTGCTGAGGTGTTAATAACCCCCTGTTAATTGTCTGGTACTCATAAAACCTTTTTCTATAATCCATAATTTCAATATCCTCAGCTTTTTATGCCTTAAAAGAACCATTACATTTATAAAAAAATTAAGTAGTCTGAGATATCGTGCTCAAGGACTACTTTTAAATATCAAAATTCATCAAGCGTAATTATTTAAGTTAGTCACCGTATCGCATCTAAAATCTTCTGAACATTACGATCAGGGTGATAGAGCTCATAAGCAGCTGTCCGTCCCGCGTCAGAAAAGTTTTGCCACATTGAGGGCGCATCCACGAGCATATTAATTTGATTTGCCATTTCCTGGAAAGTAGAAACTATTGTACCTCCTGGCATAAATTGAATACAGCCACTATTGCGTGAAATAAAAGGCACTCCTGAAGCATTGGCATCGATTAGTGCTAAAGGTTGACATTCAGAATGAGAGCCAGACAGGGCTAAGCGGGCACGTCGGTACTCGAAAAGTAGCTCTTTGCCTGATACTTTTTCATGAAATACTACACTTTTTTCTGGCAACTCCAATCGTCTTATTAAATCTCGTAATGATGCACAGTAACTTGAATACTCTTGTCCGTAAAGGTGAAGGGTAAATCGATTATAAACAAGAGATGCAGCAAAAGCACGAATGACAAAATCGAAGCCTTTCTGCCACTGATAAGATCCAACTGCTATTAGACGGTTACGTAAATTTTGAGGCGCAATAGGCTTAGCAAGACTTTCTAAAGCAAGCTTTGAAAGACTATTAGGAATAACTGAAATTGGCACCTTTAAATTCTTTGCAATCGTCAAATCATCAAAACGTGGAGCAGCACCATCAGAAGCTAAAAAAATCATACCATCTAACTTCTTAATATAACTCCCTAAACTCCACCAGTAAGGTCGCCAAGCCAAGTATCGTAAACATGACTTTAACGGTTGATGTAAGAAAAAGTTATTTGTAGAGATGCCATGAGTATAAAGAATCTTGCGTCCCGATATTTTGGTTATATTATGTAGCAACAAATCTGTTGTCCAGTTTTGCCAACCATTTATCAAAACGACATCCCAATTACCTTGACGCAGAAAATCAAGATATACATCAACTTCCCCATGTATGCGTTGAAACAAGTAAGCGGCACCTGTTACACAAAACCTCTCAACAGCAACACCCTCTACAGATTCCGAATTGCCTTGACCACCAGTAGCCACAGTAACCTCATGTCCAGCCTTGGCTAGAGAAGTGGCTTGTATAAAAACAGCATTTCCTATTCCACTATTGAAGGGCGGGTAGATAGGTGAAGTTAGTAGAATTCGCATATTGTAGAATTATAGTTTTTTCCCAAAAACTAAGCAAAAAATTTCGAGTACTATTGTCTGGATTTAAAAACCAGCGTTTTGGAGCTTTATTTTGTTCGGGTATTAGCTCCAAATGCTCATATGCTTGAGAAACAATAGATGATATTACAGCGAGTATAGTAGCCTCTACATTATAGGCTGACAATCCAATTGTAATTAATGGTCGATTAACATTTGTAGATTTAGACCCCCTTCCATTCGGGAGGACACAATGTAGAGATATCACGGTCATTTGTAGCAAACCATTTTACTGGGTATAGTACTATTTTATTGGGATTCTGACCAAGCCAAGCGCCCCACCAACTAAATGAACTGTTTGCAATAATATGGTGCTTGCACAAGCTCATTAATCGCATATCCTCGTATGAATTTTGACATCTATTGTGCTCTATAAACCTAACCTTATTTGTGAGCTGTAAATTCTCTCTAGCCCAAGCTATGTCATCTGAAAATACAAAAAAATAAGGTTCAGACACTTTATTGGATATTATCTGAATTGCTTTTTCATAATACCCAATGCCTAAAAAACCATGCACCTTATTCGTTGCTTGATTGCTTACATAATCACCGCGACGAATATGCAATGACACGGCATTTACTTTGGCTATTTGTTGAGAAACATCCAAATTAAAGCCAGATAAAGCATTTTTTGGCGTCAATTCAGCTCTTAATTGTGAGTCAATTGATTCAAAATACTTGTAAGACTGCCAATAACCATCAATATAGACAGAATGTTTGATATTGAAAAAATTAGGGTCATATGAAAAGCTCTTCTCGAAAAAATGAGATTTATTTTTTAACCTCAATTTCTTGCTAATAAATCTGAACAATCTCGAACGCACATTCACAAGACTCGACACTTCATCATCCGTAGCAACACCTGCTCGGATATTAAATAAATCCAGCTCAAATCCATTATGTAATGTATAGCTTTTGTAGCCTGACACATCCAGCTTCAACTCACTACCATTAACAATACTTAAAGATCGACCTGTTGCGTATTGAAACATTTGATTACCTAAACCACCGATTAACCGACTAACAACCATATTTCACTTTCACAATATTTACACCCTAAACCATAATAATAATTGAAATAAGACTAAATAATCGATAATCTTGCATATATGAATTTCATTCATATAATTAAAATGACAGCATCCAGAATAAACCAATGAGCTCACCAATTCTAATTACATTAATCAACGGACTGCTTTTTTTGATTGCCATTCAAATACATATGCACGGCTTAACACGAAGTGGATACATGTGTAAATAGCCGTTGCTATAAGTTGCGACTTCCAATGCCCAAGTAACAAGTAATCCATCGAAAAAACTAAAGCAAATAAATTTGCCAAATATGAAATAAAGAAAGAAAGTAAGAACTTTAAGAATGATAATGCATAAATTAGATCACCGAAGACTATTCGTGCATTTAGGTAATACGAAACAAATATGCCCGTCAGGTAAACGTAAAAATTTGCCCAATAAGGATTTATGCCAAAATCTGATGTCAATAGGATTATTGAAACATAGCCAACAATAGTTAACATGCCGCCTGACACTAAATAACGTCCAGCATGCTTAACAATTAACAACTCAACCAACCTTAGAAATTACTAGCGTTTGCAGATATGCTTTTTTTGTAATGTTTCCAACTAAAAATACAACTGCAACTCCTAACTTCATAACAAACCTCAAAATAAAATTCCTAACTGGAACGTCAATTGCTGCGAGAGGAGCGTTGTGATCAACGACCTTTAGAACTCGAAATAACCCATCTCGAGTCAACAGCCGCTCAAGGCTCTCTCTACTAAAGTGATTTAAGTGATGTGCATCGTAGAGCCTAACAAATACTGAAGTAAACCCAAGCACTCTTAAGAAATTGGCAAACCTATACAAGACTCCACTCTCATTTAGAGTCATCACATAGGCTAAACCATCTTTATTTAACAGCTCATGTATTCGATGTACAAAAGAAGAAACATCACTTAGATGTTCAATGACTGCCAAAGTGACGATAGCATCGAATTTATTTTGAAACTGGTACGTCAAAAAGTCACCTTTCAAAAATGTAATATTGCCCACCTGCCATGCTGAATCAGACAGATCTACTCCCTGTAGTTCTAGCCCATTGGAAATGCTAGCCAAATATTTCAAGAATGCTCCATTACCACACCCTACATCTAAGATGATTTTTGCTCCATGGTCTACAATCTCTTTTGATAAAAGTGAGAATAATGGGTAGTTTGGATTTTCAAACCAATTTTTATGGGTGTTCAGATAGTAGTCACTGCTATATGACTCTTCATGTTTAATCGAAGAGTAGTCGGTAAAGCAATGGTCGCAGGCTAAACATCTGTAAAGTAAAACCTTTGGCAACTTCACCCATTGATCCGAAATGGAATTACAAACAGGGCAAATAAGGAAATTTTCGTTAGTTGTAGTTTTTTTTTGCATCTCAACATCTCTAGCTCATTTAAAATAAATTGTCTATTTAGTTGCAGTTACACAATATTGTGCTCCTAATGGTAACCAACCAAACAATGATTCCAGCTTTGAAAAATGCCGGAACATATACGGAAAAAATAGAAGGTACTTTGTTTTTTTAACCTTGAAACCAGCTTGTTCGAACAACAACCGAGACTCTTTTGGAAATAGCAAAATTGCATTTTTATCAAATTTACAACGAGAAACAACCCACCTTGTTATTGGGTTGTATGGATTGTGCTCAAAGAAAAAAACCTTTCCATTATTTGCCAGCATAGATCTTAGCGTATCCATCACAACAACCCTCTTTTCTGTCGGCACGTGATGAAATACGTTAGCAACATAAATAATATCAAAGACTCCCTCACAAGAAGCCATAAATGCTTTATCGCTTATACATCCAAACTCTAAATTTGGTCCATGTTGGCGAGCTTTATCGACAGATAACTCTGAAATATCCATACCTACAACACGAGATTCAGGGAAGGCATTCTTAAGCATCAAAGTAGTTCCTCCAAGACCACAACCAAAATCCAAGATTGATTGAGTACTTGTTTGGTCCGTAGTTTTCTTTAGAAGATTAACTTTCTGAAGTAAATAGTAGTCATTAAAGCCACCAAGTAGTGATAGCGACTCGTTCAGCATAGCTTGGTAATCATTAGTATAGCGGTCGAACTCGCTCATTTTAATTTCCTAATTGTCTCTTTAACTATCGCTTGCGGCTTACCGTTTAACTTTAAATAACTTCTTCCCAAATACTCTCCAATAATGCCAAGTGCAACCAACTGGACCCCCCCCATAAATAAAATGATTACTGCCAATGATGTCCAACCTTGTATGTTAATGTCAAATACCAACTTAAAAACGAACAACCCTAAAATGAGAAAGAATGCCACAATAGAAATGCAAAACCCAAAGAGTGTGGCAAGACGTAGTGGCTTTACTGAAAAACCCGTAGCCATCATTACCCAAAGTGACAAAGATTTCCGTAAGTTATAATTACCCTCTCCAGAAGCTCTTTCTTGATGCTCAACGTCAATAATAGCAATATTGTCTGTGTGGAGTAAAATTAACCCATCTATATATGGATAAGGTCCATCATAACAAACGATTAAATCACAAATATCTTTAGATATTGCTTTGAATGATGACAAATAGAGGTCTCTTGGTTTATCCAACAGAAGGTTCGCAATTAGACTATTAAATTTACTACCGATTATCTTCCAACTCTTTTGTTGCATCTTATTGAACCGAGAATAACAAACATCAGCACCACCTTTAATAGATCGAATAAAGTTAGTAATATATCGTGGAGAATGCTGAAGGTCATCATCCATGATTACTATAACATCACCTGAAGATTCGCGAAGTCCAGCCATGATTGCATTGTGTTGCCCAGCATTCTTGCGCAAACTCAACCCTATAACGTTGGAGCAATTTCCTGCCATTCGTTGTATTACATCCCAACTATTGTCAGAACTGCAATCGTTCACTAATATCACCTCGAACGTCAAATCATGTGAAATAGCTAAAACTATTTCATCCAATAATCGCGGGAGAATGTCAGCACTCCGATAAACAGGGATAACAATACTTAAATCCATCCTAAAATCGCTCCAGTAGAAATAACAATAAAATGTTTTACTACTACATACAAAATTAATACAGTTATAAATGCCAATATATTCATCGACACCCAGTCATATGATTAGCATCATAGTCATGATAGCGGGTAATACCATCTAAACTAAGTCCAATATATAAAACTTTAACAGCATCTACAGAAGTAACAACGGCAGAGTTGTTACACCATTTCTGAATAATTCTTTTACCATCCCATACGGTTGCCCACTCCGACTCTCTTCCAACAAGAAAAGTTAACTTTCGGCTTTCAACTAAATCTCTTAACTCTGGATACATCCATACCAATGCGGGACCCATATCATAAGACGCACCAAATATCTCACCTCGCGTGTCTTCATCAATTTGAATGATTACAGTGGTTCTCCCTTTAGTGCGATCCATATCATCCAATAATTTTTCATATGGAAATAGTTTAAGAGCAGAAACTTCTGCATTCCAAAGTACAGACCACTCATGTGATCTCAATATTGTGCTTATACTTAAAATAGAAACAAGAAATACAAATGCGCCGCACACAAGTAGGAGAACAACATTTTTGGTAGATTGCGAAAGAATCTCCCTAAAACCATAACCTTGCATAGAGCAAATTATCGTTACGACTGGCATCATCGTGACTACAACAAACAAAGAGAAATAAACGTTCTGTGCTGCAAGTGTACGAGACATTATACCTGCCCCTGCCAAACCGTAACCAGCTGCAGCGTAAAGAAGCGCGCTTGATGCTAATCCTGCACACAGTGCTGAAAGTAGTGCTAGTGACCTCCGACAACCTCCCCCACCAGTTATATGCGAAAAAATCACTATCATAAGCATTGCCCCACCAAAATACTTAATTGGGATTGGCCTAAGCGCATCAGCAACAACTCTAGGATACGCTATTAAATTCTGAAAAAACAAAGGTAAAAAATTATAAAAAAAGACTTTACCTGGAACCCCCCATATTTTTGAAAGGCCCACTTTAATCAATAAGGCTAAGATAAGAACTCCGAAGATAGCCCCAATAAACTTTAAATAATCATGAAGCCTCCAACGATTTATAGCACACAAAAAAATCGTTACTGGTACAAATAAGAGCCAGTATGCCTCATAGGTAAGGAATCCTATTAGGATTAAAAGGGATGCTCTAAAAGGATTCTGCATGCGGGTGGAAATTAGCAAAGTTAATCCGACTATCACAAATATTTGAGATAAAAGCGTAATTGCCACTGTCGGCCAAGCACTCATTACAACTGACCACGGCCCTACCAGGTAGATCAGAGCAGCAAGAATGGCTCCAAAGTGAGAATCAGCTTCCTTATACTGGAGTTGCTTCAGCAACGTGGTAGCAAGATAAAATACGCTGCAAGCCGCGACTAACAAAAATAAAGCACTAGCCGTTTGCCAAGCAAATACTGAGTCACCAAGAGCTAGCTTCAAGCCAAAAAGAATAAATGCATATACTGGACGGTTAGTTGCTATTGATGGGTCTATTCCCGCATGTAATAAAGATTGAGGGAAATTAGGGTAGTGTTTAATTGATTCTAAGACAGATAGTTCACTTGCTCTCAAAATGAACAGAGCCCAATCATCAGTAAAAAAACCAAGATAGAATGGGTGCCAACCAGCGACTATCAACCATATAGCTATAATTAAAAGTAAATATTTGTGAATTCTTTGACTCACCAATTGGTCTAACCGCACAACAAATTACTCACAACATCTTGAACAAAACCCATCAATGCTTTTCCTGTAGATTTTCAAAAATCTGTTCATATTGTATAGCTATTTTCTGCCAAGTATATCGCTCAGACCAATTATGCTTTCCTCTATTTCCCAGCTCTTTAAGTCGTAACTCATTGCTCATCATTTCAGCCATTTTCTGAGCTAAAACATCAGCTGAAACTCGGGTATAGCCTCTCTCATCCCTTTCTGAAGGACAAATTTCACCTGACTGAGTCCAGCTTGCTATTTCTATTGAGTTGCCTACATTAACAGAGAGAAATGGTATTCCAGCTGCTGCGGATTCAAACAATACCAAGGGAGAGTATTCAATATTAGACGCAAAAACAAACATGTCAGAAGTCATATATGCTTGAATCAACTCCGACCTCGAAAAATTCGTAACCAGAACTTTTTTATGTTTTTCATTTTTGTTAATGGTCATTGCAATATCATGTATACCTTCCAACCTTCCTACTCTTACCCCCATTTTCTGCAACAAGCGCTTAAGAGCATGACGTGCAGTATAATAAATGCCATAAGAACGCAATAAACTAATATAGCTTCTTAGGAAGGAGAGCAGGTTAGTGTCTAATCTTGTACAATCGTTACCATTTAGAACAAGCACAGCTTTCACATCTAGTTTAAGTGCCAACTTATCAAAAGCATGTGCTAATTCCAAGTGACCTTTCAATCCAGTTAAGCTACCAACCGTAAGGAAGACAAATGCATCTTCTGAAATACTATTACGAGAACGGAAAGTAGCATCTTTGTTAACATTAAATTCTTTTTCACTTGCTCCATTTGGAATAATCGAAAAATTAGAAATGCCATGTTGCTTAGTAAAATTAATATCACGATAATCTGAAGCATAGAAAATTAAATGGTCAAATTTTCTAAGTACGTCTGGCATTTTAGAATAATAAGTAGCATAGGCTGGTTCCATCAGAGCTGAAAATCCACACGGGATAAATACCTTAGGAATTTTAATCTGCTCTAATACTGGCCATAGCGCATCAAATGTCCACTGCTGTGCCGCCTTAATCATCAACACCTCAAAATCACTGCCAATTATATATTGACGATACTTATCTTCATCTCCAAATATACCTCTTACTAAATTACCTGAAACTAAAAACTCCTTAATACTTACACCGTTAAGACTAGTGAAATTTCGATTAGGTAATTTGCTAGTTGCAACAGTTACTTGATGTCCTTTTTCAACTAGCCTTTCTGCCAACTGCCGAATAACTTCTTGTACGCCGCCAACGCTAGGTGCATAAAATTCACAACAAAATAATACTTTCATTACACTCGCCCTTGTTGAATTGCCCACAACCATGTTTTTTTAAGTCCAGTTTGGAAACTTACTTTAGGTTTCCAGCCGGTTATATAAGTCAGCTTAACCGAACTCAATACGTTTTCTGCTACATCGAACGATCTTTCTGGTTGAATAACTAAATTTAATGGGAACCTGGGCTGATCAGAAATATTAACGATGGCATCTAACACCTCTCTATTATCTAACCCGATACCAGTACCTATATTATAAACTTCACCAACTTTACCTTTATCTAAAGCCGCGACTAACCCATTTGTAAGATCGTCAATGTAAATATAATCACGCACCGTACCACGCTCACCAAAAATATTAACTTGCTTATTATTCAATAAAGAAAATATTGCAGACGCGATAAAACCTTGGCCTAGGTTACCTAATTGATTAGGACCGTAAGGATTTCCTGGACGAACAATCACAACAGGAAGTGAATTTAGGTGATTGAACATTAAAGCGTATTTTTCAATTGCTAATTTTGTAATGCCATAAGGTGATACAGGATTTGTTAAATGAAATTCATCAATAGGTAAATACGCGGCATTACCATATACAGTGCCTCCAGACGACACCAAAACAAAACACTTTAAATTAAACTCGCTTGCCACTTTAATCAATGTTACTGAAGATGGCAAATTAGCCAATACATCATGAACTGGATTATCAAAACTTGTTTTGGGTACTGTTGAATAAGCGAGATCAATTACTTCATCGCAACCCTGTATTATCGACCTAACAAAAGACTCGTTACTAATATCCCCCGATAAATAGTCAACCCCTTTCGGCAGTGAGAACCGTGGTTGGGCACTACGACCTACAACCCGAATATTTTTTCGACCACTCTCAAATATCTTTAATACAAGATGGCTACCAATGAAGCCACCGCCGCCAACAACTAAAGTTCTAGCCATTAATAAACCCTCAACATATAAGAAATACTTTTTTTATTAAATTTTTTATAACTCTCGCGGGCCTAAGCAAAATACTTGGCAATAAACGCCGCATAAATTGTGATTTAATTTGTGATTGTTGCCGATGATAAGAAGCAGCAAACTCCTCTGACCATTTTGAAAATTCACCACCGATAATCAAAGCGGCTTCTTTGTGCATTAATAGCGCCCGAGACTTAGTAAGCATATTCTTTTTGTGCTTAGGCTTTCTTCCATGATACGTTGAGGCTAACAAATAGCACTCATTAACACTAAATTTTGGACTGAGTATTT
>Ga0209425_10005716_pt1 | contig 12131 bp, 8 predicted proteins | sample COG_05_FD_184749 | JGI IMG/M metagenome (GOLD analysis project Ga0209425, IMG submission 184749) | Pelagic Microbial community sample from North Sea - COGITO 998_met_05 (SPAdes) (version 2) | ecosystem: Environmental > Aquatic > Marine > Neritic zone/Coastal water | place: Helgoland, sampling... | reverse complement strand
GGAGGAATATAAACAAATGATCCATCAGTAAACACAGCAGAGTTTAAAGTTGCAAAATAATGATCACTTAAAGGAATTACAGAACCTAGATATTTTTTAACTAGCTCTGGATATTTCTGAATTGCTTCAGATATTGAGCAAAAAATTATTCCTTGTTTTGTTAGCTCATCTTTAAAAGTAGTAGCAACTGAAACTGAGTCAAATACAGCGTCGACAGCAATCCCATTTAATCTTTTTTGCTCTACTAGCGGTATACCAAGTTTTTTATAGGTTTCTAAAATCTTAGGATCAATTTCCTCTAAACTTTTAGGTTTTTCAGATGTGTTTTTTGGTGCAGAATAATAATATAAATCTTGATAATTAATGTCTGGATATTTTGGCTTTTGCCAATTAGGTTCTTTTAAAGCTTTTAGTCTATTGAAAGCCTTTAGTCGCCATTCCAGCATCCATTTTGGTTCTTTCTTTATGTTTGATATAAATTTAATTGTATCTTCGTTTAGACCTTTTGGAGCTCTAATATTTTCTACGTCAGTGGTAAATCCATATTTATAATCCTGACTATTTTTTAAATCTTCTGTTTTCATTTATTTAATAATTGATTTTTTTTTAGAAGATCATTTAGTTTTACTTTTTCAAAAAAACTATTTATATGCTGGTCTAATTGATCCCACAAGTTATGGGTAATACATTTTGAAAATTTATTATTACAACCTTTTTTTGACTCTTTTTTGCAATTTAATGTTTTAACCTCTTCGTTTACAGCAGAAATAATATTAGAAATTTTAATCTCTTCAGGTGAGTTCTCCAACACATAGCCTCCTTTTGCTCCTCTAACACTTTTAACTAAGTTATTATATTTAAGCTTGATAAATATTTGCTCTAAATAGGCTAAAGAAATATTTTGTCTTAAAGAAATATCCGTTAGGCTAATTGGCCCCTTGTCTCTAAATAAAGCTAGGTCAGCCATAGCCATTACTGCATATCTTCCTTTAGTGGTTAATTTCATAATTTAAACCTTTAATACAGTAGTTTTCTTTTAAATCCTACTATTTTAGTATGAATTAAAAAAAATTATTTGACGCAGAAAAACGTGATATAAAACAATACTTTTTTTTAAAAATAATAATCATTATCAAAAATGAAGCCTAAAAGTTTAGAAATTTTTATTCCAGGACCTGCAGGAAGATTGGAGGCAAAATATTATAAAAATCCTAAGTTTGGATCACCGGTTGCAATAGTTTTGCATCCTCATCCTCAGTATGGTGGCACTATGAACAATAAAATAGTCCAACTTATGTATAATATTTTTTTAGAAAATGGTTTTTCAGTTATAAAAATAAATTTTAGAGGTGTGGGAAAAAGTGATGGAGTTTTTGATAATGGACAGGGTGAATTGTCAGATGCAGCTGCAGCCTTGGATTGGATTGAGCGACAGAATTTAGATTATAGTCAATGTTGGGTTTCTGGTTTTTCTTTTGGTTCTTTAATTTGTATGCAATTGATTATGAGAAGACCTGAAGTAAATAACTTTATAGCTGTATCACCTCAACCAAATGTATATGATTTTTCTTTTCTAGCACCTTGTCCGACATCAGGACAAGTTATTTATAGTGAAAATGATGAACTGGTAACTAAAGAGAGTATTAACGAACTAGATGATAGAATTAAGAGTCAAAAAGGTGTTGAAGTAATTTTTTCAAAAATTAAAAACTCTAATCACTTTTTTAAAAATAAAGAAAAAGACCTTACAATAGAAATTGAAAAATATATAAAAGAAAAAACTGCTTTAATTTAATTTTTTATAAGTTCTCCACCCAAACAAGGTTTTTTACAGGCTGTGGTGCTAGGAAAAGAAATCGGCAAATCAAGAACCGTTCTAATAGCTAGAAAAGCAAAAGCTTGGGACTCGATAAAATCTCCATCAATATTATATTCATCTATTAATTTTAAATTTATGTTAGGTAGAAAATTTTCTTGTATTTTAGTAAGTAAAATTTTATTTTTTCTTCCACCACCACAAACTAATATATCTTTAATTTTTTTTGAATCCTTTAAAGATAAAATTAATTCCTCAGCGATAATACTTGCTGTAAAATCTGTTAGCGTCGTAACACCATCCTCAAGACTTAAACCTCTTACAAAAGATACATCAAAATCATTTGTATCAAAGGATATTTTTTTATTAGCTCTATTCATGTATAATTCTTTTGCTTGTTCAAAAATAATTTTATTTTTTGTTCCTCTTAAAGCAAGTTGACCATCTTTATCAAATTTTTTATTTGAATTATTTCTTACCCAGCTATCTATTAAACAGTTGCCAGGTCCTATATCTTTACTTATTAGTTGAGAGATATCATCCTTGTCGTTAACAATAGTGATATTAGATATTCCTCCAATGTTAAGAATGCAAACCGGGAGTTTAATTTTATTTTGTACACATATTAAATGATGGAAAATAGGTGTCAAAGGAGCACCTTGCCCGCCATTAGAAATATCTTTGCTTCTAAAATTAAAAACTACATTTTTTTTGGTTAGTTGATTTAATAATTTTCCATTACCTAATTGTCTTGAAATTTTTTCGTTAGGGTTATGATAAATAGTTTGACCATGAAAACCTAAAATAACATCATGCTTAATATTCAATTCTTTAACTATTTCAGCATGAAAAATTGTTATTAATCTTTCTAAGTCATTTAATTCTTTTTTGTACTCTGTTAGGTGTTCAATTGTATGAATTTTTTCTTTTAAAATGTGAATATTTTTATAAATATGTGAGTTATACTCAAAATATTTATTTTCAATAGACTCATAATGGTTAATTCCATTAGTCTTAATTATAGATGCATCAACCCCATCACCAGAAGTGCCACTCATTAAACCTAAAGAGATCCAATTTTTTTGCATATTTTTATTTATTTATAACAATTTTTGTATAATAGTTACTTAAGTAAATATCACTATGAAAAATAATTTTTTAAAAGAAATGAAAAACCGGGGGTATCTACATCAATGCACTGATTTAGATAAAATTACTGAAATTTGTAATAAAAAATCAATATCGGCCTACATAGGTTTTGATTGTACCGCTAGAAGCTTACATGTGGGTAGTTTGTTGCAAATTATGATTTTAAAATTAATGCAAAAATATGGTCACCGACCAATAATACTATTAGGAGGGGGAACCACGCTAATTGGAGATCCCTCTGGAAAAGACTCTACAAGAAAGATTCTGAAGCAAACAGATATCGATAATAATATAAAAAGTATAAAAAAAGTTTTTAATAAGATTTTAAATACATCTAATAAAAATATAGCACCAGTTTTTGTAAATAACGCAAACTGGTTAAATAAATTAAATTATATTCAGTTTCTAAGAGATATTGGTAGTAATTTTACAATAAATAAAATGCTTACGTTTGATAGTGTAAAACTAAGATTAGATAGAGAACAGTCTCTTAGTTATATGGAGTTTAACTATATGATTTTACAAGCTTATGATTTCTATCAATTATTTAAAAATAATAAGTGTGTTTTACAAATTGGGGGATCCGATCAATGGGGAAATATCATTAACGGAATAGATTTAATAAGAAGGAAATTGCAAAAAGAAGCGTATGGATTGACATCGCCATTAATTACTTCGGCTTCTGGATCCAAAATGGGTAAAACTGAAAAGGGAGCAATTTGGTTGAATGAAGATCAACTCCCTGCGTATGATTATTGGCAATTTTGGAGAAATACAGATGATAGGGATGTTAAAAAGTTTCTTTATTTTTTTACAGAGATTGAACCAAATGAAATAGAAAAAATTTTTGATAAAGAAAAAAATATAAATAATTTAAAAATTTTATTAGCCAATGAAGCAACTAAAATACTTCATGGCGAAACAGCTTCGAACAAAGCTGCTCTAACAGCTAAAGATACATTTGTAGGTGGTGGTCTAGGATCGGATTTGCCCGAAATTAAAATTAAGTCTAATGAAGTCAAAGAAGGTATAAATATTTTAGATTTTATTTCAAAAAACAAGATTTTGTCATCAAAAAGTGAAGCGCGTAGAGCGATTATCAACAAAGGTATTAAAATTGATGGCAAAGTTATTGAGAATGAAAAAAAAATGATTCAATTAGATGATTTTAGAAAAAATATCTTAAAACTTTCTTTTGGAAAAAAGAAACACTTTATAATTAAAATTATTTAGTTTCTTTATTTTTTTCAACAATCTTTTGTATAAATCTTGGAGTTAGTGTTTTAATTGGGTTGATTATAGTTTTTATATCTCCTTTAGGCCCCTTCATTTTAAAACTTATACCAAATAAGCCTTCTCCAATTTCTTTTGGTATAACTATATTTCCAATAATAGGGATTTTTGAAATAATTTTATTTAAAGTTTTAGCAGGAACCAATGTTCCTCTTAAACTAGTTAAACCGCTTTTATTTTGATAGCCTTCCATTATGACTGACATGCTTGGACCTAATGCTAAAATTTCTTTCAATTCTAAATAATTATCACTTTTTTCCATTTCTACTTCCAATAGATCAAAGGTTAAGCCGTCTCCTTCCGCCAAATCTGCCAAACCACTTAAATCAGCTAATGATAATAATTTAACAAGTCCTGGAGCATTAACCACTTTGAAATTTTCAATTTTTAATTTAGAACTATATTTTGAATTATCAATTACAGAAGTGAATAACAATTTTCCTCCTGAAAGCCCATTGAAGAAACTAAATTCCGATAATAGAGGACGTGTTAAATCTGAGTATATTTCTAAATATTTTTTATTATTACCTTTACCCTTAACCATTGAAATATCTAAAAAATTGTTTTCTCCAAAGTCTCCCTTTGATGAAATTTTAATAAATCTCCCTTTTTGAATCTCTCCAATTAATCTAAAGTTTTGAAGAACTTCAGACATTGGAAGTTTAATATTTTTTAATTCAACAACAATATTTCCATTTATATTTTGAAAGTTATTTTTATCTCCGCTATTGTTAAAAAACTTTGCTAAGTTTATTGCGTCAAGTTTATCTCCTTTTACAGTAATTTTCTTATCTTTTTTAATTACAAAATTATTACCAGGTGTCAAAACTTTTAATTCTTTAAAAGATAAAAATTTATTTCCTTTAAATTCTAAATCATCTATTTTGATATAGTTTTTTTTCTCTTCAAAATTAAATTTATTTATTTTAAGATTTTCTTTAGTTTTATTTAGATCTATATATAAACTAGCAACTGAATTTAAAGGTTTTTTGTAATTAATTAAATCTATTTCTAAGTTATTGTTATAGTCTAAATTTATTTTTAAATTATTAGTACTTCTATTAATATTATTTACAAAATTTATTTTTAAAAAATCTAAATTGTTTAATGAATATTTTCCTTCACCATCAAAGCTAGAATTATTCAATGAAAAAAAATATTTAATTCGCAAATCAGATAAATAAATTTTTTTTAATTCTTCTTGTATTAAAATATTTTTTATAGGATTTGCTAATTCAAGCTCACTTTTATCAATTTTGCCCGAAATACTATATTTATAATCTCTAATTTTATAAGTTTTATCTAAATCAATAAAAATATTATTGTTGAAATCTGCTTTTATGCTCTTTAAATTTTTTAACAAATCAAAATTTTTAAACAATTTCGAATACTTAAAAAATAATTTTTCATCCAAATTGATAATCGTATTAAAATTTGAATTTAATTTGATGCCATTTTCTAGGTTGAGGCGTATGTCGCCATTATCAATTTTTATATCCTCAAATTTTCCAAAAATATTTTTAATTAAAGTATCGTTTTTGTCTGCAAAAAAACTTAGGCTAACCTTTTCAAGATAAAGATTGTTTAGTAGCTCAACTTCTAAGTCTTTTACAGATCCGCTTGCTATGAAATCTTTTAATGTTCCTTTTTCTGTTAAAAAGAATTCAATTTCAGAAATTAATTTTCCTTTTTTAATTCTATTATTCAATATACTTTTAAGATTTGAAGGTTTGATTATTGGGGACAATTTATTTAATTGAGAAATATCTAATTCTTCTAAAACTAAATTTATTTTTTCTATTTTAGGATTTATTTCTAGCAAAGATGAGAAATTGATATATGCTTTGATATTTTGTGCAGGTATATGTATATTTGCATAAGAAATTTTTGGATTATTGGTTTCCAAAAATAAACTCATTTCTTTTGGGTCAATTTTGAACCTAATTGTTTTAAAATTTAAAAAAATATTTTTATTTTTTGATAATTTTTCTGAGATTAATTTATTAAATTTATTAGTTTCAATACCTATTGTTGACAAAATGATAACTAAAGCAAAAAAAAAAGTTAAAAATAATAGGGTTATATTAAAAATTATTTTTTTCATTTTTTATTTTTTATACCCTCTTCTATAAATTGATCAATATTGCCGTCTAAAACACTTTTTGGATTTGTGCTCTCTGTTTTATTTCTTAAATCTTTTACCAACTGATATGGTTGTAATACATATGATCTAATCTGATGACCCCAACCAATATCAGTTTTAGATGTTAATTCCTTTTGGTTTTCTTCCTCTTTTTTTTGCATTTCATGTTCATACAATCTTGCTTTCAACATTTTGTAACATGTTTCTTTATTTTTATGTTGCGATCTTTCGTTTTGACATTGGACAACAATTTTAGTTGGTAAGTGTGTTATCCTTACAGCACTATCAGTTGTGTTAACATGTTGCCCTCCAGCTCCACTAGACCTGTAAGTATCTATTCTTAAATCTTTTTCATCAATTTTTATATTGATATCGTCTTCTACCGCAGGATAAACCCAGACACTTGCAAAACTAGTGTGCCTTCTTGCACCACTATCAAATGGTGAGATGCGGACCAACCTATGGACTCCTGACTCTGATTTCATAAGCCCATAAAGATATTCTCCAGTTACCTTAAGAATAGAGGATTTTATTCCTGCTTCTTCACCTTTATGTTCGCTAATTATTTCATTTTTAAAATTTTTTTTATCGAACCACTTCATGTACATTCTTCTTAACATTTCTGCCCAATCCTGACTTTCTGTACCCCCTGCCCCAGCATGTATTTCTAAATAAATATCATAATCATCGTTTTCACCTGACAAAAAACAATTGATTTCATTTTTTTTAATATCTTGTAAAATTAATTCAATTTTTTTTTTACAATCTAAGATGGTTTCATCATCTTTTTCCTCTGAAGCTAATAAATGTAAATCTTTTAAATTATTTAGATCTCTTAAAGATTTTTTATAAGAATTTAAAATATCTTCAAAAATTTTTTTTTGTTTAACTGTTTTTTTAACTAAATTTTTATCTTTCCAAAAATTTTCTTGTAAAGAAGTTTTTTCTAATTCCTTAAGTTTTTTTTCAATATTCTCATTATCAAAGATACCCCCTGATATTATCGAGGGATTTTTCCGTCATATGTAATATTGACTCAAAATTTTCCATTAATAAAATTGTCTAAACTTAATTATCTTATCATTAGCTTTAGTAGAGATTAAATTTTTATTATCTATGTTGTTAATATCTTTAAATTTCAAAGCCTCAATGATTACATTTTTGTCGCCTACAGAAGTCTTTAATCCTGTATCATAATTTAATGAAGTTAAATAAATATTTTCAGGTATATTAAATTCATTAAAATCTTCTTTAAAGAGAGCGTTTTCTATAAAATCTTTAAAAATAGGCAATGCTGCTTTTGAGCCAGTCTCAAATTTGCCTAAAGTTTTTGGGTTATCATAACCAATGTATACGCCAATTACTAAATTAGATGAAAAACCAATAAACCATGCATCGTAATTATCATTAGTGGTTCCTGTTTTTCCTGCTATAGGTACCTTTAAAGATCTTAACTTTTTAGCAGTTCCTCTTTCTACAGCACCTTGTAAAATTGAATTCATTTGATAGGCGGTCTCCTCGCTCATTACTTTTTCATTTTTGCTTTGAATTTTAGGAAACTTAGCTTCTTCACTTATAAATTTATCACAGCCTAAACATTTTACATTATCTTTTTGAAAGATTGTTTTTCCTCTCCGATCTTGAATTCTAGTAATTAGTTTAGGTTCGACTCTTACACCGCCATTAACAAAGGGTGCGTACGCTGATGTTAAGTTTATTAAAGTAGTTTCTGCAGATCCTAGCGAAACAGATAATAGTTCAGGGATTTCATCATAAATATTAAGTTTTTTAGATAAATTTAAAATTTTTTCTAGTCCTAAAATTTTTGCGATTCTTACTGTCATTAAATTTCTAGAGTATTCAATGCCTTTTCTTAAAGTAGTTGGGCCATAAAATTTCTTCCCATAATTTTCTGGTTTCCAATTTTTTAAACCAACACCTTGGCTTTCAACAAATGGTGCGTCAAGAATTATAGAATTTGGAGCTAAACCATTTTCTAGAGCTGCGGCATATACAATCGGTTTGAATGCTGATCCAGGTTGTCTCTTTGCTTGAGTAACTCTATTAAACTCACTAGTTTTAAAATTAAAACCTCCAACTAAAGCTAAAACATCACCGTTATAAGGATCTAGGGCTATAATTCCTCCATTTACTTTTGGATACTGTTTTAATGACCAAGAGTTTTTATTTTTTTTAATAAAAATAATATCACCAATCTTATGAACTTCTTGTATCAACTTTTTTTTTGGAATAGTCCATTTAATGTTTTCTAAATCTAAAATTCCTGTAATTATTTTTTTATTTCCATCAACTATCTTAAATTCTATTCCTTTATCATTTAAAGATATTATTTCGGCAAAATACCAATTTAGAGTTGGATCTAATTTGTTTTGAGAAATTACATTTTTCCAATTTTTGTTTTTAATTTTATTTGTTAATGGGCCTCTCCAACCTTGTCTGCGATCATAATCCTCTATACCTTTTCTTAAAGATTTTAAAGCTTGAATTTGATAATTTATTTTCAAAGGGGTGCTTATACTTAGCCCTTGAGAATAAAGTTTTTCAAAACCATAAATATTTTTAACTGTTCTTCTTACTTCTTCTGTAAAAGAATTAGCTTCGTTAATAATTTCAATTTTTCTTCTTTGAAGATTTAATTTTGATATTTTTAAATTCATTAATTCGTTATTAGATATAAAATTATTCTCTTCTAAATTTTCAAGCACTAAGTTTCTTCTAAACTTTGCGAGATCAGGATATTTATAAGGATTATATTTGCTGGGAGCTTTTGGTAAGGCTGCTAGTAACGCAGCCTCCGAATAATTGAGTTCTTTAACTGATTTATCAAAATATTCTAAACTTGCTGCTGCTATACCATAACTGCCTTGCCCTAAATAAATTTGATTTAAATAAAGCTCTAAAATTCTCTCTTTAGTATAAGCTCTTTCTATACGAAAAGCCAAAATAGCTTCTTTAATTTTTCTTTTAATAGAAACTTCATTTGTAAGTAAAAAATTTTTTGCAACTTGTTGTGTAATAGTTGATGCACCTTCTAATCTTTTATTTTGAGAGATATTTTTTATATTTTTAATAAGTGCTCTTAATATACCTTTGGCATCTATTCCTGGATGACTAAAGAAATTTTTATCTTCTGCAGATAAAAATGAATTTATAACTTTTTCAGGAATAGACTCGAAAGGTATGAATAATCTTTTTTCTAATGCGTACTCGGCTATTAATTTTTTGTCGTCGGAATAAACTCTACTTGAAATTGGAGGTTGATATTTTGAGAGTTTTTTATAATCAGGTAAACCTACTGAAAAATACCACAATGTTGAAAAAGCAAATAATATTATAAAAATAAAAATAATTATTATAGATTTAAGTGAAAAATTGATTATTTTAAACATATGTTAATTTTAATGACAAATCTGACTATCTTTAGGCATACTGTAATTTAAATCGTTTATTTATACACAAAATTGTATTAAATAACTTTAATGACAATTTTAAAAATATCAAATTTAAAAAATTTAAAAGGAATTCTTACAAAATGGAAAAAAATTTATACATCGACGCATCACACCCAAATGAAACACGAATTGTTCTTAAATCTGAAAATTCAATCGAAGAATACGAATTTGAAGATAAAAATAATTTAAATTTTAAGAATAATATATATCTTGCAACAATAAGTAGAGTTGAACCATCTCTTCAAGCGGCATTTGTTAATTTCGGAAGAGAGCGTCACGGATTTTTAGCCTTCAATGATATTCAATCTGACTACTATCAAATACCCTCTGAAGATAAGGAAAAAATAAGAATTGCTGAAGAAAAAATTAGAGAAGAATTAAAAGATAAGACCATTGATACAAACCAAGATTTACAATCTGAAAATCAAGTTGAAAATGAAAATAAATTAGAAAAAAATGAAGAAAATGAAAATCAAGTTCACCAAGAAAATATAAAGCTTGAGTACAGGGAAAAAATCAAATCCTCTTTTGGTATTAAAAGATATAAAATACAAGAAGTTATCAAACCAGGCCAGGTAATCTTAATACAAGTAATAAAAGAAGAGAGAGGTCAAAAAGGAGCTGCACTTACAACTTTTATATCACTAGCTGGAAAATATATGGTTTTAATGCCAAATACACCTAAGGGAGGTGGAATATCTAGAAAAATTTTTAACTCAGTTGATCGACAAAAGATAAGAAGTATTCTTAATGATATAGAAATACCAAAAAGTATGGGTGTAATTGTGCGTACTGCTGGAGCTAATAAGACTAGAAATGAAATAGAAAAAGATTTTAATAATACATTAAAAACTTGGGAAAAAATTAAAGCAAAGGCGCTTGACTCTAATGCACCATCCTTAGTTTATGAAGAAGGAGATATCATAAAACGAACATTAAGAGATACATACGATAATGATACAAAAAATATTTATGTTGAGGGTAATGAAGCCTATCAAAAAGCAAAAAAATTTATGAAAGAGTTAATGCCAAAAAATGTGAAAAATGTAAAAAAATATAGAGGAAAGATACCATTATTTTTTGATGCCAATATTGAAAGAGAACTAAATAATATTTATGAACCAACTGTTAAATTAAAATCTGGGGGCTATTTGGTTATTAATCCGACTGAAGCGTTAGTATCTATAGATATCAACTCAGGTCAATCCACAAAACAAATTAATATTGAGAAAACCGCCTTAAATACCAATCTAGAGGCTGCTGAGGAAATAGCTCATCAAATTAAATTAAGAGATTTATCTGGTCTCATAGTTATTGACTTTATTGATATGGTAAATTTTTATAATAGGAGAATTGTAGAAAAGAAAATGAGAGAAAGTATAAGAAAAGATAGAGCTAGAATACAAATTGGAAGAATAAGTAATTTCGGTCTTCTAGAAATGACGAGGCAAAGGTTGCGAGAAGGATCAATTAAATGGGAAACTCAATTATCACTGGGCTCTTTTTCACAAAAAATCTTAAAAAAAATCCAATATCTAGCTTTTGCTGATAAAGTCAAAATCGTAAATTGTTATATTCCAGAGAAAGTTAAGATATTCATAGAAAAAAATTTAATTGAAGAGTTAAAGTATTTTCAAAAAAAATATTCTTTTGAAATTAGAATATTATCAAATAATCACTTTGTTATTCCTGAGTACAAAATAGAGTTATTAAATAAATCAAAAAAAACAATAGAAACAATTGAAAACATAAATTCTATTGTAGAAGTAAAAAGTAAAAAAACTATTTTAAAAAAAATTAAAGTAGAAAAAGGTAAAAAAATTTTAAAAGAAAAAGAAAAAATAAAAAAGACTAAATCAAAAAAAAAAATTAGAACACTTTGGGTTAGAAGAAAAAAGAAAAATTAAATCAACCCTTTGTTTGGAGAACTTGCTACTGCAAAATAATTTTTATCCATTCTTCCCGCTAAATAAGCGCTTCTTCCAGAAATAACAGCTGCTTTAAATGCTTTGGCCATTAAAATTGGTTTTTTTGCGTTAGCAATAGCACTATTAATCAATACACCATCGCAACCAAGTTCCATTGCAATAGTAGCATCGGATGCTGTTCCTATGCCCGCATCGACTATCACAGGTACTTTAGATTGTTTTATTATTAATGAAATATTTACTTTATTTTGCAAGCCTAAACCTGATCCAATTGGTGAAGCTAAAGGCATAATCGCTGAAGCACCACTATCCTCTAATTTTTTTGCTAA
>Ga0209425_10005707_pt1 | contig 12137 bp, 15 predicted proteins | sample COG_05_FD_184749 | JGI IMG/M metagenome (GOLD analysis project Ga0209425, IMG submission 184749) | Pelagic Microbial community sample from North Sea - COGITO 998_met_05 (SPAdes) (version 2) | ecosystem: Environmental > Aquatic > Marine > Neritic zone/Coastal water | place: Helgoland, sampling... | reverse complement strand
CCATATGCAGCTCAAATGGCAACTGATGCAGCAGGAAAAAAAGCTTATGACTTGGGACTGAGAAAATTAGATGTGTTGATGAAGGGTCCTGGATCAGGTCGTGAATCTGCTTTAAGGGCATTGCAAAATATTGGTTTTTCAATTTCTAATATTAAAGACGTTACACCATTGCCTCATAATGGATGTAGAGCTAAGAAGAAAAGAAGAGTTTAAAAGTTAATTTTTAAGGAGATATGAAGTGATAGAGAATAATTGGATTTCGTTGGTTAAGCCAAACAAAGTTGAGTATAAAATTAGTGAAAATAAAAAATTTGGAACTGTAATAATTGAGCCATTAGAAAAAGGCTTTGGAACTACTCTTGGTAACGCTTTAAGAAGAGTTCTTCTTTCTTCACTTCAAGGAACAGCTATGACATCTATTAAAATTAATGGTGTGCTTCATGAATTTTCAACCATTGAAGGAGTTAGAGAAGACGTTACAGACATAATTATGAACTTAAAAAACGTTACATTTAATTCTTCAAGCAATCATACACAGAAATTGTCTTTAAATGTTAAAGGTCCTAAAGAAGTATTATCCTCTGATTTTGAAGAAAATAGTGAAGTGGAAATAGTTGATAAAGATGTTGTGATTATGAATTTAGACGAAAACAGAGAAGTCAATCTTGAAATTTTCCTTGATGTAAATAAAGGATATTTACCAGCAGATAAGAATAAGTCTGATGATAGTAAGAGTGTTGGACAAATTGTTTTAGACAGTACTTTTAGTCCTGTTAAAAGAGTCTCATTTAAAGTTGAAAATTCAAGAATAGGTCAAGACACTGAATTTGATAAATTAATTTTAGACATTGAAACGAATGGCGTGGTTACTCCTGATGAAGCAGCCGCATTAGCAGCAAGAATACTCCAAGACCAGCTTAAGCCGTTTATTAACTTTGAAGAACCTACTGAAGAGGAAAGAAAACAACTGCAATCTTCTAACGAACCTCAGTTTAACAAAAATTTATTAAAGAAAGTTGATGAGTTGGAATTGTCTGTTAGATCAGCTAACTGCTTAAAAAATGATAATATATTTTATATTGGTGATTTAGTGCAAAAAACAGAAGGTGAAATGCTAAGAACACCAAATTTTGGTAGAAAATCACTAGATGAGATTAAGGAAGTATTAATTTCTATGAGTCTTTCAATGGGAATGGATCTGCCTGGTTGGCCTCCTGAAAATATTGATGAGTTATCTAAAAGGTATGAGGATCCATTTAAAGTATAGTTATGAAACACGGTTTAAAGCAAAGAAAATTAAATAGAACATCGTCTCATAGATTGGCTTTATTAAAAAACCTTTCTATAAGTTTAATTAAGCATGAATCTATCACCACAACTACTGAAAAGGCTAAAGAACTCAGACCGTTTATCGAAAAACTTGTCACAAAAGCAAGAATAGACACATTAGCAAATAGAAGAATTGTTTTATCAACTCTCTTCAACAACCAAGAAGCAACAAGTAAGCTCTTTTCAGATATCTCAAAAAAATTCCTTGAAACAAATGGTGGGTACACAAGAATTATAAAAAAAGGCAACAGAGTTGGTGATTTTGCCCATACTAGCATAATACAATTCACAAAATAATTTGATTTCTATTAGCTCTTATCTAGCTCTTTTAACAGGTGCTATGATAGGTGCCTCATTAAGATATTTAGTTAGCACTTTTGAGTACACTATAATGGGTGTACCGGCATCTACTCTGATTGTTAATTTATTAGGTTCTTTAATAGCTGGAATTTTTCTAAATAAATTTACTGGAACATCATATTTCTTAATTTATATAGGAGTACTTGGAAGTTTTACAACTCTTTCATCGTTTAATATTGAATTATTTAACCTTATGAATAATCAATTATATTTAAAGTCATTTGTCTTTTTCTTCTCTAATATTTTTATTTCCTTCTTATTTTTTGTAATTGGTTTTTATTTTTTTAATAAAAATTGAATATTTTAGTAGAAGAAGAACACCCTAGATTAGATAAATTCCTTATTAAGTATTTTAATGGACCTCCTATGTCTCTCATTCAAAGATTAATTAGAAAAAAGCAAATTCTAGTAAATGATCAAAAATGTAAACCATCACAAAGTATTAAAAATAAAGATATTATAAACATTTTTTATAATTTCAAATCAAATGAAGATGTTGAAAATTTCAATATGGTTAACATTACGGATAAAGAAAAAGATAAGTTTATTAAGTTAATTATTCATGAAAATGATAAATTTATCGTTATAAATAAACCAAGCAGCATCGCCGTACAGGGAGGCACAAAAGTCAAAATTTCTTTAAAAGATATTTATGAAGTTGTTCTTAATATTAAGCTTTATATTGTTCACAGGATAGACAAAGATACTAGTGGATTAATTATATTAACGAAAGATCGTTTTGCAGCATCAGATATCTCTAAATTATTTATAGATAAAAAAATCTATAAACATTATTTAGCATTAACAGATAAAAAATTCTTAAAAAATAATGATCTATTAATTCATACTAATAATGAAAAACAAATAATGAAACTAAGATACAGATTTATAAATACTTCTGATGTGGGTTATATTTATCTTGTTTCGCTTTTAACAGGGAGGAAGCATCAAATAAGACTTCAATTTTCCTTAAGTAAAAATCCTATCGTAAATGACATTAAGTTTAATAAAAAAGAAAGTAATGGATTGTTAGGTCTTCGAGCATATTCAATAAAATTCTGGTATGACAAAAAGTTTTATAATTTTAAATTACCACTCAAGGAAACTCTAAAATTATTTGATTTTTAATTTCTTTAACTATTCGATTATACGAGTAATCAATTCCTAATTCTTCTAATGAGCTGATTTCAAATACATTCAAGCCACAAGGATTTATTAGTCTGAATTTCTGTAAGTCTGGCTTAAAATTTATTGAAACCCCGTGATAGATAACACCACTACTATACCTTAATCCTATAAAGATAATTTTTTTCATCCCTTTAGCGCTCTTTATCCATAAGCCTCTATTTTTTTCTTTTTTTGTATAAAGTTTTATATTTTCTCTAGCAAAAGCATTAATTATTAATTTTTCAATCTGATCAATAAATTCTATTAAGCCTAATTTTCTTTTTTTAATATTTAGCATAAAATAAATAACCAATTGCCCTGGTCCATGAAATGTCATTTGACCACCTCTATTAACATTAATCACAGGTATTTTTTCTATATATTCTTGATTCAAACCACTATTTGAACTGCCAGCTGTAAATACACTATTATGCTCTAATAGCCATACGACCTCATTGCTCTCACCTTCTGACTTTATTTTTTCTACATTTTTTTCCATATCTTTAATTACTGATTGGTAACTTTGATAACCTTTTAGTTGTTTTATTAATACCATTCGATAATTTAATGATTGAAGTAAGCGGACGTGGCGGAACTGGTAGACGCGCAGCGTTGAGGTCGCTGTGGGATTATTCCTGTGGAAGTTCGAGTCTTCTCGTCCGCACCAAAATAGGGGTTAATTTGGAGATATGAAAAATACATTTAAGAGTATTGAGTTTATAGGTAAAATTCAAAAAAAACACCCCGCAGATCAAGCTGATGCTATTGAAAATCTCGAGACTAGTCATCAAATATCTTTTTTAAAAAACCATGTTAATAAACTTCAACCTGATTTCATATCTTATCTTAGGGAAGAGACAAGAGAGGAAATATTAAGTTTTATCCCCAAATCTAAATTAATTACTTTCATTAAAGCTCTAGATGTTGATGATGCTGTTGAAATATTGAGCGATTTTCAAAAAAAAGACTTAATTTCTATTTTAGCGAAGTTGGGTTCGGATCAAAGAATAAAAATTGAAGAAAACTTATCATATCCTGAAGATTCTGCAGGTAGAATTATGAATAAAGATTTTTTAGCAGTTAGTATTCATTTAACTGTTGGAGAATTAATTGATCATTTAAGAAAATCAAGGAGAGGCCCTAAAGACTTTTATAATGTATTCATTATAGATGATAATAATTCCCCTATAGGTTACATCCCATCAGGTAGAATTCTTAGATCTAAAAAAACTAAAAAATTATCTGATATTTATATAAAAAATGTTTACAAAATTGATGTTGAGTCAAGTTTTAATGATATCTCTTATGTTTTTAGAAAGTATGGTTTAGTATCTACACCTGTCGTTGACCATAATGATAAAATTATAGGTATAATAGCCGTTGATGACGTTGTTGATATTGTTTATGAGGAAGACTCAGATGACATTCAAAAATTAGGTGGCTTATTTGTCAATGATTTTTATAAGGGGGCTTTATCTTCCGCCTCTACTCGTTTTGTTTGGTTAGGTTTAAATTTAATTACAGCTATAATTGCATCTCTAGTAATCGATATATATGCAATCCAACTTCAGCAAATGATTGCTATTGCCGTATTAATGCCAATTGTTGCATCAATGGGTGGTAATGCAGGTACTCAAGCTATGACTATATATGTCAGAGCGATTGCCACCAAAGATCTAATTGGATCAAATTATGTAAATCTAGTTATTAAGGAATTTTTAATTGGTTCTATTAATGGACTTTTATTATCCATTATAATGGGATTCATAGCATATTTTTGGTTTGATAATCTAATACTAGCTTTTGCTGTAGGTGTATCTATATTAATTAATTTAGGATTTGCTTGCATATTTGGTATTTTAATTCCCTTAACGATGAATAAACTAAAAATCGATCCAGCTTTAGCATCGGGAATAATTTTAACTACTTTTACTGATGTTTTTGGTTTTTTATCCTTCCTATCTATCGCCACATACATTATTAATTTCTAATGAATATTTTAATTATTGGAACAGGTTATGTTGGCTTAGTTTCAGGTGCATGTTTTTCAGAATTTGGATTTAAAGTTACATGTATCGATCATGATAAAAGTAAAATTAAAAATTTAAAAAAAAGCATTATTCCCATCTATGAACCAGGTCTAAATGATTTGGTAAATAAAAATATAGATAATAAAAATTTAAACTTTGATACAAATGCCAATAAATATTTAAATAAATCAGATTGTATATTTCTTGCTGTTGGCACTCCATCTAGAAGAGGAGATGGTCACGCTGATTTAAAATTTGTATTTAAGGCTGTTGAACAAATTTGTCTAAGAGTAAATAAAAAAATAGTCTTAGTTACTAAATCTACTGTCCCTGTCGGTACAGCAAAAAAAATTAAAAATATTATTAAAAAATATAAAAAAGATGAGTTGATAACCGTTGCTTCTAACCCTGAGTTTTTGAGAGAAGGTTCAGCAATAAATGATTTTTTAAGGCCGGATAGGGTCGTAATCGGTACTAATGATGAATACTCAAGATTATTGTTAAATAGTCTCTATAAGCCTCTTAATATACGTCAGGTGCCTATTGTTAATACTGATACTGAAACTTCAGAGCTTATCAAATATGCCTCAAATTCATTTCTGGCCACAAAAATAACATTTATTAATGAAATCTCTGTTTTTTGTAAAAAAACAGGTACAAATATTGGCGATGTTACAAGGGCCATGGGGCTGGACAAGAGGATAGGGTCTAAATTTTTACATCCCGGTCCAGGCTATGGTGGTTCCTGCTTTCCAAAAGATACACTCGCTATGTCTAAAATATTTAAGGACCATAAAATTAAATTTAATATTGTTGATAGCGTAATAAAAACTAATGATAAAATTAAAGAAAATTTATCAGCTGAAATTTTAAAAATCATCAAAGCCAATAAAATTAGTAAAGTTTTATTTTTAGGACTTTCCTTTAAGCCCGAAACTGACGATATTAGAGAGTCTTCTTCTATTTTTATTATTAAATATCTTCTTAAAAAACATAAAAACTTATCTATAAGTGCTCATGATCCTGTTGCAATTCCTAATGCAAAAAAAGAAAAACTAAATATCAAGTATCATTTCGATTTAAATAAATCTTTTGAAAGTCAGCAAATGGTCATTATTGGCACTGAATGGAATATTTATAGATCAATAAATTTTAAAAATCTTTTTTCACAAATGAGCTCTCACGTAATTTATGATTTAAGAAATATTTATATTCATGATAAAGAAATTGTTAAACTTGGATTTAAGTATTATTCTCTGTCATCTAAATGATTAATGACGAGATACTTAGAGAGTACGATATAAGAGGCATATACGGATCTTCTTTAAAAAAAAATGATATCATATCAATAGCAGATTCTATTAGTTCGATTATAATCGATGATAAAATACCTGAAATTATTATCGGCCACGACGGGAGAGATTCATCTCTTGAAATAAAAAACTTACTTATATCTTCAATTAATAATAATGGGGTGAATGTAACTGATATTTCACTCGTTCCAACTCCTCTTTGTTATTATGCCACTAACAAATTAAATATCCCAAACTCTATAATGATTACAGGATCTCATAATCCGCAAGAATATAACGGATTTAAATTTATAATTAATAACGAGCCCTTTTATGGTGAGCAAATAAAGAATTTAAATAATATTAAAATAAAAGACAATCCTGAAAAAATAGGTGTATTGAAACATGTGAATATTGTAAGCACTTACCTAAGTGAAATACCCAATAAATTAAATATCAAAAAAGATTTAAAAATTGCTTGGGATATTGGTAATGGCGTAGTTGGATCTATGTTTCATAGTATTTTAAAAAAAATACCAGGTAACCATATAGTAATTAATTCTTCCGTTGACGGTAATTTTCCTAACCACCACCCCGATCCTACTGTGCTAAAAAACAACATTCAAATTTCAAAATTAGTTCAGGAGCAAAATTGTGATTTAGGTATTTCTTTTGATGGTGATGGGGATAGGCTTGGTATAATCGATAATAAAGGTCAGTTTATTTATTCAGATATTGTGCTCTTGCTAATCTCAAAATTTATGTCCCTTACAATAAAAGACCTAACTGTTGTTGCGGACGTAAAATGTAGTCAAATCTTATTTGATGATCTAAAAACTCATAATATCAATGTCTTAATGAGTAAAACTGGACATTCTCTTATCAAGAAAAAAATAAAAGAAACTAATGCTCACATAGCTGGCGAAATGAGTGGCCATATGTTTTTTAATCATGATTACTATGGTTTTGATGATGCAATTTTTGCTGCATTTAAATTTTTAGAATATTTAACTGCTCAAGATGAAAAACTCAGTGATATTGTGAATGATTATCTAATTTACTCCTCAAGTCCTGAGATAAAGTTATATTGTAATGAGAATGTAAAGTTTAAAAACATTGATTTAATTATTAATAAAATTAAAGAAAATCCTCAAAATTTAATACTTAACGATTTGGATGGTATTAGAGTGGAGTCGAAAGATTTTTGGTACTTAATAAGAGCCTCGAACACACAAAATTGCCTGGTTTTTAGGTTAGAGTGTAAGAAAAATTTAAATTTTAAAGAAGAAATACATAATATTCAAAAATTTCTTCAAGATTTTGATCTAGATTTATCTGAGTTAAATTCTTTTTACGAAACAATCTAATTTTTTATCTTTTAATAATTCACATAATTTATATGCATCATTTTTATTTAAGGAATTAGTAATAGTAATAAAATACTTACCTTTTTTCTCAATATTATGTGTTAAGTATTCAATTTCATTAAGATATTTTTTTTTAATTAGAGATAATACAAACTCTTTACTTTTTTTAACATCTCTAAAGGATGACGTTTGAACTTTATAATTTAAATTAATATTATTTTTTAAGGGTTCATTCACTTTATTCGTATTGGTATTACGTTCCTTAGCTATTTTATTCATTAAAAAATGAATCTTATCATTTCTCTCTTTAGCAGAATTACCTCCAAAATATATTCCAAGCATCGGCTCTTCATCAAATATTCCTAGCAATGCGATTTGAAAACCTGATTTTCTTATGTATCCTGTTTTTAGACCTTTATAATATTTATATTTAGAAACAAGTTTGTTATGCGTATTGTATTTGACTCCATTAATAACAGTCTTTGTTTTATTGAAATATTTTCTATATTCAGGAAAATCATTATAAATCGCTGAACCAAGTAAAAACATATCATATGCAGAAGAAATATTAGATTTATTAGGTAATCCATTAGGGTTAGCAAAATTCGTATTTTTCATATTAATTCTCTGAGCATACACATTCATTAATTTAACAAATTTTTTCTCAGTGCCAGATATTCTCTCTGCTATTGCCACAGCAGCATCATTTCCTGACTTAATAATTAATCCTGAAATAATGTCATCAACACTTATTGATTTGCCAACAGGAATATTAAGTCTTGACGGTTGTTGATTTGCTGCATTATGACTAAATACAACCTTATCGTCCTTAGATATTTTATTATTTCTTAATGAGTCAAAAATTATATACAGAGTCATCATTTTAGTTAAGGATGCCGGATAATTTTTTGTATCTTTATTTACATTAAAATAAATATCCCCACTAACTGGATCGCCTATTACAGAAGCTATTTTTGCATTCAAATCAAATGATATGATTAGATTTACTGTTAACGCTATTAATAAGATTCTCATTTATAAAATTTAATCATAAGGACTTTTATTATGAATATTAATATTATATTGTATTTATATGTCCCTTGGATTTAAAATATATTCTTACTTAAATGGTAAAGTTGTTGGTAAAGATACTTTCGGTAACACTTTTTTTGTAAGTAAAAAAAAATTATCTAAAAGGTGGGTCATTTATTCCAAAGGTTTTGGCCCTGCCTCTTTACCTACCAATTATCATAATTGGTTACATAACACGACTGATGAATTGCCTTATTTTGATAAAGATGTTGAAAGAACTGAGAGCATTGTTAAAAGACGTGTTAATAAGCATGTAATTAAAAAGAAAGCTAACTCTCAGGGGTATACTTCTTGGCAACCAAAGTAGTAAAAGAAATAGACGAAATAGGTAATAATACTTTGCTTAAATTTGGCATAATAACCTTGATTATTGTTTTATTTTTTTTCTTTTTATTTATTAAAACTGATTTAGATAAAAACAATTTTTATTTTCAAGCTAAATTTAATAGCGTTGACGGCTTATCTGAAAAATCAACAGTTCTTTATGCTGGAATTGAGGTTGGTTTTGTTAATGAAATTATCTTACTTGATAATAATCAAGTTCAAGTAAATGGTTTTATAAAAAATGAAATACCTATACCATCTGATTCAATTTTACAAATTGATACGGATGGTATTTTTGGAAAAAAATATCTAAATATTGTACCTGGTTATGATGAATATTTTATAAGTGACGATATTGTATTTAAGTATACAAGTGACTCGTATACCCTTGATTATCTTGCTAGAGTCTTAGAAAATAATATTAATGAAAAAAATTAATAAAGAAATATTTCTGGGAGTAATTATTATCTTAATTAGCTTAGTTATATTTATTAATTTATTTAATAGTTATAGCTCTAACAAGTCGAACAATGTTTCTTTTTCTCTTAATTCTGATTTTAATAACGTTGGAAGTTTATCAGTAGGAAATGACATAAAAATTCATGGTGTTAAAGTAGGGGAGGTTGCCAATATTTCAATAAATCCAGAACTATTAGTGGCTAATGTTATTATTGAATTTGATAATTTTTATAAAATTCCTTCTGATAGTATTTTTACAATAACTAGTAATGGACTAATGGGGGGATCTTATATTGATATTAAAATTGGATCTTCGGAGTTAATATTTACTGAAAATGAAACTACTAAATCTAATATAGATGCAATTTCCATTGAAAACATTATCTCTGATATTATTTTTACTGATTAATTTAAATATTAATCTATTTGCTGATGAAGAATTAAAAAATGCTAATGTTATTATTTTAGACAAATCATCTTCTACTAAATATTATTTATCACTGTCTAAAAATTCAACTTTTAGGTCACTTCAATTTGAAATTTTTTCCTGCCAGCTTTTAAGCTTTGAAAAATATGATGATCAGGTTGCTTTAATTAAAATTTCTAATTCTATTGATAATTCTAAATTTACAGGATGGTTTTTTTCTAAAACTGAAGAATTAAATCTTTTTTCAGATAAAATTTATGAAATTAGCCTGATTGATTGTAATAATTAAAATTTAGTTATTACTTTTTCAAGCCAATTAGTGCTATAGCTTCCATTTAAGAATTCTTTTTGAGTTAAAATCCATTTATGTAGCTCAATATTAGTGTCTATGCCTTCAATAATTAGTTCGTTCAATGATCTTAGCATAATCTTAATTGCCTCTTCTCTTTTAGGGGCCTTGCAAATTAATTTTAAAACTAGGCTATCGTAATGCGGACTTACATTATAATTTGTATAAATAGCAGTATCTACTCTAACACCTCTGCCTCCAGGTATGTTGATGTAATTAATTTTTCCAGGACTAGGTGTAAAATTTTTAGAATTTTCAGCATTTATTCTGCACTCAATGGAATGTGATAGGTGTACATCGTTAGTTTTTATTTTATCACCTGCAGCTATTCTGATTTGTTTCTTTACTAAATCACAATTGAAAGCTTCCTCAGTAACAGGATGTTCTACTTGTAAACGAGTATTCATTTCTATAAAAAAAACTTCATTATCTTGATATAGAAACTCTAAAGTACCAAGTCCCTCATATTTCGTATCTTTAAGCATTTTTTTAATATTTTTAATTACAGTTTTAATATTTTTAATATTCACATAATCAGATGGGATTTCTTCAATTAATTTTTGATTTTTTCTCTGAACTGAACAGTCTCTCTGTCCAATTATATTAATAATATCTCTTTTAGGATCAGCTACAATTTGAAATTCAATATGTTTTGCATTTGATAAAAATTTTTCTCCATAGAGAGCATCATTTCCAAAATAGTTTTTTGCTTCAATTTTAAGGTTACTAAAGTGGTCATCTATTTCATCATCACTATAAAAAACTTTCATACCTCGTCCACCACCACCGTAAGAGGCTTTAATGACTACTGGATAGTTAAACTTTTTAGCGAATTCTTTTGCTTCTTTAATATTTTGAATGGTCCCATCTTCACCTGAACCTAAAATTGGAATTTTATATTTTTTAGCTAATTTGAGAGCATTATTTTTATTGCCTAATGAAAGAATAGATTTTGCATTTGGTCCAATAAATTTAACATTATATTTTTCTAAAATTTCAGCAAATTTCTCACTTTCGCTTAGGAAGCCATATCCAGGATGCACCGCATCTGCTCCAGTAATATTTATCGCGCTCAGTATGTTAGGAATATTTAGATAGCTTGAGGCAGCATTAGATTTTCCAATACACACACTTTCATCAGCAAGTTTAACGTGCATTGCTTCGTGATCTACATCAGAGTGAACTGCAACAGTTTTAACACCTAGCTCTTTACAGGCTCTTATAATTCGAACTGCAATTTCACCTCTATTAGCTATTAGAATTTTATTAAACAAAATTATTTAAGTTCAATTAAAGGCTGACCAAATTCAACTGCTTCAGCATTTTTAACTAATATTCTAGAAACTACTCCATCCTTATCAGCTTTAATTTCATTGAAAGTTTTCATAGCTTCAATTAAGCAAATTGTAGTTCCCTTTTTTATTTTCTGACCTTTTTTAATAAAAGTTGGTGAACTAGGTTTTGCAGATAAATATATTACTCCCACCATAGGAGAGTCTATTGTGTCCAGCAAGCTATCTTGTTTCGAGTCAACGCTATCTTTTGCATTCACTTCTTCATCCATAATATTTTTCTTATTTGTAGTGATTTGAGAAGTTATTTCTTGTGATAATTCAATAGAGGAAGATTTATTAGAAAATTTAATAGAGCTGAGTTTTTCTTTTTTTAAAATTTTAATTAACGATTTAATAGAATCTTCAATTTTTTTATCAATCATTTTTAAATAATATCCTTTTATCTCAAAACTTCAAATAACTAAATTAGATAAAACTGAGTTAGAAAATTTTATTTATTATTTTTTAAATTGTTTAGCTAATTTTAATTTTTGATTATGATAATTAGATTTAATTTCTTTTCCATAAGTATTATTGGTATTTTCTACTAATTTATAATAATTAAGTTTGGCAACTTGTTGTTTATTTTCGACATAGAATGGCGTGT
>Ga0209425_10005701_pt1 | contig 12144 bp, 7 predicted proteins | sample COG_05_FD_184749 | JGI IMG/M metagenome (GOLD analysis project Ga0209425, IMG submission 184749) | Pelagic Microbial community sample from North Sea - COGITO 998_met_05 (SPAdes) (version 2) | ecosystem: Environmental > Aquatic > Marine > Neritic zone/Coastal water | place: Helgoland, sampling... | reverse complement strand
TCCAGGGAAACCTTGTGGGCCATCGCCTCCTTGTGGATGAGGTGGTTGGCCTTGTCCAGGGTGTTGAGGAGTTTGTCGATCTTGCCCACCCACTGGTTCAGGAGCCAGTCCGCGCCCTGCGCCTGGGTCTTGAAGTCCACCACACCGCCCGGCCTGTCAATCTTGGCGCTCACCTTTTTGGACGTCACCAGGTCCGAGAGGTGCTTCTCCGTCTCATCCGCCGGGAGGCAGAGGAGCTCCCCCAGCCGCGACAGCGCGACGCGGGAGTAGTAGGCGCCGATGACGAGCAGGTTGTGCTCGATGACGCGCTGCCTGAGGTCGTTCTTGCGCTTATCCCCATCCTCGCCCCCGAAGATGTCCGCCTCCGCCGCCATCTCGCTGCCGAACGCGGCGGCGAGGGTGTCCCAGTGGATGATCTCCTTCGTGGTGAACTGCTTCATGAGCTGCTTGTGCAGGGGCAGATCGGCGAGCTTGGCATCCTTGGAGATCTGATGCAGCAGGGACTGCTGCATGGGCTCGTTGGCGGCGAGCGCCACGTACCAGACCACCTTCTTCATCACCGGAGTCCACTTCGAGGGGTCCTCCTTGACGCCCTCGCACTCCATGATGTTCTGGTAGCACCTGCAGATCTCTAAGTACTCGTTGCTATGGCTATGGAAGCGGATCATGAGGTTGTAGTAGCGCAGCTTGAGCTCGGGCACGGGCGGGATGGTCGGGTCCGTCGCCTCGAAGTAACCCTCCGCGTGTTCCACGCTCGCGTTCTTCTTCTTCTCCTCCTTGGCGCGCTCCTCCTCCGTCATGTCCTTGTCCAGGTCCATCTGGCTCACGTCCTCGCCAGCCTTCTTCGCCGCCTCAAACGCCGCCTTCTTCTCAGCCTTGACAATCTCGTCGAAGGACTTGGCGTTGATCTTCCTGGAGAGGATCTGGGCGCGGATGTAGTCACCCTTATCGAGGCACAAACGCACCTGCTCCTCGATGAAGAAGAGCTTCTCGTGCTTGGACAGCGCCCCGTACGTCTCAACCGCAACCTCCTGCATGATGGAGGCAGCCTCGTCGATCTTGCCAGCCTCCTCCTTGATCTTGGCGAGCGCGCGGGTCAAACGGGCCTTCTCAACCTCCACGAAGATCTTGCCGGAGGTGACGGTGTTGAGGGTCTCGATGAGATCCGTCTTGACCGCGAGGTCGGGCGCCCTGTCGATGTAGGTGATGGCCTCCTTGACCATGGCGCTGATGGCCTGCTTGAGCTGCGCGCGGCGCTTGGAGAGCAGCACGATGTGCTCGTTGATGCCCTTCCAGTCGCCGGCCGCGTGCAGCACCTGCATGATACCGACGCAGTACCTGGGCGTCGCGACGAAGTCCGCTTGCTGCGGGAATAGGGGAAAATGGACGGGGTCGGGGTCAGATCGCGGATCAAAACTGGGGCGAAGATCATCAACCAACGGGCGGGTTGGTCAGATCTGGGCGGATCCCGCGCGTGGGGACGGCGAACGCACCAGACGGTAGGTCTTCTCTTGCGCGAGCATCTTCTCGATCGTCGTGAGCATCGCGCCGGGCTGCGTTGCGGGGAGGGATGCGGCGTGGTCAGCGCGTCGGTCGGGTCGGGTTCCTCGAGAGGTTTAAAGGGGAGGGTTGAAAAGGGGGGATGACGCTTTGAAAGGTCACGGCGGGCGTGGTCGCACCTGGGCGGCCTCATTCTTGAGCTTGACGATGTCGGCCTCCACCTGGGCGACCTCGGCGTCGCCCTTCTTCTCGATCTTGAGTCCTTCCTTCTCCCCCATGGTAATCTCGGTGACCGCTCCTTAGCGCAGCGTCACTCTGCGCGACGACAGATCTGAGACCTCGGAAAAATCGCTTTCAGTTCGCGTCCTGTCAACAATATTTTCAGATCTTAGAGCGATGGCGAGTACGACCGCCCCGAGTATCGAGGACTGGAAATGTCCCGTGTGCCTTGAGATGGTGTGTAAGCCCGTCGTGGGGTCATGCGGGCACGTTTTCTGCTTCTGGTGCGAGCACAAGAGCATGGACGTCTTCGACAAGAGCGCGTGCCCCACCTGCAGGAGGCCCTTCAACAACCTCCCCGCGGTCTGCGATGATCTCCACGCATATCTGGGGAGGACGTATCCCAAAGAGTACGCTCAGAGGCTGAGGGAACAATACGAGGAGGAGAAGAAGGATGGGAACTTCAGCCCGAACGATGGCCAATCGGAGCTGTTCGGTGTCGGCTGGACCCTCGAGCTGTGCAATAAAAGAGACATGAAAACAATGCGCTTAATCAGCCAAGGGAACGGGCCAGAGGTGTTTGACTTACTGGAGAAACAGGAACCCGAGACCTCGGGCGACTCTGACTTCAAGACTCGCTTCGTATGTGACTTTGTGAAGTGCGATATGGGCATACATCATCACTGCCTGTGGGAGCCGTGCGTTCTTACCTGCGGGCACACCGTGTGCAAACATTGCGCGACGAGTCACCTGACCTTTGGCGCCGGGTCCACGAGCGTGTGCCCACACCCCGAATGCTGCATGAGGATCGTCGGAGACGAGATGCCGGACGTGTGCAAGCTGATGCAGACCGTCATCGAGGCCAGCCCACTCGCCGAAGAGGCGCGGAGTGCGGCGGCGGCGCGAGAGGAGGCGGCGACACGGGGCGAGAAGCCGCATCGGTATACTTTCGACCCGAGGTCGCACGCATCCGAGGACGAGGAGGAAGCCCTTGAGGTCGAGTACGGATCAGAGAGTACGGAAGAGGAGGAAGAACATGAAGAAGAGGAGGAAGAACACGAAGAAGAGGAGGAAGAACACGAAGAAGAGGAAGAGGAGGAGGAAGACGCTTTGCCCGGCGCGGTCCCCGAGGGTATCGATCCGAATACCATCCCGAGACCGGACCCCGACACCTTTGTGCACGTTGCCGTCGGATGCGACGCGTGCGGCGTGTACCCGATCCGGGGTCGAAGGTTCCGTTGCGTCGACTGCCCGGAGCGCATGGGTTTTGACCTGTGCGGCGCGTGTCACGGCATGGTCCAGAGCAGGTTCGATCACGACGAACGTCACAATGACTTCATCGCGGGCCGGTTCAATCAGCGGCACAGGCCGGGGCATCGGATGAAGGAAGTGGTGCCGGTCCCCGACTTCTTCCACATCCTGCAACAGAGGCACCCCGACTTGAACCCGAGGCAGATATTGGACTTTCTGCAGGAGCACACGAGGATGGACCAGGACGTCGACGAGGACCCGATCACCAACGCGGCGGATAACATAGTGGCTGAAATATTGGACGGCATCGGAGCGGGCGGCGACGCCGGCAACGAAGTTCTCGAGGCGATGGAGGAGGGAGGGGCGGGGGGCAGCGTGATGGAGGGTGGACATGTCGAGGCGGTGGTTCGGGCGGATGCCGATGCCGAGGCGCTGCTCACCAGACAGTTGTTCGAAGATGAGGAGGAGGACCCGATAGGCGGAGGTGCCGTGACCCGGTCGCGCTCCTCCGGCGCGCGACAGAGCGGCCCGGACGAAGCCTAGAAACGATGTATTTCATCAAACTAAAACTACTCATCATCCCTTGTCGGGCTAGAAGGGGGCAGGGTCCAACCAAAGTCCGCCAGTTCCGACACCGCCTGAGCCACCGACTCGGCCAGCTCGTGTCTGTGCAGCTCAGCCTCGGCGCGCGACATCTCGACCTCGTCTCCTGAGAAATCACCCAGCTGCGCCACGACGATAGACACGATATCCGCGGTGCGGTGACGAAAAACCTCCTCGGAAGCCTGAGCCTCGGCGAGCTCATCCGGGGAGAAGTCACCCAGCTCGGCGACCACGCGACGCACCGTCTCCGCGATGTCGCCGGTGGAGAGAGAGGGGCGACGGACCACGATCGACGACACCGGGTTGATCTGCGAGCCCGGGCTCATCTCGCCATCCCCGGGCGAGAGCGCTGGCGCGGGTGTCTCCTCCTCGAACTCCGCCTCGAGCTCCTCGGACACGAACGCCTCCACCTCCTCCCTCGCCTCCCTCGCCGCAGCATCCCTCGCGCGTGACTGCGACAGCGTGGCGATGGCGTCGGCGTTGGCGGTGAGCGTCTGAAGGATACGCCGCAGGGACGCCTCCTGAGCGTCGTGCGCGCGGTCCATGTTCTCGGCGCTTTCTTCCAGCATGTTCGCCGTGCGGTCCGTCGCGTCGGCGGCGGCGGAGAGGACGTCCGCGGGGGAATGGTTCGTGTACTGTCCGGTCATAGGTACCTCGGCGGGGGATATGCCAAACGCGTACGCGCCATCCTCAGAGGTGCGCCGCGGGGACGCTAGGAGGTTTTCGGGACTGATGTAGTCGTCGTCCTTGTCCTCCCCGTGTGCTTCGTCGTCGTCGTACCCGGCCACGTGCATTTGTCTGATGTCGTCGAGGTACTGGTCGGTGGAGTGGCGGCTCGCGCTGGAGGACATGCGCAGCGCGGTGATGGCCTCCACCGCCGCATCCGCCGAAGCCCGCTCGTCGTCCGTGTCCTCATCATCCTCCTCATCATACTCGTCAATATCCTCGCCATCCCGGGGGTAATTCCCCGTCGCGATATCCTCGGCGGTTGGGACGGCGTCGTCCTCGTCTCGATGTTCCTCCCGCTCGGCGCGCTCCGCCGCCTCGATCTGCGCGATGGCCGCGGCGATCTCCGCGTCCTCACCGTCAGCCGGCTCCCCTTCCTCCCTCTGCTCCTGCTCCTGCAGGGACAGGTAGAGCGCCTCCATGACCATCAAGTCCTCCATATCCAGGTCCCCCGCCGCCATGAGCGCCTCGTCCGGTGCGTTGTTCAGTAAGTGCGCGGGGACGAAGTCCTGTATGCGTCGAAGGTACGCCGGGTCCATGGCGTCCAACGCTCCTTCCGCCTCCCGCTGCCGCCTCATCCCGGAGCGCCCCCGCCGCTGCCTTCGATCCGCGAGCTGCCTCATGAGCTCGCGTTCGTCGACCGCCGCGTCGCGCGCAGCCTGCTGCCGCGAAGAGATCCTTCCGCGGTACTCGTGCCTCGCGCGGCGCAGCTCGTCGCGAGTGGGCGGCGAGTTCACCCACCGGCCCCGCCTCGCCTCGGGGTCCGGAACCTGCGGCGTCATCGCGGCGTATTCCTCCTCCCAACCCTCGGGAACGTCCACGGCGTCTGACCCGTTCCGTGTCCGGCCCCGCGGCTCTTGGGCTGCCGGGGTGCTCGGACCTTCGGTTCCCGTGCTCTGACGCCGCTCGAGGAGTCGCTTCTCGCGGTCGCGTTCCTCGGCGAGAAGGTGCTCGCGATTCCTGGCAACCGCCGCGGCAACCTCCGCCTCCTCTTTCTGCTGGGCCACGCGTTCAGCCTCCGTCTTCTGGCCCCTGAACTCCACGCTGTACCCTGGTGACTTGCAGAACGGGCACTGAACCGACTGGCCTTCCACCGGCGCCTTGACCTGCAGGAAGCACTCGGTGCATATGCACGCCTTGCAGCATCGGCTGACGTTGAGGTACGGGTAGTTGAGGAAGCAGATAGGGCACTCGTCGAGGACGATATCGCCGTAGCCCCGCGCCGCGTACGTCCCTTTGGACACACTCGCGCGGGATACGCCCTTATCGGACCCCGCATCCGGCGCCACCTCCGCCCCTTCCTGCCCCGGGTAGCACGGCGCCAGCTTGCCCGCGAGAATCAGCTTCTTCAATTTCTTGAGATTGAGGTTGTGCGAGCTGTACAGGCCTTGCGGGCGGCAGTACTTCGGGTCCACGGAGCTCTTCTTCTTCATCAGGCCCATCTTGGTCATGACGTACGTCGACGTCGACATCTTGGCACCCTGCGTGGTGAGCGGGGGAGGGGAAGGTGGGTGTCAGCGGTGGTGTCGTGAGGATCCCGTCGCGTCGCTCTTGGCAGAGTCACCGTGTACCCCCGCGGGGGTCTCCGGGTGAAGATTAGGGGTTCAAACGTGAAGGGTTTCCCATCACGGGCCACTCAAACGCGACCAGTGGGGAAGGGGACGCGAAACCCCGCGCCCCAACCACCCCCGGGACGAGCCGAGCGTAGAACGTCATGCTCGCAATTCTCTCGGAAAATTACTCACCATCTTTGCCGGGAGGCCAGCCTTCGCTCCTCCCCGCCTGTGCCGACTCTAGACGGCCCGGTGCCCAAGCCTATACGGAGTCGATACCCTAGAAAGGCGGAATCCCGCAGAGCGAGGTGTCGGACCGAGCTCTGCGTCCGGCTCTCTGCGCTTCTCTTGGTTGTTTGTCATTGTTATGCGTCATATCAGTCCGAGTTTTGCCGATACCAAAATATTACCGCATCCGGGTGCTCACTCTCCGATGGGCGGGGCGTCGCTCCTTCGACTAGGTTCCCGACCCCAGTGTGATCGCTTCTCGACGAGATCGAGAGTATCGCGTACGAGGACGGTGACGCGAGCCGCGGCGATGGATCCCCCGCCGAGGCGCGATGGCGTCTCCAAAGCGGCGGTTGGCCAGATGACCGCGACCAACGATCTCGACGCTAACTTTCAGACGTGCTCGACGCTCGCCAAGGAGGCTTCTTCGCAGGGTTGCTCGATCCTCTTCCTCCCTGAGTGCTTCGCGTACATCGGAATCGCGGGGACCGACGCGTTGGCGGTCATGGAACCCCTGGATGGTCCACTGATGGGCAGGTATCGAGCTCTCGCGAAGGACACCGGTGTTTGGCTATCACTCGGCGGGTTCGCCGAGACCGGACCGGACGCGGATCACAGGTACAACACGCACGTCCTACTCGACTGCGACGGGGAGATACGCGCCAGTTACCGAAAGATTCACCTGTTCGACGTGGACATTCCAAACGGGCCATTACTCATGGAGAGCAAGACGGCGGCGCCCGGCGAATCAATCGTAGCGGCTGAGTCACCGGTGGGGCGTCTGGGCATGACGGTGTGCTATGACCTGCGGTTCCCCGAGCTGTACTCGCGGCTTAGGCACGAGATGGGCGCCCAGATTATGCTGGTGCCGTCCGCGTTTACAAAACCGACGGGTGAGGCGCACTGGGAGGTGTTGCTGAGGGCGAGGGCGATCGAGACGCAATCTTACGTCGTAGCCGCCGCGCAATGTGGGGTTCACAGCGATAAACGGGAGAGCTACGGGCACGCGATCATCATCGACCCGTGGGGAAAGATTGTGGCCAAGTTGGAGGATCCGGATAACGGAATCGGCATAGCGACTGCGGATATTGATCTCGGGTATCTCGAGGACGTGAGGGGGAGGATCCCGGTGGACAAACACAGGCGGGCGCTGACGACGTTTCCGGCTAGTGTTAAGAAGTAGCGATAGATACATCACTTGAAGACGCGATCAATTCATGTGTAACACTTAAAGGTATCATCATTCATCTTTCATTTCAACATTCGTTTTCACAAGACGGGGTGCAGGAAAGCAAGTCATAGCGTTGGCACAAAAAGCCTGTGCTGCGAGAAAAAGGGAAAAGGGGATGGAACAACACAGCAGCATGTCGAAAGAGGTCTGCAGATCCGCGGCAGCACTCGGTGAAGTTTCAGCCAAACTTGTGAGCTGAGTTTCAGGTTCTTCCAGCGAGCTGTCTATGTTCTCGCCGCTTTGGATCTACTGCTTAGTCGAGTGGCTTACTTGCCGAGGCGCGAGAGGATGGTCTTGCCTCCTCCTCCTCCTCCTCCTCCTCCTCCACCACCACCCTTTCCTTTGCCGCTACGTTTTTTACCACCACGATTGCGTCGCTTCTTGCCGCCACCCTCGCCGCCGTCGGGGCTACCCTCGCGCGAGCGATCGTCCGCCCGCTCGGGGGATCGGGCCCGCTTGCGAACGACGACGACCCTGCGCGGCCCCGAAGGTTCCGGCGACCTCTCCCGAACGTTACGATCGCGGCCGCGGTCTCTCTTGATGACGACCCTGCGAACCTCCCTCTTCTTGGGCGGGGATTCGTTGTCGTTGTCGTTGTCGTTGTCGCCGCCGTCCCCGTCGTTGTGGCCGCCGTCCCCGTCGTCGTCGCCGCCTTCGTCCCTGTCGCGGGGGGCGTCCTCCTTTTCGCGGTCCTCGTTTTCGTCCCCGGACCTCTTCCCGGCGTCGTCATCCTCCCTCCTCTCGCCGGTGGGTCCGACGCCCTTCTTGCGAACGACAACCTTGATGGGTTTGCCCTTGGCGGTGCCCGGTCCCCTGCCGGAGGGTGAGGTGGCGCCTCTTCCTCCTCTGCCGCCGCGGCCGCCCATGCCCCCTCGGCCTCCCGGACCCAGGCCCGCCATCGGGTTCATCATGATGTCCATGCCCGGCATCCCCATCATCCCCATCATGGGATTCATCATCATCGGGTTCATCCCCATTCCCATTCCCATGTTCCCCATGTTCATCATGGGATTCATTCCCATGCCACCCATGTTCATCATGGGGTTCATCCCCATGCCGGGCATGGGTGGCATGCCGTTCCCCTGCTGCGCGTTCGCCTGCTGCGCGCCCGGTGGGGGCGGCCCGGGGGGCAGCGGGGGCTGGAAATGCGCGCCCCCCGCGTCCTCCGCGGCGTCGCCCTCGGTCACGGGTTGCTCCTCACCCCCAGCCGCGGCACCCTCGGCGGCCTCCGTCGCGCCCTCGTCGCCCGGCGCCGGGAGCGCGGCGGGGTTTTCTTCCCCGGTTTCGTTCTCATCCCCGGGCGCGGGCAGCGCGGTGCCAGCCTTGGCCGCCTCGCGCTCGGTGAGGAACCCCATCATCCTCGAGAACTCGTCGTCATCCGCGGTGAACGTGGTGGACTCGCCCGTGGGCGCGACGAGCACGCCGCCCTCCACGTGCTCCAGTCGGTTCTGGGGGATGCCGTACGCGGTTTTCATTCGCACGACGTCGAGGTTATTGTCGCCGTTCGTCGGGCACTGGTTGATCCAGTGCCCGGGGATGGAGCACCTGAAGCAGATGTACCCGGGCGGGGGCGGGCCGTTGGTGTCCATGCCGCGCCCTCGGCCGCCCATTCCCCTCCCGCCGCCGGCGCCCGCGCCTCGGCCGCCTCCCCGCCCCGCGCCGCGGCCCATCGCCGACGCGGCGGCCTTCTCTGTCTCCCACGCGGACGCCGCGCCGCTGACGAGCGCGGCGATGGAGGGATCGGCGCTCGCGTCTCCGTCAGCGGCGCCGTCCGCGCCCGCCGCCCCGGGCGCGACGTAGGTCATGTTCCGTCGCGGAGGCGGCTTTCTGAATTCCGTCCCGGTCGGGATCTGGGGCGGCGGCACGTACACCGTCTTCTTCACGGTGGTGGAGCCAACCTCGGATCCGACCGCCGCGAGCTGGTCCCGCGGCACGCGCTTGGCGATGACCGATGTGTTCTTCCACACGAGCACGGCGTCGTCCTCGTACTCCTCGTTGGTCTGCGCGTTCGTCAGCTGGAGCTCCATGGCCTGATCGCGCCCGAGCCCGCGCTTGTCCGTGATCTGGCGCTTCAGATCTCCCACCGAGATGAACATCCCATCGAACTCGATGGAGTCGTAGTCCTTCTGGGACTTGAACTTGTAGTGCACCGTGGACGCCATCTTTTCAACCCTGCGATGAACGTCCCCGCGGTGTCCCGCTTCCCCGCGCGATGCGCTGTGATCGTCGAGCCTCGTGGACGATCGGAAAGGTAATTCCTCGTGGGCTGTGAAATTTCGGCTCGGCTCGCAGCGCGTCACACGCAGGTGGTGGTCACAGCCGCCGCTCCACCGCCGCCTCCTCACTTTGACGACCGCAACGCTCGTGACTCGACCGGCGTTGAACGACGATGGCCGCGGTTCTGAACGAGACGGAGAAGAAGAAGGCGAAGGAGGCCTTTATCGGCATCGGCGTGTGCGAGGAGCTCGCCACGGCGGCGGCGGACCTCGGATGGAAGACTCCGTCCGAGATTCAGGCGCAGTCCATCCCGCAGGCGCTGCAGGGCAAGGACGTCATCGGTCTGGCGCAGACGGGCAGCGGCAAGACCGGCGCATTCGCGCTGCCCATCCTGCAGGAGCTCCTGGACAAGCCCCAGGCGTTCTTCGCGCTCGTGCTCTCCCCGACGCGCGAGCTCGCCATCCAAATCAGCGAGCAGTTCGAGGCGCTGGGCGCCGGCATCGGCGTCAAGACCGCCGTGCTCGTGGGCGGCATCGACATGATGGCGCAGTCCATCCAGCTGGGTAAGCGGCCGCACGTCGTCGTCGGCACCCCCGGGCGCGTCGTGGACCACCTCACGAACACCAAAGGGTTCACCCTGAAGCAGCTGCAGGTGCTCTGCCTGGACGAGGCGGACCGGCTGCTCAACCTCGACTTTGAGCAGGAGATCGACCAGATCCTCAAAGTTGTCCCGAGGGACCGGCGCACGCAGCTGTTCTCCGCGACCATGACGAGCAAGGTGGCTAAGCTTCAACGCGCGTGCCTCAGGAACCCGGTCAAGGTGGAGGTGAGCGCCAAGTACAGCACCGTGGACTCGCTCAAGCAAAACTACCTCTTCGTCCCGGCCAAGCACAAGGACTGCTACGTCAACTACCTCTTCAACGAGCTCAGCTCGTCCACGATGATGGTGTTCACCAGGACATGCGACCAGACCAGGAAGCTAGCGCTCGTGGCCAGGAACCTCGGCTTCGGCGCAATCCCCATCCACGGCCAGATGAGCCAGCCCAAACGCATCGGAGCGCTCACCAAATTCAAAGCCGGCGAGCGCAACATCCTAGTCGCCACCGACGTCGCCTCGCGGGGTCTCGATATCCCCGCGGTGGACGTGGTGATCAACTACGACGTCCCGCAAAACAGTAAGGACTACGTGCACAGGGTCGGCAGGACCGCTCGCGCCGGCAGGAGCGGCCTGGCCGTCACGATGGTGACCCAGTACGACGTGGAGCTGTACCAAAAAATCGAGCGGCTGATTCAGAAGAAGCTGGACGCGTACGACGCCCCGGAGGAGGCGGTGCTGCTGATGCACGAGCGGGTGAACGAGGCGCAGAGGATCGCGCAGCAGCAGATGAGGGAGGCGGACGCGAAGGGTGGGGGGAAGAAGAGGAACAGGGACGGCGACGGCGACGGCGAGGATAGCCAGTTGATGACGATCATGGGGAAAGGAGGCAGGGGCGGTCGCGGCGGTCGCGGAGGCGGGCGCGGAGGCGGACGAGGCGGACGACGCTGAGCGTCACAACGTAGCTAGCTAGGAGTGGCGACACGAGTACCACATGTGAGATAGCCGACAGTCTCACAACTTGGCGAGGAAACCCCCGTCGACCCGCACCGTCGTCCCGGTGATCCAAGCCCCGGCGTTGGACGACAGAAACAACGCCGCTCCGGCCATGTCACCCGGCGCGCCTTTCCGTCTGAGCGGAATACCCGACCTCGCGATCTCCTCGCTCTCTTTGTACATCGCCAGACTGTCGCTCATCGCGGAGGGTACGTACCCCGGAGCGATGGCGTTGACGGTGATGGAGTGCCCGCCTTTTTGCCGCCTGTCCGCGAGCTCATCCGCGAGTTTGTGCGTCAGGTGGTGAACCGCAGCCTTGGAAACATCGTACGAATAAGTGGGAAACACCTGCGGCCTCTGTCCGGCGATGGAGCCGATGTTGATGACCCTGGCTGGGTCCGTGGCGGTGGACCCTGCGTCGAGCGCGGGTAGGAGCTCGCGTGTGAGGAAGAAGATCCCCTTGACGTTCAGGGCGTACACCTTGTCCCATCCCTTCTCCGAGTGCTTCTCCAGCGGCGCTCCCCACGAGGTGCCCGAGTTGTTCACCAGCACGTGGAGCCTATCCTCCTTCGCCCTGAACATCTTGGCGAGGTTCACGCAGCCAGCCTCGGTGGATAGGTCCTCACTGAGCGCCACGCACGTTCCCGGGCCCTCCTGGGTGAGCCTCTTCGCCGCCGCTTCGCACACATCCTTGGAGCGAGAGGCGATGTACACATTGGCTCCGTTCGCGACGTACCCGGCGGCTATCATGAGGCCGATACCCTTAGCTCCGCCGGTGACGATGACTGTCTTGCCCTTCACGCCGAAGAGCTCGCCCACGGAGAGGTCGCGCATGCGCATCTCCTTCGCCATCGTTCCTATCGGTCGATGGGACGCGCGCTGAGTAGTGCCTGAGTTATCCATCCGATCGCGAAGTGTATAATAATCGAGACCTACAGTAGCTAGGCTCTGAACGGTTATTCCTGAGGGTGCGTCGCGGTAAGCGGCGTCGCGGGACTGGCAGCTGAGTTATCAGCTCCCAGTCC
>Ga0209425_10005694_pt1 | contig 12151 bp, 15 predicted proteins | sample COG_05_FD_184749 | JGI IMG/M metagenome (GOLD analysis project Ga0209425, IMG submission 184749) | Pelagic Microbial community sample from North Sea - COGITO 998_met_05 (SPAdes) (version 2) | ecosystem: Environmental > Aquatic > Marine > Neritic zone/Coastal water | place: Helgoland, sampling... | reverse complement strand
ATTTTTTGGTTTCATCTTAAACTCGTCTTATTTGTGCTTTGCACTTTCTTAATTTGCTTTCCAAGAATTCATATCCACGGTCAAGATGATAAATTCGATTAATTATTGTTCTGTTTTCTGCGACTAAGCCTGCTAGTACAAGGCTCACAGAAGCTCTTAAATCAGTAGCCATCACTTCTGCACCTGTTAATTTTGCAGGTCCTTTTATGATGGCTGTTTTATCTTTAATTTCAATCTGAGCGCCCATCCTTTTTAATTCTGGCACATGCATAAATCTATTTTCAAAAATGTCTTCTTTAATTTTAGACACTCCATTAACTTGGGTTAAAAGTACCATTAGTTGAGCTTGCAGATCAGTAGGAAAACCAGGGTATGGTTTTGTTACAATATTAATATTTTTTAAATTTATTTTCTTTTTAATAATAATTGAAGATTTTTTTTTAACTATTTGAACGCCTACTTTTCTTAAAATATTTATTTCACTATTAATAATTTTAGGATTAATTTTATTAATTTTTAAACTGTTTTTAGCAATCAGTGCTCCGGCGATCATAAATGTACCAAGTTCAATTCTATCAAAAATTATCTCGTGGGAAATATTTGATTTATTAATTTTGCTTTTCGAAATTGAAATTGTTCTACCTCTCACATTAATATTTGTTCCAAGTTTCCTTAGAAATAAAATTAAATCTTTTATTTCAGGCTCAACCGCGCAATTTTTAAGTATAGTTTTTCCTTTGGCTTTGGACGCGGCCAATAAAGCATTTTCTGTGGCTCCTACTGAAATCGAGGGAAATTTTATATTAGCTCCTTTTAAACCTTTTTTTGCTTCAGCAATAATATATCCATCTTTAATTTTTATTTTTGCTCCTAATTTTTTTAATGCAAACAAATGTAGATCTACAGGTCTCGATCCAATAGCACAACCTCCTGGAAGAGAAACCTTTGCTTTTTTATATTTAGTTAATAAAGATCCAAGAACCAATACCCCTGCCCTCATTGTTTTAACAAGCTTATAAGGTGCAAGAGTATTAATGTTTTTTTCTTTATTTATAATTTCAATTATATTTTTTTTTCTAATAAATTTTGTTTTAAGACCAATAAAATTTAGTAATTCAACCATAGTAAAGATATCTTTAACAAGAGGAATATTTTTAAGGATCACTCGGTTTGCAAGTATGGAAGCAGCTAAAATTGGAAGTGTTGCGTTTTTAGATCCAGAAATAGAAATTGTACCACTTAGTTCTCTTTTTCCTTTAATTATTAGCTTCTGCATTAAAGAGTTTAAACTTTTGGAAGTGTTACGCCTTTTTGTTTCATGTATTTGCCTTTTCTTTTAGCATAAGTCACACTTGGCCTCTCATTGCCTTTTATAAAAATAAATTGTGCCACACCTTCATTTGCATAAATTTTAGCTGGTAAAGGAGTGGTATTAGAAAATTCAAGGGTTACATGGCCTTCCCAGCCAGGTTCAAGGGGTGTCACATTAACTATTATTCCGCATCTTGCGTAAGTTGACTTGCCGAGACAAATTACCAAAATATCATCAGGAATTTTAAAATATTCCATTGTTCTGGCTAAAGCAAATGAATTGGGTGGGATTATACATTCTTTACCCACTTTAGTTACAAAGCTCTCTTTTTTAAAAACTTTTGGATCAACTATTCCTGAATTAACATTAGTGAAAATTTTAAACTCATTAGAAACTCTAGCGTCATATCCGTAAGAGGATAAACCATAAGATATTTTCCCTTTTCTAATCTGTTTATCTACAAAAGGTTTGATCATTCCTTTTTGTGAGACAACTTTTTTAATCCATTTATCTGAAAGAACTGTCATTTTTTCTTTTTTTCCGTTTTGATTTTTTTCTTTTTTGTAAGTTTCTTTTTAATGAAGCTTCACGACTTTTCATAAGAGAATCTTTCTTTTCAAAAGATTTCATCTGAGCCTTAATTTTTATCTGGATTTGTTAAGTCCTCTAGGGTTATAGGCTTATCAATATCATGCATCAACTTTTCTTCGGATACCTTAGAACTATTATTTGAACGCTTAGCTCTTCGCTGCTCTATTCTTGCTTTTCTCTTCGCCTCTTTTTTCATAGCTTTGTCGCCACGAGTAGATTTGTAATCGTAGTGTATTCCCATAAAAAGCGTCCTCTCATTAATTCTTAAATTTACTTCTTGAGCTCGAGTTTTGCAAGTCTCTTGGTAAAAGCTTTTGTATAATTATAAATAATATCGACAAAATTACGGCAACTAATACATCTTGAAGTGGCGTTGCATTTGGAAAACCATAATTCCATAAAACTACTAAAGCCAACCAAGCGAGCCAATTAATTTTTTTAATCATCTAATTTACAACCTTGTTCATTGCAATTTTTTCCCTCTTGAATATTATTAAAAAAATCAATAGCCCTCAATGAGGTCATCATATGATTTTTATAAATATTAAGATATCCATTTAAACTCTCTGACATTTTTTTGGCTTCTTCAATCATACCCATTCTAATTAAATTAATTAACATGATGGCGTTTCCATTGGGAATAGTATTATCTCCAATATCAATTGGTTTTAAAAATACGTCATTATTATCTTTTGGATTTTTTTGGAAAATACTTTTGTCTTCTATATAAAATTTACCTATAGCCTCAAACATAATTTTTTTTGCTAGATCTTTATATTTATAATTCATTGTTTTGTCAGTAAGATCGTTTAGTGCATTTATTAAGAAAGCATAATCTTCGAGAAACACGATATCTTTGGAATAGCTGTGATAAATTTTATCATTAATGTATTTTTTTTCAATTTTTTTGAAAAAATCTTCGGCTAATTTTAAGTATCCTTTTTCAGGCAATATTTGATTAGCAGCAACTAGAGAACTGATCCATAAACAATTTAAATCTAATTGAGTTTTATCATCAAAAAATGGTTTCTTCTTTTTTGACCTAATTGCTTGCAATTGTTTAAGAATTTCATTTGTTGGTATTTTTTTTTCAATAAGTATAATTTTCTTTTCCCAGTTTCCTTCAGGTGAAATGTTAAAATAATCTTCAATATTCTTTATTTTTTTTATTTCCTCATAATTGAAAACATAATATTTACCCTCTTCACCTTCACTGTCAGCGTCATATGCTGATCCAAGAAATCCATCCTTGTTAAGAAAACTTTTTTTTACAAATTCTACTGTCTGTTCTAATTTTTTTTTGTAATATTCATCTGAGTTTAATTTACAATACTTTGAAAGTAAGAGAATAAATTGAACATTGTCGTAGAGCATTTTTTCAAAATGAGGTACAATCCAATTTTCATCTACGGTATATCTTGCAATACCTCCTTCAACATGATCGTAAATTCCTTTTGAACAAATTTGATTTATTATTAAATTTACTGGGTTTAAATATTTTTTGTTATTTAATTTATTATAAAAATAAAGCAAAGTTTCATATAAATTAAAAGTTGGAAATTTTGGCGCTCCCTTATAACCGCCATTAACAGGGTCTAAATAATTTAAAGATGACTCTAATATAGGTTCAAGATCTTGATTTAAAACTGAATTCTTTTTTAAATCTAAGTTTTTGATGATTAATGTTTTTTGTTTAATTATATTTTCTCTTTGATCTTTATAAGCATCAGAAACTTTTTTTAAAACTTCTTTAAAAGAAGGCAATCCATGCTTTAAGGTTTTTGGAAAATAAGTTCCTCCCATAAACGGTACACCGTTTTCATCCAAGAACATAGTCAAAGGCCACCCGCCTCCAGCTTGATTAAATAATTGATACGAACTTTGAAAAATAAAATCTAAATCTGGTCTTTCTTCTCTGTCGACTTTGATATTAACAAATAATCGATTCATCATTTCAGCAGTTTCTTTATCTTCAAAACTTTCATGCGCCATAACATGGCACCAATGGCAACTGGCATATCCAATGCTAAGTAAAATTGGTTTTTTATTTTGTTTAGAAAATTTTAAAATTTCTTGAGACCATATTTGCCAATTTACTGGGTTGTTTTTATGTTGTTGCAAATATGGACTCGCCTCATTTGATAAAATATTTTCATTAATTTTTATCATCAAAAAATTTTTTTTTTATGATTAAAGATAAAAGTATTAAACCCACAAACATGAATATTGGCAAATAAATTTCTTTAGTTGAAATTAATTCTATCATACTAAAGTTCTCTGCCTGTTCTATATAAGTATTTAATCCAGCTCCAATTGTATTTATGATAAAGAAGTTTGGAATTAACCCAAAAAATGTAGCAAAAAAATAATTTATTTTTTTCATATCGAATAATATTGGAATTAAATTTTGTAGTCCAAAAGGGATACCTAATCCGCCAACAAACCTAAAAATTAAAAAGTAGTAAAATTCATTTTTTTGGAATAATGAGATAAATTTTTTAAATTTTTTTTCAAAAGTTATTTTTACTAAGTCTCTGAAGAAAAAATTTCCTATTGAGTATAATAATAATGCCCCGATTGAAATTGAAATTATTGAAATAGCTGTACCAAGCAATTCACCAAATAGTATTCCAGAAATAATTAATAATGGAGATCCAAAACCAAGAAGAGCAATCCAAAAAATTGCAAAAATAAAAAAATAAATTAAGTTTATAATAGTATTAGCACTTATATAAATGCTTAGATTTTTTTGTAGCTCTTTATAATAAGAAAAATCATCCAATCTATTGATTTGAACACTTGTAAAAATGAAATATAAAAATATAAATAATATGAGCAAGTATGAAACACCTAAAAATATTTTCAAATTTTTACTCATTATTTACCTGTACAATAGACAACAATTAAAATATATACCTTTAAATATTTATGAAAAGAACATATCAACCTAGTAATTTAGTAAGAAAAAGAAGACACGGTTTTAGAGCAAGAATGGCTACAAAAACTGGCAGACAACTTATCGCTCGTAGACGGGCTAAGGGAAGAAAAACTCTTTCTACCTAAAAATAAATGGTTAAGCTTGAAAGTTTAAAAAAAAGCAACCAATTCAGAAAAGCGCTTAAAGAAAAAAAAGTCCATACAGATTACTTTTCTATTTTTGCTGCCAAAAATTTTTTTAAAGCCAAACATAAAGCGAATTTGCTTATTAGTTTTATTATGAAAAAAAAAATTGGAAATGCTGTCAAAAGAAACAAAATTAGAAGAAAATTAAAAGCAATTGTTCAAAAATTATTAAAAAAAAGAGGTGCAATTAATAAAGATTACACTTATATAGTTTTCGGTAAGTCTAACGCTTATGCTCAAAAACAAGATGTGCTTTTGCCATTAATGGAGAAAAGTTTTAGTAAATTAAAAAAAGTAAAATGACAAAAATTCTAATCTTAATTATAAAATTTTATAAGTATTTTATTTCTTCATTACTAGGAAGTAGATGTAGATTCTTGCCTACCTGTTCTGAATATTTTATTGAAGCCCTCAATAATCATGGTTTAATTAGAGGATTTAAATTAGGAATAAAAAGAATTTTTAAATGCCATCCTTTTAAAGTACTAGGTGGCAATCATGGAATAGATTTTGTACCAAAAACTGATCGGAAAGAAAATAAACATGGATAATAAAAATGTATTTGTAGCTATAGCTCTTTCTATGTCTGTTTTGCTTTTCTGGGGAGCTTTTTTTGAGTCTCCAAAAAAACCTATTGAACAAAAAAATAGTCAGAAAGTTGAGCAAAAATCTGAACAAAGCTCAATAGCTCCAACAATTAATCGACCAACTATAATTAAAAATATTTCAAGGGAAGATTCAGTAAACAAAAGCAAAAGAGTCAAAATCGAAAATAATAGTATTGTAGGTTCAATAAATTTAAAAGGTGCACAAATTGATGATATTTCCTTCAAAAATCATAAACAAGAAGTTGAAGGAAACGAAAATATAATTTTTTTAAATCCAGCGGAGACAGAAAATGGTTTTTATATTGAAACTGGTTGGACCAGCATTGGAAATAAAATAAAAATACCTACAAAAGAAAGTGTCTGGTCAGTAAAAGGAAATGATATTTTAAGTAATAGCTCTCCAGTGGTGTTGCAGTGGAATAATGGAGAAGGTGTTTTATTTGAAAAAAAAATTGAATTAGATGAAAAATATTTATTCAAAATTTCACAACAAGTAAGGAATAATTCAAATTCATCAATTGATCTATACCCATATGCTCAGATGACTAGAAATAAAATTCCTGATGATATTCAGAATTTTTATATTCAGCACGAGGGTTTTATCGGTGTATTTGATGATGAATTAAAAGAAGATGATTATGACGATATTAAAGAAAAGAAGATTGTTAGAGAGTCTAATGAAGGATGGCTTGGTATTACTGATAAATATTGGATGACAGCTTTTGTTCCTGAAAAAGGCAAAAATTTTAAATCAACTTTTCTTTACGATAACGGCTATAAGGCTAATTACATTATTAATAAACCTACAACAATCAATAAATCGTCTACAGGTATAAATGAACTTAGATTATTTGTTTCAGCAAAAGAGGTTGATACTATTGATGGATATGCTGCTGATCAAAATATTAATAAATTTGATTTAGTTATTGATTGGGGTTGGTTCTATTTCTTTACAAAACCTTTGTTTTTTGTAATCGATTATTTATTTAAATTTTCAGGAAATTTTGGAATTGCTATTGTTTTAATTACTATAGCTATAAGAGCTTTATTTTTTCCCCTTGCAAATTTTTCATTTAGATCAATGGCTAAAATGAAAGCTGTTACTCCTGAAATGCAGAGATTAAAGGAACTTCATAAAGACGACAAAGTAAAATTGCAACAAGAGATGATGGCTTTATATAGAAAGGAAAAAATCAACCCTGCATCAGGTTGTTTACCAGTATTAATTCAAATTCCCTTCTTTTTTGCTATTTATAAAATGCTATTTATTTCTTTAGAAATGAGGCATCAACCTTTTTTTGGTTGGATAAAGGACCTATCAGCAGCAGACCCAACTTCAATTTTTAATTTGTTTGGATTAATACCATGGGATCCACCAAGCTTTATGATAATTGGTATCTGGCCAATTTTAATGGGCGCTTCTATGTGGGTGCAACAAAAATTGAATCCTGCTCCTACAGATCCAATTCAAGCAAAGATTTTTGCTTTCTTTCCGCTATTTTTAACAATTATTTTAGCCTCTTTTCCATCTGGTTTGGTTGTTTATTGGACAGTAAATAATATTTTAACGATTGCTCAACAGTACGTAATTGTAAAACAAACTACTGTAAAAACAAATTAAATGTCTCAAAACATTTCTCTTGAAGAAATAAAAAAGTTTTGGCCTAAAGATGCTCCAGATATAAATAATGTTCAAAAATATGTTTCGAAATATGAAAAAGAAAATATTGTTATTAAGTATGGTGGAAACGTATTAATTGATAGAAACGTATTTAATAATTTTATTTTAGATATAAATATTCTTAATAAATTAGGTTTATCAGTAATTGTTGTTCATGGTGGTGGCCCAAGGATAAAAAGAGAATTAGATAAAAAGAAGATTGAGTCAAAATTTATAAATGGATTAAGAGTAACTGATAAGAATATTATTAATATTGTTGAAGAAGTTTTAATAAATTTTAATAATGATATCGTTGAAAATTTAAAAAAACTAGGATCAAAAGCTTTATCGTTTCATACAAAAGAAAATAACATTATTGAAGTTACACCTGAAAGGGAAGAATTGGGCTATGTGGGAATTCCAGATAAGATAAATTCTCAATTAATTAAAAATACAATTAATCAAAATCAAATACCCATTGTTTCTCCTCTTGGTTTAGGAGCTAATCAGCAAACATATAATATAAATGGAGACACAGCAGCAAGTGCTATAGCCAAAAAGCTTAGATCTAGAAGACTTTTATTAATGACTAACGTTGAAGGTGTTTACGATGATCAAAAAAAACTAATTTCAGAGATAAAACCTTTGGATTTAGAAAACCTAATTAAATGGAAAGTGGTTCAGGGCGGCATGATACCTAAAATACAAAATTGTGTTGATGCTGTAGAAAATGGAGTAAGAGGTGTCGTCATACTTGATGGAAGAAAACCACATTCAATATTACATGAAATTTTTTCAGATGAGGGTTCTGGGACTTTAATAAGAAAATGAAAGACCTATCGAAAATAAAATTCTGGTTATTTGATTTAGATAACACCTTATACGATGGTGCAACAAAAGTTTTTGATCAAGTAGATAAAAAAATGTCAAAATTTATATCTGAAAAACTTAATGTTAGTTTGGAAGAAGCTAGAAAGATTCAAAAAAGCTATTTTCAGGAATATAACACTACTTTAAATGGAATGATAAAAAATCATAAAATTGATGCTGATGAATTTTTAGAATTTGTACATGATGTTGATCTTAGTTTTTTAGATAAAAATAAGTTTTTAGAGGAAGAAATAAAGAAGTTGAATGGAAAGAAAATAATTTTTACTAATGGATCAAGAGCTCATGCTTTAAATGTTACAAAAAGAATTGGAATCGATAGGCTTTTTGATGGAATTTTTGACATTCGAGATTGTGAATTTATTCCAAAACCTTCCAAAGAACCTTATAAAAAATTAGTAGAAAATTACAAAATTGAGCCACAATACTGTATATTCTTTGAAGATATAGCAAGAAATTTAAAACCAGCTCATGAATTAGGAATGAAAACAGTTTGGATTAAAAATGACGAACCTTGGGCAGCAAAATACTCTGATGAGGGTTTTATAAATTATAAAACGGATAACTTGGCAAAATTTTTAAAGGAGATAAATGAACTTAGATAAATTGGAAAAAACTATTAACGAAAGTTTTGAAATTAAAGAAAAAGTAGGACCTAAATCAGACAAAAACCTTATAAAAGCTATAAATGAAACAATTAGTTTAGTTGACTCAGGTAAAATTAGAGTTGCTAATAAAAATAACGGTACATGGATTGTTAATCAGTGGATAAAAAAAGCAATTCTTTTAAGTTTTAGAGTAAATAAAATGTCAATGTCAAAAGGACCTTACACAACTTGGTACGATAAGGTTCCAGGAAAAACAGTAAAATGGAAAGAACAAGATTGGAAAAAAGCTGGTTACCGACACGTTCCAAATGGAGTTGTAAGAAGAGGGTCTTATATTGCAAAAAATGTTGTGCTTATGCCTTCGTTTGTAAATTTAGGTGCATATGTTGATGAGGGAACGATGATTGACACTTGGGCCTCTGTTGGTTCATGTGCTCAAGTTGGAAAAAATTGTCATATTTCTGGTGGTGCAGGAATTGGTGGTGTGCTTGAACCTCTCCAAGCTGGTCCGGTTATCATTGAAGATAATTGTTTTGTAGGTGCTAGATCTGAAATAGCTGAAGGGGTTTTAGTTGAAGAAGGTGCAGTTATTTCAATGGGAGTATACATAGGAGCTTCAACAAAAATTGTAGATAGGTCGACTGGTGAAATTACTTTTGGAAAAGTTCCAGCTTACTCTGTAGTAGTACCAGGTAGTTTGCCAAATAAATCTAATCCAAACGGTCCATCTTTATATTGTGCAGTAATTGTTAAAAAAGTTGACTCGAAAACAAGAAGCAAAACATCTATTAACGATCTATTGAGAGATTAATGCCTAATTTTAATGAACTTACATTAGCTAAAGAGCTTATTAAATTTCCAAGTGTAACACCTAAAGATGCGGGTGCCATAGGATATTTAGCAAAACAGTTAAAGAGGTTAGGTTTTAAATGTAAAATTTTAGAGTTTAAAGATAAAAATAAAAAAAGTAAGCCAATTAAAAATATTTATGCAAGACTAGGGAAAAATAGTCCCAATTTATGCTATGCTGGACATACAGATGTTGTGCCACCAGGGAATATTGAAGACTGGACGGTTAATCCCTTTAAACCAACTATTAAAAAGAGTCATTTAATTGGAAGAGGTGCTAATGACATGAAAAGCTCCATTGCTTGTTTTTTGTCTGCAGTTGAAAAATTTTTAAAAAATAAAAGAAAATTTAATGGTTCTATAAGTTTTCTTATCACAGGAGATGAAGAAGGGTTAGCAATAAATGGAACAAAAAAAGTTGTAGATTATCTAAAAAAAAGAAAAGAAAAAATAGATTTTTGTATTGTAGGTGAGCCTACAAATCCAAATAAGCTTGGAGAGATGATTAAAATTGGGAGACGCGGTAGTATTTCAGGTACAATAGTGATTTCTGGATCACAAGGCCATGTTGCTTATCCCCATCTCTCTAATAACCCCATCAATACATTGGTAAAAATATGTAAAAAACTCAACGAACAAAAATTAGATAAAGGTAACAAAAATTTTCAACCGTCTAATTTAGAATTTACATCTATCAATGTAGATAATAAGGCTACTAACGTAATTCCTGCAACGGCTAGAGCACAATTTAATGTAAGATTTAATAATCTTCACACATCCAATAGTTTAAAGAAAAAAATTTATTCAGTGGTTCAAAATTTATGTAAAAAAAATAAGTGTAAATTTAAAATAGATTTTCACGTGAGTGGTGAGTCTTTTCTTACGAGTCCGAACAAAACTATTTATATGGCTAAAAATATAATTAAAAGGATTACTAAAATAACACCAGTTTTTTCTACAACTGGTGGTACTTCAGATGCAAGATTTATTAGAAAAATTTCACCTTGTCTAGAGTTTGGTTTGGTAAATAAAACAATGCATAAAATTGATGAATGCGTTTCATTAAAAGATTTAAAAAATTTAACTAAGATATATCAAAATATCCTTGAGGATTATTTTAAGTGAAGTCCTATAAAGTTAAAAGATCTAAAATTGATAACTTTGGTCTATACGCATCTAGAGATTTAAAAAAAGGATCAAAAGTAATTGAATATAAAGGTAAAATAATTACAAGAAAGGAAGCAGAAGAAAACCCAAAGTACGATAATGACAAAGCCATTTATTTATTTAATTTAAATAAAAGATACGACCTTGATGGTGATTTTAAATTTAACACTGCACGGTTGATTAATCATTCATGTAACCCAAATTGTGAGGTAACTGGGACAGGTTTAAAAGTATGGGTTCATACAATAAAAGATATAAAAAAAAATGAAGAATTTTCTTATGACTATGGCTTTAGTTTTGACGAAGATTATAAAAATTACCCATGTCGTTGTAGATCAAAAAATTGTTGCGGTTATATTGTCAGGGAAGGATCTAGATGGAGAATAAAAAAAAAGAAAAGACGAAAATAGATATAATTTTACCTAATTATAATAGTTCTAAATTTATTATAAAAACTATCAGAAGCATTTTAAAACAATCTTATAAAAATTGGAAATTAATTATAGTTGATGATTTTTCAGATGAAGAAACAAAAAACATCTTAAAAAAAATCTCAAAAAATAAGAACATCAAAGTTTTTTTTCTTAATAAAAATCGTGGCGCTGGTTTTTGTAGAAACTTTGCAATAAAAAAATCTAATTCCCCTTATTTAGCGTTTATTGACTCTGATGATGTATGGGAGAAAGATAAATTAAAAAAACAAATCGATTTCATGAAAAATAATAATTTTCCATTTTCATATACTGATTACAAAACATTTGGTGAGAAAAAAAAGAAGATAAATAATCCTTCAAAACTCAATTACACTAGTTTTTTAAAGAATACATCTATTGCAACCAGCACTATGATGATAAAAAAAAATATTATTGGAAATATCAAATTTACCGATACAAAAATTTGTGAAGATTTTTTTTTTAAATGTAAACTTCTCAAAAAAATCGGACATGCCTATTGTTTACAACAATATTTAACCAATTACAGAATTCGAAGAAATTCGCTACAAAGTAATAATCTAAGAAATCTCTATTGGATTTGGAAAATAAATAAAAATTATAATAAGTTAAATATTATTGATAATTTTATTTCTCTTCTTTTTATATCGATAAATTCTTTGAAGAAATACGGTGGAAAAAATATCTTTAAATTTTAATATTTAACATTGAGTAAATACAAACCACAAGCAGGTGCAGGAGGTGCGCAAAGTTCTCTTTTTTTTGACTTAAAAGCTTTTTTAAAGTCAGCTAAGCTCCATTTTCCAGTTGATAAATACTTCAAACAACCAACCATTGATCTTACTTGATTTTGTAGGAATGATTTTGAACTAAATCTAATCTTAATTTTTGTA
>Ga0209425_10005690_pt1 | contig 12157 bp, 10 predicted proteins | sample COG_05_FD_184749 | JGI IMG/M metagenome (GOLD analysis project Ga0209425, IMG submission 184749) | Pelagic Microbial community sample from North Sea - COGITO 998_met_05 (SPAdes) (version 2) | ecosystem: Environmental > Aquatic > Marine > Neritic zone/Coastal water | place: Helgoland, sampling... | reverse complement strand
AATGCCTGGTGCTTTCGGTAAGTATACTACCAAAAATTTATTAAATTATGTTTTAGAAAAAGGATATGAAAGTGGTGAGCACTTCCAAAAATATCATGCTAGAAAGTTTGCTGAACAAAAAAAATAATCTAAATCAAATTTATAAGTTAGAACATTTTACTAAATAAATTCAAGAAATAGAATTTGTCTTGCAAGACTCACTTTTTATGACTAACCTGATCATAGAATTTAGGGATTAGGGAGGAAATCATATGCTGCTTCGCAGTTTTATTGCCGTATCGGCAACGTTAATATCCACATCCGTTATTGCTGAAGATACTGCACCAAGTAATGTGTCATTCAGTGAATACGGAGAAGTGATGGCTTCATTGACTGGTGTTGCTGGTGATCCAGTTGTTGGCAAAAAAGTATCAATCAACCGTAAATTAGGTAACTGTTTGGCTTGTCATGTAAATGATGACGCCTCTTCTCAATCTTTCCATGGAGAAGTTGGGCCTGCATTAAATGGAGCAGGATCTAGATGGAGTGAAGAAGAGTTGAGAGGAATAGTTGTGAACTCAAAGCATACATTTGAGGGAACAATAATGCCAGCATTTTACAGTACTGAAAATGGCGTAAGAACATTAAAGAAATTTGAGGGTAAAACTATTTTATCAGCCCAACAAATTGAAGATGTTGTTGCGTATATATTAACATTAAAAGAGGAGTAGGGAATGTCTTTAACTCGAAGAAATGCCTTAGCATTAGGCTCAGCATCATTTGTAGTCACTCTTTTGCCTTTAAATGCATTTGCAGCATCAGATGAAACAATGGCTGCAATCAAATCTTTTACAGGTGGAAGTGCAGTATCTGAGGGTGGAATAAGTTTAACAACACCAGAAATTGCGGAAAATGGAAATACTGTTCCAATTCAATTTTCTGCATCAGGTGCAAAGCGTGTTATGATACTAGCTGATGGAAACCCAACGCCAGGAGTTGGGACATTTAATTTTGGTGAATTAAGTGATGCGTCAGGTTCTACCAGAATTAGACTGGCTGGCACACAAAATGTAATTGCACTAGCTGAAATGGCAGACGGTTCATTCGCTCAAGTAGCAAAGACAGTAAAAGTAACAATAGGCGGCTGTGGCGGCTAGCAGAAAAGGAGATATCACATGGCAAAAGCGCGTGTAAAAGCACCAAAAACTGCAGCAGCAGGAGAATTGGTAACAATAAAAACATTAGTAAATCACAAAATGGAATCTGGCCGTCGTAAAGATGGGGATGGTAATCTAATTCCACGAAAAATAATTAATGCATTCACTGCAACTTTTGGTGGGGAAGAAGTTATATCCGCCAAATTTGAACCAGCAATTTCAACTAATCCATATTTTCAGTTCAGCTTTACTGTACCAGCTACTGGTGATTTGGTTATGCAATGGACTGATGATGACGGCTCAACCGTAGAACAAACCAAAACTATCACTGTCGCTTAATGCGGATAACAAGGGAGGATCAAATAATGAAGAAGTTCTCAAGAACTCTGACTTGCATTTTTGCTTTGTCGACCATCGTATCAGTTGCTATTGCTGATGAAGATGCTGAATTAGTTATTAATGGCGAATTGGATATATCTACTAAAGCTGCAGCTCCTGCGGATAGTGCATTAGATGAATTGATATCAGGATGGCGTTTTAGAACTAACGAAACACAAGCTCTACAAATGGACGATTTTGATAATCCTTCATTTATATTTATAGAGCAAGGTGAAGATTTATATGCAAAAGTAGATGGATCTGAAGGAAAATCCTGTGCGTCATGTCATGAAGATGTTGCTTCATTTAAAGGTTTAAAATCATCATTACCACGACACAACGCATCAACTGGCAAATTGGATACAATGGAAACATTAGTTAATAATTGTCGTACTGAGAGAATGGGTGCAGAGCCATGGAAGTGGTCCAAAGGGAAGATGACAGCAATGACTTCATTAATCTCATTGCAATCTCGTGGAATGGCAATCAATGTAAAAGTTGATGGAGATGCTGCTAATGCCTACGAACTAGGTAAAGATCTTTACTACACTCGAGTTGGTCAGTTAGATATGTCCTGTGCTAATTGTCATGAAGATAATTATGGCAATATGATCCGAGCTGATCATTTATCACAAGGGCAAATCAATGGATTTCCAACATATCGCTTAAAAAATGCAAAGATGAATTCTGTACATGCTCGTTTTAAGGGTTGTATGAAGAATATTCGTGCAACACCATTCAAAGAGGGATCTGATGAGTTCCGTGCTTTAGAGTTATATGTAGCATCTCGTGGAAATGGCTTATCTGTCGAAAGCCCATCTGTAAGAAACTAAATTAATTTAATTTATAACCCCGCAACAATAAATTGTTGTGGGGTTATTTCTTTTTAGACATTCAGTATAATGAATATGAGGAATTTTTAGATGATTTCACGCCGTGATTTTTTACAAGCAACTGTTGCAGCATCTGCCATTTATGGCGCAGGGAGCTTTACACGAGCATCAGCTCAGCAAAGTTTATCCCAGGATAAACTTTTAGAATTTAATACTACTGGGAATGTAACACTAATCCATATTACTGATATTCATGGGCAATTGAACCCAGTCTACTTTCGTGAACCAGAAATAAATTTAGGCATAGGTTCGGTAAATGGTTTGCCACCACATGTAACTGGAAAAGATTTTTTAAAACTTTTCAATATGACTCCTGGTTCGCCAGAAGCTTATGCACTTACTTATAATGACTTTAGTTCACTAGCTAAAACTTATGGAAGAATGGGCGGTTTAGATCGAGTCGCAACTGTTCTAAACTCAATACGATCAGAACGGCCGGATGCATTGCTTCTTGATGGTGGTGATACATGGCAAGGATCTTATACTACCCATCATACTCAAGGCCAAGATATGGTTAATGTTATGAATGCATTAAAACCTGATGCAATGACATCTCATTGGGAATTTACTTTGGGCATTGATCGAGTAACAGAGATTGTAGAAAATTTAGATTTCCCATTTTTAGGAGCAAACATTTTTGACAATGAATGGGATGAGCCAGCATATGAGCCTTATAAAATGTTTGAACGTGGTGGTGTTAAGATTGCTGTCATAGGCCAAGCCTTTCCGTACATGCCAATTGCCAATCCTGGATGGATGTTTCCAAATCTATCTTTTGGAGTTCGTGAAGAGCGGATGATTGAAGTTGTAGACGAAGTTAAGGGTCTAGGTGCTGAACTTGTAGTTTTGTTATCTCATAACGGATTTGATGTAGATAGAAAATTGGCTAGCCGTGTAAATGGAATTGATGTCATTCTTACAGGTCATACTCACGATGCTCTGCCAGAACCAGTTTTAGTTGGTTCAACCATGTTAATTGCATCTGGATCAAATGGTAAATTTGTTACTCGTTTAGACTTGGATGTCAGAGAGGGAGAAGTAAAAGGATTTTCTCATAAATTAATTCCAATTTTTAGTGATGTAATAGCTCCTGATCCATATGTAAGAGCATTGATAGATGAACAAAGAGCTCCATTTGCAAATCAGCTTAAAGAGGTTTTAGGGACCACGGATCAAGAATTATATAGACGTGGTAATTTCAATGGTACTTGGGATGATTTATTGTGCAATGCATTAATTGATGAACGTGAGGCTGACATTGCCCTATCACCGGGGTTTCGTTGGGGGCCAAGCTTATTGCCAGGTCAAGATATTACGAGAGAAGATTTATTTAATGCTACTGCAATGTCTTACCCTGAGGCGTATCGCACTGAAATGTCAGGTGAGTTCTTACATATAATTTTAGAAGATGTAGCAGACAATTTGTTTAATCCTGATCCGTATTACCAACAAGGTGGTGACATGGTAAGGGTAGGGGGTATGGGTTATTCAATAGATGTATTAAAACCCCAAGGATCAAGAATTACAGATATGACAATTCTGAAAACTGGTGAAAAAGTTGAAGCAAATAAATCTTATCAAGTTGCGGGATGGGCTTCTGTTAATGAGAATACTGAAGGTCCAGCAATTTGGGATGTTGCTGAAAGTTGGATTAAAAAACAAGAATTTATTAGCATAGATCCAAATACTTCAGTAAAGGTTTCAGGAGCATAAATTAGTTTTGTTATTTAAAAAACAAAACTCATAATCAACAATAGCATAACTATTTAAAGGATTATGCTATTAATAATTTATGTTAATATTTTAACAAAAAACTTTAGATTTAATAAAACTATTCATCCTGCATTTTCAAATAAGCAACAATGGCATTTAAATCTTTATCTTTTTTTAAGCCGCCAAAAGACATTTTTGTGCCTTTGATGAATTTTTTTGGTTTTCTTAAAAATTCAATCATAAGTTCTTCATTCCAGATGCGACCTTCATCCAAGGCTAGCTTAAAGCCCTTTGAGTATTTGTATCGATCTGCTGAGCCCATCTTTCGGCCAATTATGTTATATAATTGAGGACCTGACTTGTTCTTAGCGCCTTCACCAACCGCATGGCAGGCTTTACATTTTTTAAATACTTTCTTGCCAGCTTTTATCAGTTCAGGATCAATAGACACTACATCTACTTTTTCCAAAGTTGACACAGGTTGCTCTGTTTTTTGTATTGTAGCTGTCTCCTCTGGAGTAACATCAATTACACTCGCTCGCATAACAATTTTTGAAGATGGTTTACAATTCTCCATACATGGTTCTTTTGACCAATTTAAATATTCGCTATTTTTGCGATCATCCACGATAAAGCCTTTACTATTATACATGTTGAATTCTGAAAAATTTTGATCGTTCAAAACAAAGTCGTCTTCGATTAAATCATTAGAATATAATATATAAGCAACAATTGAATACACTTCGTCACTGCTAAGGGTTTGAGCTCCTCCAAAAGGCATTGATCTATTAATATAATCCCAAAGAGTAGAAAGATATGGCCAATAAGACCCTACTGTTTTAACCGGATCTTCATCTGCTAGTGTGTCAAAACCTCCAGCAAGTGCTGGCCAGTTGCCGACACCTTCCGCAAAATCTCCGTGACATGAAGCACACTTATTTGCAAAGATTTCTTCACCTATTATCGCATCACCTTTTCCAGCCGGTAGCCCTCTTCCATCAGGTAAGACATCTATATCCCATGCTTGTATTTCAGAAGGTAATGCAGTTCTTCCTAAACCATATTTGCCATCAGCATAAATAGGTGTTGCTAACAAAAAACCTATTGTAATAAAGCTAAGATACTTCAACATTTTCGACCTCGCCTGAAGTTTTTAAATTCCATGTTTGAATGCAATTGTTATGGTAAACAGAGTTCTCACCACGAATTTCACGAAGTTGCTGCTTTGTTGGTTGAACATATCCTGTTTCATCAATAGCTCGTGCTTGGAGTAGCCAATCTTCACCGTTCCAATTAGTGTCTAAGTAAAATCGTGTTAATGCTTTATTTTCACTTTGATTGCCTAATCGCGCTTTTTCCCATGAAATTCCACCATCTTTAGAAATATCAACTCTTGTGATTTTTCCATGCCCGGACCAAGCTAATCCAGATATAACCAAAGGACCATTCCCGTGCTTAATTGGGCTTTGTGGGCTTGGCGATGTAATAACAGACTTTGCATCCATTACCCAAGTCCATTTACGTGCGATACCATTTGCTAAAACGTCTGTATATTTTGAAGTTTCCTCTCTGCTTTCGACTGGAACATCAGATACTTCTATTCTACGGATCCATTTGACCCACATGTTTCCTTCCCAGCCTGGAACAACAAGGCGTACTGGATAACCATGCTCTTTTCTAAGGGCTTCCCCGTTTGCTTTGAAGGCAATCAAGACATCATCAAGCGCTTTTTCCATTGGAATTGATCGACCATTTGATGAAGCATCTGCGCCCTCAACATAGACCCATTTATCTTTCAAATCTTTAGCTTTGTTTAGTCCGGCTTCATTTAGTAATAATCTTAAGGGTACACCTGTATATTCCATATTATGTATCATACCATGTGTAAATTGCGCTCCATTCAATTGCGCTCCAGCCCATTCCATTCCAGTATTGGCAGCGCATTCACAGAAATAGACATGATTTTCTCTTGGAAACCTTTCAAGGTCTTCATAAGTAAATATAAGTGGGTTATCTACTAACCCATTTATCATTAACCTATAGTCTTTCTTTTGTAATTCTATTGCACCTGAATGATGGCGTTCAAAAGCACAGCCTTGTGGTGTTATGGTACCTTCTAAAGCATGTATTGGTGTAAAATTTATTGATGAAATTGGACCAGCTGTTAACCAGGATACATTGCGTCTGATGACGTCATTTTCAAACTCTATTGGCAAGCCATATGGCGTTTCATCAACGCCATCTCCTGTAAAAGATGCCCAATCTTGAACATTTGTTATTAATGGATCTGCTTCATTTGCAGTTGTTGCAGTTGCTAATGTACCTGTAATTGCAGCTGCTGTGCCGCGTAAAAATGCACGCCGTGAAGATGCTTTTTTTTTGGTTCCCATAGCTCAGAAGTCCCTTTGGAATTATTACATAGATATGTTAACATAAAAAAAAGATAAAACAATGTTAAATTCATATTATTGAATATAACATTTGATAAATTTTTATCACTTAGAAAGTGCAATAAATCTAGTCACAAACACTTACATACTAGATACTTGGAATGTTAACTATATAATAAATGAGGAGTTAATCATGCGTTTATTGGCCTTTTGTATTATTTCATTGTTTTTTACATGTGCAGTCAAAGCGCAAACTGCAGTTTTGTATAATTATGAAGGTAGTTTTGATGACGCGACTTTTAGTGTTGAAGATGCAATATTAGGAGAGGGATACGTAATAGATCATGTGAGTCATACTGGTGAAATGCTTTCAAGAACAGGGAAAGATCTAGGGACTAATGTGGAAATTTTTAAAGCCGCAGATATTTTCTTATTTTGTTCAGCTTCTATTTCCAGACAAGTAATGGAATTAGACCCATTAAATATTGCACATTGTCCTTATAATATATTTGTTTTTGAAGATAATATCGGTGTGCATATTGGACACAGAACATACCCCGAGGGTCCAATGCAAATTGTGCAAGAGCTCTTAAGTAAAATTATTGTTAAAGCTATAAAATATTAAAGGCGCTAATTCGCCTTTAAATTATTGATCAAGGAAACTTCTTAGTTTGCGACTTCTACTAGGATGCTTTAATTTACGTAAAGCCTTGGCTTCTATTTGTCGGATACGTTCTCTTGTTACGCTGAATTGTTGACCAACTTCTTCGAGTGTATGATCAGTATTCATCCCTATACCAAAGCGCATTCGTAAAACACGTTCCTCACGAGGAGTAAGTGAGGCTAATACACGAGTAGTCGTTTCTTTTAGGTTGCCTTGTATAGCTGACTCCAATGGTAGGATAGCGTTTTTATCTTCTATGAAATCACCTAACTGTGAATCTTCCTCATCCCCAATTGGTGTTTCTAAGGAGATTGGTTCTTTTGCTATTTTCATAACTTTTCGAACTTTATCTAAAGGCATTTGTAGTTTTGAAGCTAGCTCTTCAGGTGTTGGCTCGCGTCCAATTTCGTGAAGCATTTGGCGACCTGTACGTACCAGTTTATTGATTGTTTCTATCATATGAACCGGAATTCGAATAGTTCGTGCTTGATCTGCAATAGAACGAGTTATTGCTTGTCTGATCCACCAAGTAGCATAAGTGCTGAATTTATACCCACGACGGTATTCAAATTTATCAACAGCTTTCATAAGCCCAATATTGCCTTCTTGAATTAAATCCAAGAATTGTAATCCACGATTAGTATATTTTTTTGCAATTGAGATAACTAAGCGCAGATTCGCTTCAACCATTTCTTTCTTTGCACTTCGAGCTTCTTTTTCGCCTTTTTGAACTTGATTAACAATTCTGCGAAATTCTGGAATATCTACCCCAACATAATGGCCTACTTGTGCCATGTCAGCGCGTAATTCTTCAGCCTTTTCACGGTGTTTTTCAATGAAAGTTTTCCAGCCACGTCCATCTTCATTTTCAGCAATTTTGTCTAACCACATTGGGTCTAATTCTTGACCACGGTATTTATCAACAAACTCGCGTCGATTAATTCTAGATTGGTCAGCGATTTTAACCATGCCTGAATCAATAGACATAATTTTTCTATTTATTCCATATAATTGGTCAATAAGAGCATCAATTCGATTATTGTGAAAATGCAAAGCATTAACTTGTTCAACAAGACTATTTCGTAATTTTTGGTATGATTTTTCTGATTTATCAGAGAATGTATCATCTTCATTAATTGTAGCAGAAATTCTTTCATCCTGCATATTCGATAATTTATTATAATCTTTCGCTATTTTTGCTAATGTTGCTAAGACATCTGGCTTGAGCGTTTCTTCCATTGCAGCTAAAGATATGTTTGCTGCTTCATCTTCATCTTCATCATCGTCTTCGTCATCATTTAAACGATTACCGTCAACATCTAATTCGTGTGATGCTGAAGAAGATGGCTTTGGTGCTCCTGAGAGAGGGCCAACCATTGGATCTTCATCATCGTCTAAGGTGTCACTAAATGTAGTTTCTAAATCAATAACATCTCGAAGAAGTATTTCTTCTTCTAAAAGCTCATCTCTCCAGATTGTAATTGCTTGAAATGTTAAAGGACTTTCACATAAACCTTCAATCATTGTTTTGCGACCAGCTTCAATTCTTTTTGCTATCGCAATTTCGCCTTCACGGGACAGTAGTTCTACTGAGCCCATTTCACGCAAATACATACGTACAGGGTCATCAGTTCTGTCTAAAGTTTCTTTTCCTGTCGCGGCTAAAGTAACTTCTTTTGCATCGTTAGCTACAACAGTTACATCTGTTGGTCCGTCATCTTCTACTTCATCGGCTTCAATGATATTAATACCCATTTCAGAAAGCATGGACATGACGTCTTCGATTTGCTCAGAGGCAACCTGATCAGGCGGCATGACATCGTTAAGCTCGTCATAGGTTATGTAGCCACGCTCGCGAGCTACTGCGATCATTTTTTTAACTGCAGCTTGGCTCATATCGCCCATGCCTTCGTTAACTTCACCTTTTTTTGAACTATCGTCTTTTGCGGCCATTGGAAGCTCCTTAAATGGATCCCTCAACTGATTCGGCGAATCAGTTGATATTGGCACGAATCAACACATTGATGGGGTGATTCGCAATGGGCTTAACGTGTTTTTTTTACCCAAATTTGGTTATCTAGCATATTTTGTAGATTTTTTGACATTTCCAATGTGTTTTCATCAGTATCTGAGTACTCTTCTTCAACTGCTCGAGTTGCTTTTGCCTTTGCGATTGAAGCTTGTTGTAGGCGCCAAGTGAGGCCTTCATCGACCAAACCTGTCAAGTCTTGTTCGGCTTCTTTAATTTCATTAAATGCACCAATTAATGCCACGTGTTTGGTTAACTCTTCTTCTAATGTTTGTTGTATCAGATCGGGAGCTGAGTTTTTCTTCAAATATGGGTGATTTTTTATTGGCTTTAATTTCATTAATTTGTCCAAAGGAGAATAGCCTAATAAGTTTTGTATATTTTTTTCAAAACTATTTTTCTCATCTGTATCTGTTTTGTTATCATGTAAATTTATTAAAATGGCATTCATGATCTCTACCAAATCTGGTGTAGTGATTGGGCATCTTTCTAGGGCGCTCTCATTATTAAGCGCTGCAGCTTGGTTTCTTATTGCACAGACTAATATGAGACTTTCACGAAGACGCCAATTGGTTTCATCAGATTGCGTTGCTAACATAGATAATTTTGTATTAGTTGAAGCCATCAATTTTGGTTTTTTATTCCAACTGTGAGTAGGCCCATAAGATCTAGATTTATTTTTTATACTTGAATTGTCTGATGCAAACAGTTGGTACCGTAGTTCTTTTATGGCTTGGCCATAATGGTGTCTGATTGACTTATCTCGAATAGTTAATACTGCACTTCTCAGGGATTTATCTAAAAGAGCTCGTCTTTCTGGACTATCAAAATTTTTGCCTTCAGTTTCACGTTGCCATAGTAGATTTACCATTGGCACAGCATTATTTAGCAGTTCTTGCATAAATGTTGCACCTTTGTCTTTTAAAATATCATCAGGGTCTTGACCTAGAGGCAGTATACAAAATCGAAGTGACTTGCCTGCCTCAAGTAGAGGTAGTGCCAAATCAATAAGTCTCATAGCAGCTCTTAGGCCTGCTGTGTCGCCATCAAGTGCAATAATCGGTTCATGGTGAATTCGCCAAATTAAAGCCAATTGATTTTCAGTTATTGCAGTTCCAAGAGGTGCTACTGCATTTTTGAAACCAAATTGGGAAAGAGCAATTACATCCATATACCCCTCTGCAACTATAAGAGAATCAGCCTTTCCTGCTGCTTCACGTGCTGGACCGTGGTTGTATAAACTCCTGCCTTTATCAAATAGAGCAGTTTCGTTTGAGTTTAAATATTTTGCTCGAGCATTTGGGTCCATTGCGCGTCCACCAAAAGCTATGCATCGCCCCTGTGTGTTTCTAATTGGAAACATTATTCGCCCTCGAAAGCGATCAAAAATATTGCCACCATCATCAGGTTTAATTGCAAGGCCGGCATCAATTATCTTATTTTCTTTGACTCCTTTATTTAATAAAAATTGAGATAAAGAAACTCTATCGTTTGGCGCAAATCCAATTTCAAAAGTGTTTACTATATCTTCAGTTAAACCTCGAGATTTTATATATGCTTTAGCACTTTTTGCATTGGATCCATTAAATTGCATTTTATAGAATTGAACGGCATTTTCCATTATGCTTGCTAATTCTTTGTTTATGTCAATTTTTTCTTGTGCCTTTGGGTCTCTAGCAGGCATGCTCAAACCAGCTTCACGCGCTAGTATTTCAACCGCTTCAATAAAGCTTACATTTTCAGAATTGCGAACAAATGAAATTGCATCCCCTTTTTCATGGCACCCAAAACAGTAATAAAATCCTTTTTTATCATCTACATGAAAAGATGCGGTTTTTTCAGAATGAAATGGACATGGTGCCCAGTAATCACCTTTTGTGATATTTGTTTTCTTTTGTTCCCATGTGACTTTGCGCCCAACAACTTGTGAAAGTGATGAACGATTTCGTAATTCTTCTAAAAAACCAGGGGGCAGACTCATATCATTATAATGCTTACGCATATACTTTTAGGCAAGTGGATATATGTCTTTTTTAATATTATAAAAAAATAGGATTTTAGGATCATTTTTCTTTTTGAATTTTGATGGTCTGGCGTAAAGTATTATCTGATTTATTAAAAATTAAAATTTTGTTTTTTTCGTCAACGATTGCATACCAATTATCACCTTGAGTGTAAGCAGTTGCAGAAACCCCAATTGGTAAAGTTATATCACTTATTTGAAATGTTTGATTATTGTCGGAGAAACGCATGACAAACATAAAAATTAAGGTTAAGAACCCTATGATCATAACTGCTAATAAGGTCGTCACTAAGCGACGTAATAATTTTAAATTAGCTGGCTCTGCTGAATATTCTGAAGGATCATCCATGTCTGCACCTTATGTAGTTGAATTGACTTTGGGCGAAAACCCTGCGCCCCGCCTAGATAAGGCATTAGCTTCTGTTGTTCCAGCCGAAGTTACATTGAGTCGTTCGCGAATTACAAAGCTGATTGCCGAAGGTGCAGTTACTTTGGCAGGGGAGCCTATAACAAAACTCAAATATAAAGCCCCAGCAGGAAGTGTTTTTAAGATAGTTATGCCTCCAACACAAGATTATGAGAATGCACAACCTGAAAACATACCTTTGGATATAGTTTTTGAAGATGAACATTTAATTATTGTAAATAAACCTGCAGGAATGGTTGTTCATCCAGCACCAGGTTCTGAAAATGGTACATTAGTTAATGCATTATTATTTTATTTTGATGGTAATTTATCTGGTGTTGGTGGAGAAAAAAGACCAGGAATAGTTCATCGAATTGATAAAGATACATCAGGCCTGTTGGTAGTTGCAAAGTCTGATACAGCTCATGCAGGATTGGCTAAACAATTTGCTGACCATTCTATTTCTAGAAGATATTTAGCCGTTTCAAAAGGTGTGCCTCAAAAAAGTGACCCAAGGCTTGCGGG
>Ga0209425_10005688_pt1 | contig 12157 bp, 10 predicted proteins | sample COG_05_FD_184749 | JGI IMG/M metagenome (GOLD analysis project Ga0209425, IMG submission 184749) | Pelagic Microbial community sample from North Sea - COGITO 998_met_05 (SPAdes) (version 2) | ecosystem: Environmental > Aquatic > Marine > Neritic zone/Coastal water | place: Helgoland, sampling... | reverse complement strand
TTTTGGATTCATTAAAATTCATTTTGGATTCATTTGGATTCATTTTGGATTCATTTGGATTCATTTGGATTCATTTTGTTAATTAATTTTTGATTAATTTCAGATTTGATTAATTTTCGATTAATTTCTAATTTTAAGGTTTCCTTAATGCTATTAAAAAAATATCTTTACAATTATTTTCCCCACTTAGATGATTTGTTAATAATTAAAAATACATATACCTGGTAAAATAAATTAATTAATTATTTTTTATAACATCTAAACGTCTATTATATATCAATTAATTTTTTTAATATTTTTAGGAGTATATAAATTAATCAATTAATTTATTTGATTAATTTATCGATTAATTTTTAGAGGGGGGGGGTTTTTTTTTTTTTCTTAAAAAGTATTTCAAAAAAAAAAACATGAAAAGGTTTTTTTTTAATATTTCTATTTTCTTAAAAATATATCTATTTAGAATTCAAATATCTATTTAGAATTCAAATATCTATGTTTTAAAAATATATCTATATCTATTTAGAATTCAAACATTGATTTTTCTTTAAAATATCTTTTATAATATTAAAGGCATTTTTAAGTATATCGACTGTATTTAAATAGTATAAACTATTCATATATGTATTATGAATTGTTTTTATAATATTACACAACTCGATTAGAGTATCTACATCATTACCATCAATAATAGTATTTGTTTTAATTTCATTCAATATTCTTTTTGTTTTTTCAGAAATATTCTCAATTAACAAATAAGGTTGTATAGGATTTTTATCTATAAAAACACTCATAATTAATTTCAATAAATTTAATACAGTTTTATTATCATAAAAACCTTTCTTAAATTTCATTTCAATTATATCCATATTATCAATAAACGAACGTGTTAAATGATCATATTTTCTCAATTTCCAAAGTAAATTATTATCATTATTTTCATCATAAAATTCATTTTCAATTTTATTAGTATCCAGTTTTATATCAGGATTCATATATTTAGAAAAAACTCTACTGATTGTTGTATTATCAATATGTGAAATTTTTGAAAGAACATTATAATTGTAAATGATATCTTTTCTTCCAGAAATATTACCCAATTCACCTTTCATTAATATTTTCCAATCTACATTACAATATATACAATTTCCTTCAGTATCATATCCTCTTCTACCAGCACGTCCAATAAATTGTTCATAATTTTCTTTACTAAAATAAGTAGAATCTTTATATCCCAATATACATGCAGTTTTAAAAGGCATATTAATACCCATACCTAGGGTTTTATCAGATATACAAAATCCCAACATAGCATTTTGTGCTAAAGCCTGAACACTTAAATTATAAACTTCAGGCATATCTTGGGTATAAATACCAATGCCTCTTTTTAATCCCTGTATAAAAATATTATTATAATCAATTTTTATTCCAACTTGTTTGCACATATCTCTTCTAATTTCTCGTATTTCATTAGCAGACATAGGAGATTGCGAATTTAAACAAAAATCCGGATGTTTTTCAAAATAATCAAAATCTTTTATACATGTAGAATTCATTTTATTATATAAATCTTTTTCTAAATTTTTAATTTGGATATTTTTAACTTTATCACTAATTTTTAATTTCTTTTTAATATCTCTAATTTGCTTGTTATACATATCTTTTATTTTATCGATATAAATTCCCAATTCTTTTTCATCAAACTCTTTTAGTATTCTTTCTTTTAAATCTTCTTTAGTTATATTTTGATCATTTTTGCCTAATGATAGTGTTTTTTCATATTTTTCTCTTTTTTTTTGATATTCTACATAATAATCATGTAACCATTCAAGATTGGAATAGTGATATGGGTAATTAAGCTGTTCTAGTTTTTCTAAATAAATTACCATTTTTTCAAATATTTCTTTACAATATGATTTGTTCATTTGAAAAGCGATACATGGTGTCATCTGTTTTATTTTAATTTGTTTAAATAAATTATATAAATTCCAATTTGGAATCATTTCCACATCTTTATTAAATTTATTTATAATTTTCTGGATTTTAATAGGATATTTATGTTTAAATTCTAAAATAGTTTCTTTAATTAAATTTTCATAATGCTTACTATCATTCAGTGTAAGTCGTTTATTTGCTTCTGGAAAAACATTATCTAAATCAAGATTTTTTAATGTATTTTTGTCAAATTCATTAGATAATGCTTTATATACTTGAATATTATCATATGGAGTTAATGGTAAATTAGATTTCATAAATTGGTCATTAATTGATTCAAATGTTAAACATGAAAAGGGATGAATTTTTTCCAAAGTATTTTTAGAAGTCCATACATATCTTTGTAAATTAATAAATCTTGTAGAATATTGAATAACATTACATGGTCTATCGGTAATACTTTCCATCCAAGATTTTAATTGATCTGAATTTCCAATAGTTGCCGATAATGCTAATATAGTGGCTTTTTTTGAAAAAATTTTAATAAGTCTTTCATATGCCCCGCCATCATAGCTATTTAAGTTATGAATTTCATCACAAACAACAATTTTAAAATTATTTATAATAAAAGGTAGTTTAGTTTCAATTTCCTGTGGAGTTCCAACTAATACAATATCGTCTGGATTATATGTACTTATTCCATCAATAATAATAGATGTCCTACCTGATAAAAATTTAGTAAATACTGAAGCGACTTGATACGCAAGAGGTTTAGTAGGAACGATAAACAATGTTTTTCTACCAATTAATGCTGGGTACATAGACATCCATGTTTTACCCATTGATGTTTTAGCACAAACTATAACATCTTTACTATTTTCGATTAATTTTAAACAATCAATTTGCCATTGTTCTAATTTTTTTTCATAATTATTATATAAATCAAGTGGTGGTAATCTATTAGATAAATGTTCAAATTGAAATTGTTTATAATTTATTTTTACCATTAAATTATGAATTTTTTGTTTTAATATTTTTTCCATACTATTAATAGGATTAACATGAATTAATTGCAAATAAAGGTCTATAATCGAATTTCTATCTTTATTTTGGTAAGCAATTTTTAAAAATTTATATTTCATTCTATCTTTACCATATTGGGTTTTAAAATAGCGAACATCTGCAATTATTTTAGGAGTTACTTTTTCTAAATTTTTATAATAATCTAATTTACATAAATCCTCTTTTTTAAGTTTGTCCTTTGTTTTCATTTTGTTCAATTCTCTAATTTTATCTGCCTTACTAATAAATTTTCCCTTTTTTCCTCTTTTTTTCATTTTTTCATTTTCCAATTGTTTTTTTTTCTCATCCACTTTAAAATCAGTTAATAAAGTTTTAACATTTAAATTTTCATGATTACCTAGATTTCTCAAAATTTTATAAATTTCTTCATCATTATACTCGTTAAATTGCAATGCCATAATAGATTTATTTATATTAAAATTTTAAATAATTATTAATCAAATTTATTAATTTTAATAATTAATACTTAAAAATATTTCTTATTTAATAATATTATGACGCAATATATATTAGGTGGAACATTAATATTGGGAGGAGGATATTGGTATTTTAATAATTCTAATAAAGATTTATATCCATATTTAACAAAAATAATAGGTTATAGTACTATTTATTATAATAAAATTTATGATAAATATATAAAAACCAATAATATAAAAATTTTAAATATTATTTTAAATGGAAAAAAATATAATACTTTGGAATTATCCGATATTAAAAATTTTACTTTTTTGGAAATGGAATATCAGCAATTAAATAAAATATATTCAATTGTAAATTTTGACAATGATTTAATAAATTTTCCGATATATTCAAATAAAGAGCTAGAAAATTTAAGTTCATTTTCAATAACAGATGAAAGTATAATTATAGCAAGTTTAATTGATAAATCGTCTGGAAAAGAATTAGAAATAGTTGATGAATCATTTTTAAAATTGGTTAGAAAATTTTCCGGTCCAATGGGTAATTTTTATATGGACAAATTAAGTAATTTTCATGAAAATTATAAAATAAAGTTACGAAAATATATAATTAATTTATATAATATTACTTTAAAACAATATGATACTTTAAAACAATATGAAATAAGTATAATGTATTCGGATGGTAATACATTAATTCTTTAATTATTAATAATTAATTTAAAATTTGATTTAATTAATATTTAAAGACTATATTAAAATAAAATATAAATTTATTATGGAAAAATCAAATATTGAAGATATGCAATCAGATTCGGATAAGGATTATGCTAAACATGAAACTAATACTAAATGGATTGTATGGTATCATAATCCATCGGATAAAAACTGGAACTTAGATAGCTATAAAGATATTATCGAAATATCCAGTATTGAAGATTTTTGGGTTTTAAAAAATAGCTGGAGTAACTGTTTGCCAAATGTGTATGAAGGAATGTTTTTTCTTATGCGTAAAAGAGATAATAAATGTATTTATCCACAATGGGAAGACAAACATAATAGAAAAGGGGGATATTGGTCATTTAAAGTAGAAAAATCTATATCTGAAAAAGCTTGGTTTAATTTAATGATGCATACATTGGGTGAGTGGATAGTAAATGATAAAAATAATACATATTTGATTAATGGAATTTCAATAAGTCCTAAAAAAAATTTTTGTATAATTAAAATATGGAATGGTGATTCAACTCAAAATTCTAATTCACTTTTATCAAAAGATTTAAAATTTTTAAATATGGAAGAGGTATTATATTCAAATCATGAAGATAATATCCAAAAAGATTCGGATAAATTTAAAAGAAGAAATAATTATAAAAATAAAAATCATTATAATAATTTTTCGTCCGGAGGAAAAGGGAGAGGGAGAGGAAGAGATAGGGGACGAGATCGAGGAAGAGACCAGGGAAGAGATCGAGGGCGAGGATATAGAAAATATTAAATATCATATAAATATTAAATAGCACATTTATTTCCCATAAAAACTCTATAAATACCATAATAAAAAATATATAATTCACTAAATAATAATGACACAATAGCTATTATAATTCTTAAAATTATATTAGTTTTTACATTACATGTCCATGAAAGATAAACTGCTATAATACCAAGTATTAGTTTAATTATACAAACAATCATAATTTTTAACCAATGCCATTGTGATTTTTTATTTTGATTAGTGTCTATATTTACGAGTTGGTTCTCAGTTTGTGATACATTGTTTATTGAATTATACGCCATTATAATAAGTTTAGATTTTATTTAGGAACAATAAATATAAAGGATCTTATAAAAATATAAAATAAATAAAGTGGTGCAAAAATTACTGCTTAAATATGTTTTAAATACTTTTAACCATACAAGATCTTATAAAAATATAAAATAAATACAGTGGTGCAAAAATTACTGCTAAATATGTTTTAAATACTTTTAACCACATAGGAACATTTATAATAGACACCCAAGCTATATATCCAGATATAGAAATTAAACTTAAATAAAATATTATAAAAATTATAACAACTAATGTTATAATGACGGGTTTTAAAATAGATTTCTTATTATTTTGATTAACTATTTCTTTATCAGATTGATAATTATTTTGAAATCCAAAATCATCTTTATTTGACTCAGTTTTATCCATTAATATATATTTATAAATAAATGTTAGTAAAAAAAAAATTATATATCAGTTATTTTATCGTTATTTTTATCATTTACTTTACATAAACAATCTATTTTTTCACATTTTTATATAATTGTGTCTATAATGGAATGAGTCTTATATTATTATAAATTAATGTTAATACTTATATAAATTGGATTAGTTGTTAGATCAGTTAATTCAGTTGTTGTAAATGTATTAATTATTTCTAAACCTAATTTATCATTTGGAGATATTTGATTATCATATGTAGTTTTATTTTTAATATTAATAAATTTATAATATGGCATATTATAAATTAATGGTAAATTTCCACCCAAAGTAATATTTATAGTAATATTATTATAAGCTTTTTCTATTACATTATTTATATCACTATTTTGTGAAAAAAAATTATAAATAAAATTTTTATTATCTATTAAATTATCAAAATTAATTATAAAAGAATTTGTATCTATTTTTAAAGTTTTATTAAAATTATAATGAGTGTTAGATTTTTTAGGATATAACTTAATTATTTCATCACTTTTTAAATCTTTAATTCTATAATATTTTGTTATATCCGGTTGTAATCCAGATGGTCCCATTGGACCTACAGGTCCCCTTAGTCCAATTTCTCCTTTTATTCCAGAAGAACCTCTTATAAAATTTCCAGGTTCTCCTTTTTCACCTTTTAAACATAAATTATTGTTCATTATTATTATATATTAACATTCTAAATTTTTATATATTTTTTCTAATATTTTTTTTTTTTTTGTGCTATATAATTTAGAATGTTCAGTATATAAATAACTTAATTTAATAGATTTATCAATATTTTTAAAAGTTAAACCACATTTTTTTAAATTTATCAAATAGTGTTTATATTTATTTTCATCCAATTTATTAAAAATTAACAGTCTATATAAAATAGATGTATATAAATGAAATTTTGAAGTAGATATTTTAATTTTTTTACATATTTCATTCATTAGTTTTAAATTATAAAATTTATAATTTAATTTACTAAAAACAGGTGATGTTTTTATAGTACTATAAACAAGAGGTCTAATTTTATTATCATTATTTAATATAATATTAGCTTGCTTACACGACAATATTCCAACATAGTCATTCAATTCCCACATTTGATTATTAAATATAAATTTATCAATTATATTTGAATCAATAAGATGGTTATAATATTTTAACATTAAATCAATTTTTTGATTTTTAGTACATTTAACATTTTTTATAAGATTTTTATTAAAATTTTCATGTACCAATAATGGAACAAATGTTTTATCTTTATAATAACAACTTAATAAATCATGACATGGCATATAATTACAATTAATTTTTTCAACTGAACTAAATAAATTTATATCTAGATCTTTTTGTGCAAAAGATTCTATTATATTTTTTATACATTTTATTGTAATAGGTCTATCTTTAAAATATGTTTTAATATTTTGTAATAAATTAAGTGTTCTTCTTATATCATATTGACAATGACTAACTAATAATCTACATGAAACATTATTTATATTTATTTTTTCAATTGCTGATATTTTAACAATTAATTGATATATATCTTCATCTGTTGGTTTATTAAATTTTATATGAACACTATATTTCAAAAGTGATTTAACACTGGGAGTAATATTATTACAAATACATATAACAGGATTTTGGTTAATTTTTACTATATTTTTTATATTTTTATTATTTTTATCATTTTTATCATTTTTTATCTCTTTTTTTTTTGATATTTTGTCTTGGTCAATTATAAATTTTATAACTTGAGAAACTGCTCCTTTATCATTTGACGTACAACCATCTATTTCGTCTAAAATTAAAGCTGATATTTTTTGATTTTTAAACATCATCATTATATTAGAACTGTTTGAAATTGTTTGTAATTTGTCTCTCATAATCGATAGACTTCTTACTTGACTTGCATTATATTCTAATACGTCATATCCAGCTTCTTTTAATAGTATTAATGCTGTTGATGTTTTTCCTATTCCCGGAGACCCCGATATTACTAAACCATTTTTAAAATTTTCAAAATCATTTTTAGTTTTAAAATATTCAATCCATTGTTTAATGCGCTGAATGTTTGATGAATTACCAATAATATCTTCCGATTTATTCGGACTATATTTATCTGTCCAAAGAAAACTCATTTACAATTTAATTATTTTATATAATTAAATTTTAAATAATAATCAAAATTATTAATTACATAAATTATTCACACCTTCCCAAGTTACATCACATTGTTTTGACCATCTGCATTTTTTTATTAAAGCATCTTTTGTATTCATTTTACTACGTAATTCAGCTTCATTGTCAGATACTATTCCTCCGACTTTTATTTTAAAATCGACAGTGTCAGAATTACTACCATTTTTCCCACATTTGCCTAAATCTAATATATTTCTACATACATGTTTTCCATCATTCATCCAATAATCTGGACAATCGTTAAAATTTGTGGGCCATGTAGCATTATCCTTTTCTTCTTTATAATTTTTCCATTGTCTATAAAAATATACAATAATAAATATTAAGCAAGTTACAATCAAAACTACTGAAAAAGCATCCATTTCTATATATAATATGTTTATAAAATATTTTAATTAACTTAAATTAGATTATTAATACTTTTTAAACCTATATTAGACATATTTACTGGTAGAGGAATCAGTTCTGGTAAATTACTTATATTTTTTTTATAACCTATATATAATTCTAAATTGGAAAGTATATTAGGAATACTATAGTTACATACGAATTGATTTAAATCTTTTACCTGTTCTATAATATTAGTATTTTGATGCTTTCCATATTGTAAATATATTGATCTCATCACTGTTTTTAATTGGTCATCGGATTGTCTTCCGATAACATGTTTTTTATCGGATTGTTTCCAAACTTCATATCTTAATAATTTTTGTAAATTATCTATATTTTTTTTTGAAAAAAATTTTTCATGAATTGGGGTTATAACAATTATAGATTTTAAAGCTTCTCTTTGATATATTTTATTTCCTGTATTTTTTTCTTCAAACATTGGAAATTTACCTACATGTCTTGGTGTTCCCATTATATTAACACGACCGTTTTTAACTCTTGATAATAACATATTTGTATTTTCTCTATTTTTTTCAAGTAATTTTTTTATTGAATCCATTATTAATATTATTATATTTTATTTCAGTCATTTATATTTATAATTTATGTAAAAGTTATCCCATATTCTTTAATAACTAACCATTTACCCTCTATTCCAAGTAATACCAATGTATCATTTATATTTGAAAATGTTGGATTATTAATTTCAGAAAGTCCAATTATATTAGTGGAAGTTAATTGTACATTATTTGTATCATTCGTCATTTGGATTATCATTGTTTTACCATGTTGTGCTGTATTGGGAGGATCTAATGTTATAGTAAATGATCCTGTTGCCGTATTTAATTTAACCAATGACTTATTTAATGTAATTGGTCCAGCTTCTGTTATTTCTTCAGTACTTGCACTTATATTTAAGGTATTTAATTCATCCACTGTTGCAGTTAATTCCGAATTATTAAGACTTAGTGTACCTGTTATATCTAAACCAGAATTAGCATCAACATTACCAGTAAATGTAACTTGACCTAACCCTAATTGTTCAATTTCTGTATTATTTACATCATTGCCCATTAAAATTTTAGTTTTACAATTTATAGTAATCCCCCCAGATAATGCATAAATATCTATTTTATTACTGGAATCTATTAATAATTCGCCTTTATTTCTCGAATTTTCATCATCATCCGATGTTCTTAAAATTGTTTTTCCATAAAAGTCACCTAAAAATCCTCTATCATATGAACCAGATGTGCCTCCATCCGATGATTTTCTATTTCTAATATAATCAACAACTAAAAATCCGGATGAACCAGAAGAATTATTTAAACCACCATTTAAAGATATTCTATCTAAATTTTGTGGTCCTTCTAAACCAGTACCTGTTAATGGATCTAAAACTAAATATCCTAAATTATTACAAACAGTATTTAAACTATATGATATATTATCAACCGCATTTATAAATTCATCAGAATTTGTAATTATAGAAATATCTAAAAAATCTAATTCATCGGCAATAAGTTTTTTACATTTTAAATTTCCATTAATTTCCAAATTACCATTAAATAATTCTCTTGAAAATAAGTTTTCTAATTCTTGTGAAAATATAATATCTCCTGATTTATAAGTATTGGTTATAAAATTATCCTCACTATTCAATATATTTGTTACTAATTCATTTTTAGTTCCAATTGATTTATTTAATTTTTTAGAAAAAAGTTTTGTTAAATCTTTTTTGACTATATTACTAATTGAAGTAATTTGGTCATTATAATTATTCATTGTATAAATATAATAATAATAATATTTTTAAATAATAATATTGTTATTTATTTATTTATTAATTCGAAAATTTCTAATGTAAATGAATGATTAAGACCATTAAAATCGAATAATTTTTTATCATTTGTCATAAATGCAATTTCTAATTCTGATAATTCTGATAATTCTCCATTATAAAAAATTACTGTTCCGCCAATATGTGAATTAAATATTGGTTTATTTGTTTCACCTGGTAATAATATTTTGGCAAAAACAGAATTAATAATAGGTTTAGATATATTTAAAAAATGAGCTAATTTGGGAATACATAAATAAATATAACTTTCTCCTTCTAAATTTAATGGTGCGTTGATTTTTTTTTTACAAATAATGCCTTGTTTTCCAATATTAATTGTTTTATTAAATATATTAGTATTAAGTAAATTAAATTGTGTCTTTTTACCAATAATTCCAGCAGGAATAGTATTATTAGAACTTGTAGAATTATTAAATAGCTTGTTTAATACATTATTTTGTTTTAAATTAAGATTCATTTCTCTTTCTTCAATATCAATAACTATATTAAAACCGCCATTATCTGAATTTTTATACGTTTCTAATACTGTAAAACCATCGACTGAATTAATAATATTATCATCTTCTTGTGTAGTTTCCTTAATAAACCCTCCATATCCTAAATGAATACCTTCAACAACAACATAATTATAATTTATAGAATCTTTGTCTTTATAAATATCGCTATCATTCCAATAACATTTATTAGTATAATTTTCATATTTATCTATAATATTTTCAATAGAATCATTATCGTTATCGTTATATTCTTCTAAATATTCATAATTGTATTTAAATATACCAGGGATAGATAAATTATTTATATCTTTTTCATTATACATTAAATAATCTTCTTTAATAATAGGTTTAATTATATAATTATTATCAGATAAAGGTTTAATAATTTCAATATTTAAGTAAGGTGTATTAATATTAATATTGTTTGCATAGTTACTATCAATATTTGTAATATTATTAGAATTTTCAATATGATCAGTTAATATTTTATTTACCTGTGTTGATGGGATAGGCATAAATGGTATTTCAATTCCTTTCATTCCATAAATATAAATTTTTTTAGAAGTCATATTATTAAAGATTTTAGTTCCCTGCTTCCAATTATTTTTATAATTATTATTAAAATTAATATCTTTTGTATTTACATTTAATGAATTGTGACCTTGATAAAATATTTTTGTATACCATTTATTATTTATTGTAAAAGGTTGTGTACTTAAATTAGTATTTTTAATTGAATTTCTATATTTTAAATCATCGCTAAATGAATCTATAAATTCACTATTAGATGATGCCACATTAGCGTCTTTAATATTATTTTTTTTTAAAATAATAAAAGGTGTCTGATTAGGGTAATATATTAATGGTGTTTTATCTAATGTAAGTAAAATATAGTTATCATTTGTACTATCAATATTAATAATTCTATTCATTTGTTGTGTAAATTTATATTTGTAAAGTGATTTATCATTTACATCTAATGAATTATAATCAGTATCACTGATTGTATTAATTGGTTTAATATTTTCATCATCATATTTAGTATATCTTTTATTTGCCCAATCAAAATAGATTATTGTTCCAATATCAATTTCATTAGAATAATCTATATCATTAAGAGATTTATATATTTTAACTTGATTTTCATAAAATAATGTAAGACTATATGTATAACTATCGTTAGTTGTATGTATAAATTCTATAAAAATATTATTATTAAAATTGTCCCAATTATTACATAATTTAATATTATCATCATCAACTTTAAATATAAAATATCGATGTTCATTGTATAAATTATTAAAATTACTTAAATTAATATTTTCATTTTTAAAAATTACTAAATCGCCATTTTTAAATCCATGAGATAATATTTCTATTTGGTTAATATTAATATTAATATTAATATTTTCAGATATAAAATTAACTTTAGTGTATCTAGATTTAATAAATTGGTGAATATTGGAATTAGTATTGCCTAATATTTGAGCAAATATATTATTATTTAAATTATTTAGTG
>Ga0209425_10005681_pt1 | contig 12172 bp, 28 predicted proteins | sample COG_05_FD_184749 | JGI IMG/M metagenome (GOLD analysis project Ga0209425, IMG submission 184749) | Pelagic Microbial community sample from North Sea - COGITO 998_met_05 (SPAdes) (version 2) | ecosystem: Environmental > Aquatic > Marine > Neritic zone/Coastal water | place: Helgoland, sampling... | reverse complement strand
CGGATTCGACGACTGCATAGCAGGAATAGTAGAGCGATACGGAGAAGAGGATATCATCTGCTACGACAGGGATGCGGTCTGGGATAAGCTCGGTAAAATGGGGATGAGCTGTGAAGACGCAGTGGAGTTCTACTACTTTAACCAGCTCGGAGCCTACATGGGCGAGCGGACGCCATGCTTCGTATATCAGCCATAGGTCGAGACTAGCTCAAAATTAATTAAAGTTTATTTAAATTCTGCTTGACATATCAGAATATTAAGACATAGTAGCTATTATGAATAAAACACTAAACAAAGATGGCACTCCTCGTAAGACAGGTAGTGGTCGCAAGAAGGGCGCAAAGTCCTTCGTCAATATAACACTAGAAGAACTGCAAAAGTTCTGCGGTATGGCGGCATCAATTCCAGTAAGTCGGGTGTGGCTTGAGCAGATCGCAAGAGTAGTAGAACCTGCCGCTCCAGTAGAGGCAGAGCCAGAAGCCGAACAAAAAATCTCATTCACTCTACACAAGTAATATGAAACCAGAAAACCTTATACACGTTGTGGCTGATATTGCTGAAGCTATTGTTGAACATAGGATGGGCGCACACATTGTGTGGGAAGACAGGGAGGATGGATCAGAAGGTCTCACAGAAGAAGCCCAAGATCTATTTTGCGAAGTGTCTGACATCATAGAACCTATAATACTTAAACACACCAAATAAATACTATGACAACTGAAACCATAAAGGATTTGTCCATCGAAATAGCTTGTCTGCTTGACGAACCATCCGAAGTTACGGAGCAGGATTTAATCAAACTACAGGACTTAATCACCAAGCTGGAAAATTCATTTAATCCAACCAAATAAATAGTATGAATAAAACACAAGCATATATAAGAGCATCAAAATTCTACCTAACCGAAGAGCTACCATCGGACTTTTTCGAGCTAGACGAGCAAGAAGTGACGGACTTCATCCGAGACAACAGGTGGAAACCATTTGAACAGTGGGAGCCACACGGCATCTGGGAGTTGATTGAAGAACTTGCATCTGAATTTCTTTTGATTTCTAAAGAAAACAATTGACACCAACCAAAAAAACAACATACTGTAAGTCCTATGATAAAAAACCAACCAACTATGTTCAACAATCTAATCGGTCAAGAAGACGTTAAGCGTCAACTTTCCTTTTATGCTCAAGCCCAAAACAAAACGGGTGTCGCCCCATTCCTTATGATGTCGGGTGCAAAGGGTCTAGGTAAGACCGAGTTCGCCAAGGAGTATGCAGCCAACCTAAAAAATCAAGATGGTAGCAAACGCCCATTCCTTGAGGTCAACTGCTCCACCATCAAGAATGCTAATGCTTTCTTTGAGCAGATATTCCTGCCCATCGCAATGAATAACGAAGTCACAATCCTATTGGATGAGGCACATATGCTTCCCAAGGATTTGGTCAATGCTTTCCTTACTGTATTCAATACAGAGAAGGGTTGCTTCAAGGAGTATCATCATGGTGAACAAATTTTTGCTTTTGATTTCTCTATGCAGAGCTTCATCTTTGCTACTACCGAAATGGATAAATTGTTTGCTCCCTTCAAGGATCGTCTGACAATTGTTGACTTCCGACCTTACACTGTGCAAGAGTTGGCTGACATTACTGATTTGGTTTGTGGTGAGATTGAGTTTGAGGATGGGTTGCTTACTGAGATCGCCGAGACAACTCGCGGCAATGCTCGATCAGCAGTTAAACGCTCGAAAGAAATCATGCTATACTGTGAGTCTAACAACAGTAAGGATTACAGTAAGAAAGACTGGAATGCCATGAGCTACACGTTAGGTATCAAGCCCCTTGGTCTAACTAACATCGAGATCGAGATATTGTCAATCCTCAAGGAGCGCGGCAACTGCTCGCTACAAATGCTCTCCGCCGTCACAGGCATGAGTCGAACAGCCCTTCAGAAAGAGGCAGAACTTTATCTACTCAAGCGCGGTCTGATGAAGATCGATGGTCAGCGCGAGATCAGTGGTAAGGGAATAAACATCCTGCAAAAATTGTAGACGTTGGTTACGTTGTTGTGGTTAGTCGTCATCCCTTCGGGGGTGGCGGCTTTTTCGTTGGCAATTCTCTCACGTCCAAATAAGCTTGGCAATTAGTATCATACCAAATAACACTGACAATTAGTACCAACCCAAATAAAGCATAAATAATAAGTCAAACCAAAAAAATTAGATGAGACCGTATTGAGACTGAACTTTTGTAAGTTGTTGTATATCAAGGAGTTGCGCGTCGCGTGCGGCCCCCGCCCCGTAAGTCGTTGACTCACAGGGACTTACGGGATCAGTAGTCTGACTCGTCAGGCAGGTGATCGAAGTGATTGTGGGCATCCCGATAGCCCAGCTCAGCGGAGGGGTAGGAAGCTTGAGCCTCCTCGACGCTGTCGAAGTTATCGACGAAGCGTTTGCAGGTCTGACCCGCAAGCACTGAAGACTCAGGGTATTCCCCGAACTCGTAGACGGAGAAACCCCCGTCTTTTCCATTTTCTATTGTTTGATCCATAGTTAGTAGTATGTGTTTTTTTGTGTGGTTGTCAAGCAAACAGCGGAGAAACTTTTATCATGTTAGGTGTTATCTCTGCGGAGGTTACCTTAACGGGGTATCGTGCAGGACTAGCCTCAAAGAAAAAGCTGTGCGATACGTAAGGGTTGTATCTGACTTTCCTGGTCGGGGTTTTCTTGGGCTGCTCAACTCTATCTCCGATTATAAACGCGTGAACGTTTTTTCTCTTTTGTTCTAAGACTCTTCTGCGTCCAGCCTCCGACACTTTAAAAGAAGCGTTGTCTAAGAAGATGTGTTGAACGTGATCAGTGACGCGCCACCCTTTGCCCGCCACCCAAGATTGGACAGACAGACATTTCTTATTGAGGTTGCGGTAAACTCTTACCCGATCTTGACGCTTGTTGTGCTGTTTTTCTTTAACCATAATGTTCTTACTACTAGTGGGTGATTGTTGCATGACGGGAGCATTCGCTTGAACGTTTCCCAGTCTGGTTTAGGGGAGCTAAGATTCTCCCAGCTTTTTTTTCTTTCTTCTGGTGTCATGGTAACTAATATAAACTATCCACTGGTTAAGTCAAGCGAATTTTAAAAAAACTTTAAAAAAACTTTCACTTACGTAAGTCGTTCTATATCAAGCACTTACGACGCGGGGTCGGCCCCCGCCGCGTAAGTCGTTGAAGCTCAAGCACTTATGAGATCAGTTTGTCAAACTGCGCTTGCGAGCATTTACCGTCAAAGATTTTTGGTATGCTAAAGCCAACCCTGCCATTTACAACGGTATTGGTAGGGGTGCGCTTAGAGCCGTCATAGACTTGAGCTTTTTTGGTTTTGGGGTCGTAGAAGCCGAATTTTTTATTGTAGTTCATTTTAGTAGTCTGTTTTTTTGTGTTTGTTTTTGCGATTGTATTTTGAGCGATCACGAAAGGGGCGGGTAGGCATTAAGCCTAACCCTTTTCTGATTGTCTTTTCTAACTCCCGAAGATTAATTCTTGGAGAAAACTTTTTTGCCATAGCCGAGAGTCTTGTTGAGGTGAGAGAGTTTCGAGGCTAGTGTCGAAGCGTAAGAACTCGTCTTGCAAGTCTTCGTCGCTGTGGGGCATTTCGCCGTATTCTGATTTTTGGTTTTTAATCTCATAGATTTTTTTTATTAGTTGGTATCTTTCTGATTTAGTCATGGTTGAAAATTATTACAAAGGATATGAGAAGGGTAAGGATTATTATCATCATTAACCTATAACAAAACCCGTTTCGTCCTTCTTGGCAAGTCCTTTTTGCAGTAAGCCAACGATTTTGTTTTTACCATCTAAAAAGCGTAAGTCTGTTTCGTCGCCGTTGACAACGTCAAGATCAAGCCAAGATTTCGGAAACTCATTGCGAAACACTGCGGCAATGTTACCACCCATTTCAGCGATCATTGAAACTTTCACGTCGTTGCATTCGCTGCGTGAAAACGTCAAGTGGTAGTTGCTAGGCATTTCGCCTTTTAGGTAAGCGACCATCCGAGGAAAGCTTTTGGTGTAGTCGTAGAATTGCACATCGGGATACATCTCTAGAAGCGAAAGCTTTTTTCCGTGTGATTCCACTTTGATATTTTCCCAAGGCAAGTCGCTTGTTAAGTTGAGACGGAAGCAAGGTTTCATCCCTTTCTTGCCCGCAAGCTTTATTGCGTTGCCAATTTCTTTAGCCAGTTGCCAAGTAAAAGCAGTTCGATCAGCAAAGAATTTTTGCGTCTTTGCAATTCGTGCGCTTTGAACATTACCCATTGCGCCGCGTCCAGCGGTGTTGAGACAAGCCGCCGCACATCCAGCCGAGGCATGGGCGCAAACATTTTTTCCGCTTAGATTAAAAGGCGCAAGGTGAAGACCAAAAGTGATCCAGCCAAGTTTTTCGCCTTTGATGGTTTTTGCGTTTCCGCTATTTAGTAGTTTACTCATAGGTGTTACAGTATGTTCTATCACAACCCTAAGTCAAGCGATATTCAAAATAAATTAAAAAAACTTTTTTAAAAAAACCTAAAGAAAAGACTTGACAAGCCCAGCGACCAGCGCGTAAAAAGAGTTGCGTAAGTCGTTGACTATCAAGCACTTACGACGCGGGGGCGGCCCTGGCCGCGTAAGTCGTTGACTGTCAAGCACTTACGAATGTCAAGCAGAAAAAAAAGCCCCACCCCGAAGGGTGAGGCGGCAACCGTTAGGAAGCGTTAAGGACTAGCTCGCCATCGACGGGCTTCGCGTGAGCCGCGAAGGTGTCAAGCACAGAGTAAAGCTGGCTTGAGCGGTTCGCGGTGTTGAGCGTGTTGCCGCGCCACACGTTAGTGAACGCGTTTTGAAGCGACCACAGATCACGAGACTCGAAGTTCTCATGTTCGGGAGCGTGCCACTGCTTGAGGATGTCAGCAATTTGAGTTTTGCCACACGCGCCAGCTTGGAAGCCGCGCAAGATAAGATCGTGAGCTACACGATCATCAATGCCGCAAGACTTGTAAGAGTCGATACGATTGTCAGTCGTAGTCCAAGATTCCATAAGCTGACCAATGGCACGCGCAATGATTTGCGGCAAGTCGCGCATGATGTTGGTGGTGTGACGGCGACCAAGCACGATCTCGTTAGAGAAGATCAAGTTGGAACAAACGAAAGGCGCATCGCCAGCAGAGATGCCAGCGCGGAAAGCCTTGTCGTGAGAGTTGCGTAGGCACATGACTGTGCCGACCTCGTCGCCGTGTTTGCGACCTACACCCTTGACTTGGAACAAGCCAAAGTAGCGTTGACCATAACGATGCAAAGCGTGGTGTTCGTTGACGATCTCAAGATCGGTGTTGCCGACAGACTCGCGGAACTGGCTCACCAACGCATCGTGAGCAACTGGATGCCAGCGTTCGGAAGGTTCGGGCGTAGAGACAGCTTGGACTTCGGCGAAGTCGCACTGCTTAGATTCGCACACGTTAAGGCGAAGGAGTTCTTGATTTGCGGGGTGTGTAGTTTCGATGTTCATAGTATTAACTTTATCTTAGGTTATTATTTAATTGTGAGATTACATCATAAGAAAAAATTTACGGTCTGTCAAGCTAATCGCAAAAAAAAAGAAAGAAAAAAGAAAAAAGTTTTCCTCTTATATGCTTGACAAGCCCACCTAGAGACCCGTAAAAAAAGTTGCGTAAGTCGTTGATTACCAAGGACTTACGACGCGGGGGCGGCCCCAGCCCCGCAAGTCGTTGACTAGCAGGGACTTACGCGATCCTACCAGATTGTCGATTCGATCTCTTGTCTATGCTCTTGGTTTATCTCAATGTATTGTTTGAGATCTTCCAAGGTTTTAAACCTGGATAGTTTTTCTTCGTTCTCCATGCACTCTACAACAAAGTCTCCTCCGACCTCGTAATGCTTGTAAGCGTATTCATCTATTTCTTCTAGTGTCATACTATAGTTCCTCCCATCCTTGTGATTTGCACATTAGTGTTGTCAGTTTTCCGTTGTGGTCGATAACCTTAACAACGTCGCCAACACTTGTCGAGTGAAAAGTTTCCTTGTCTGAGCAGTTCTCCCACAAAGCCAAAAGAATTTTTTCGTGCGTTTTAGTTATAAGTTCAATCGGTGCGTTGGTTACGTGAAACAAAAGTTCAGCAAGCTTCTTAGGATCATCAGGATAATCAATGTGATCAGTGCGGAGCTTGACAGAGAACACGCATTTGCGAGCGACTTCCCATTTCTGAACAAAAGGTTCATCTTCGGAGCGGTGTAGTGATAGGTTCATTATTTTCATTGTTTATAGTATGGTTATTATGGTTAGATTGTAAAGAGTAAAGCCGCCTCGCCCTAACCACAAGACGAGACGGCAACACACACTAACCAATAAAGTTTACAGTAGAGCCGCACGAAATTTTCTTTACCTTCTCGGGGCGGCAAGATACCCAACCCTTTTTGTTTCGGTCGAACACAGAAACATAAGGCGAGTCGGATAGTTTGTTTTCGCCTCCGCTAATGTAACGTAAGTCTTTTTCTCGTGCGTTTACAACACGTAACTTTCCGTCGTTCTTCTCGAAGGCAAGGCTGAAGTATTTACCCTTGGTTTGGGCAATGAGGTTTTGGAGTTGGTCTTTAGTCATAGGTGTGTTTTGTGCTTTAGTGAAGCGGCGGATTATTTTTTTTAGTATGTTCATAGTCTTATCATTATACCTTTTCATTCCAGCGAGTCAAGGTATAAACTTTATGAAATTTGTCTCGAAGCTTACTTAATGCGGCTTCTTGTTGTTTACTCGTGGCGTGTAAATTCGGATATTTTTTACCATGAACAGTTCTAAGTTTTTCTTGATAGCTTTGCTCGTCGCGTATCTTGCAAGAGATTGCGTCTCGGACAGAGCGAGCTTCAAGTTCTGAAAGTTCAAGTGTGATTGGGCGTGGTGTTAGGTTATTAATCATAATGGTTATTTAGTGTGGTTGTAGAAAGTGAAACCCCAGAGCAGTGGCAACTCCCGCTTCGCTGTGTCCTGCCGCGAATCCAGTTGACTTGGGAACGTCCTTTTAAGACATACGTGATCCAAGTGAGGTTAAATGTTAAAGAACGATGATGTTTTACATTATGCCACGTTTTGGGCGTATGTCAAATGTTTTCTTTATGTTTTTTTGTTTGGTTATCGTAGGATCATTACTCCATTTCCTTCACATTTGCATTCGTAGTTAGGTTCGTCAAGCTCTTGGCAAGGCTCACACATTTTTATTTCAAAGTCTGTTTGGTTGCCATCTTCATATTCACCTGCAAACATATATCCCTCGTCTTGGTATTCGGCTTTGACTTTAAAGCCGCGCTTAACCAATTCATCGAAGATAGGAAAAATAGCATTCCAAGCAGTAGCAAAAGTTAAATTGATGTTTATGTCGTCTTCATATTCCACAAACATATCGGTCACATCCCACTTACTGCCCCAATTCGTTATATTCCAATTATACCAATTATCTTCTTCGGCTGCAGGTCTTGGTATAATAGCGTTGCATAAGCTGTTGTTGTTTTCAATAGCTCTCGAAACCAGAGCGCTGAACTCTTTGATTTGTTCTTTAGATCCTTCTACGTTTAATGTTGTGTGACACCAGTTTGGCATAGTATTTTTTGGTTTGGTTTTATTGTTGATTAAGCTTATACAATAGACGTTTTGAATCGGTTGTCAAGCAAATCCGAAACAAATTAGCGCCAAATGAAATCGAACGCAAATCAAACGCAAATACAGTGCAAATAGCGTAAATACCTAATACTCAAAGGCTTAGGTTATTTCCATTCTGGAAACATCTGTAAGTCGTTGCCTACCAAGGACTTACGCGCGCGGGGCGGCCCTGGCTCCGTAAGTCGTTGACTGTCAGGGGCTTACGCAACCGCTTAGCGAAAGTCGCCGCTTGCCATAAGCTCGCGCTCCAGCATGGCTTCGTGCGCCATAGCCTCGGCGCTTTCACGCTCCTGTTGCTCGCGCAACATATCGGCTTCGAACTCAGCGAAGTCAGCCTCGGACATATTAGCCCAAGGGTCAAAAGAAGAATCAGAGAAGGAATCAGTAGTAGTAGTCATAATTAAAACAATAAGAATTTTGGTGAGGTTGTCAAGCGATTTTGAAAAAAAAGATTATTAATCTTTGTCATAAAGATCAATGTCGCGAGATGCAACTATGATCTGCGCGTCGAGCTTGGATAGCTGACGGTCGTGAAATTCAACCGCGCTACGGTCGCCGTCGCGAAGAGCGGCTTGATACGCGTTAACGTGGTCGCGGTGGAGGAGATCTAATTCAGTAATAGTCATAGTATACAGGATAAGAATTTTGGTGCGGCTGTCAAGCGTTTTTGAAAAAAGATTAAAGTTTTTTTGTTACGTAAGTCGTTGACTATCAAGGACTTGCGGCGGCGGGGCGGCCTCGGCCCCGTAAGTCGTTGACCTACAGGGACTTACGAAGCCTATAGAAGTAGTTTAATTCCAAGACTACCAGCTGTCTCGCAGAGTTTTTCAATCCAGCCTAGCTCATTACTAACGATATAAACTGAGCAAATTACAGTGATGCAAATCATCGAGGTTTTGTCTATTCTTATATTCATGATTTAGAGATTTTTGCTAACCTTTTTCCAGTAAGTTTCTAAGTTGGTTTGTTTTCGGTCATCCCTTGGATTATTAACACGCTTCCAAGCTGAGCCGCCGCCGTTCCATATAAACGCAAGATGTTTCGCGTTCGTTGTCTCACCATTACGTTCGATATATTTTCCGTAGTGGTGAAAGATTCCGATTGCGACCAAGTGAGAAGTCGAGCGGCTCTTCATTTGATCGTGAGTAAAGCTTGTGCCATAGATGCGATTATAGTCAGCCAACATGATTGGGCGAATTTGTAAACAACCTAAAGCTTTTTCGCTTTCGTTATAAGCAATCTCGTTTCCGTTAGACTCGACCTTCTCCAATGCAAGGAGAAGATCCGTCATGGTCGCACCATGCAATGCGGTTGAGACGAGGTGAATGGCGATCATGATCATGATACCATACGCAATTTTTATTAGAGTTAGCTTATTCATGTTATTATATAGCGAATGAAGAATCACGTTTAACAAGTTTAACGTTTTGAATGTTTCCTTTGATGAAGGAACGGATTGATCCACGCTTGCCAAGTTCGGCAAAAGCGTAAGTGATTAGGTAATTCTCGCTCTTTTCTACGTTAGCAAGATTGACGATATACTTTGCGACAACGCTATCCTTCTTACGTAGGTAAGTGAGTTCGGCATAGATCGGGCGATCTACAACACGGAGTGCGAGCATAACGGATTTTTGGATTAGGTTTAGTTTCATGTTTTCTTTTTTGTTTTTATTTACGTTTCAGAATTATATACTTACAGTATGTTTATTTTTGCTTGGCTGTCAATGACTTTACGAATATTTTTTCCATCAAATTGACTTTTTCCGCGCCGTAGATTAATCCCCAGCGAGTAGGTTCAATCTCGGGGCTAAGCTCGCGATTATGCACGTAGCTAGAATACGTTAGGTGGTCGATGGCTTCAGCAATTAATTTATCCGTGTTTTTCATTATGCTTACAGTATGACAGATTTTTCGGTGCGGTCAACTAAATAGCGAAGTTTTTTTAAAAAAAGTTAAAGTTTTTTTTGTGTCGTAAGTCGTTGAATACCAAGCACTTACGCGGCCAGGGCCGCCCTGCGCCCGTAAGTCGTTGATAGTCAGCAACTTACGGGTGTCAAGCTTTTTATCCGAATTCCACGATTCCTTTTATCATCGCTTGGACATCCGCGCCTGTCAGATCGCAGTCAGCGTCGCCGCCTTGCCCGTCGTCGGCAAGGATAAGAATACGCCCAGCCAAAGCATCGGGATAAATCTTATCGATAAACCTAACGCCCACTCGCGTATCGTTAATGAGACCTTCGTCGTCAACGTATGCAACGTGCTTACCATCGGGAAAGCGCACACAGGTAAAGCAACGGCAATCAATCATGCGTTGGATATCTTCGAAGCCGTCAACCTCAACACTTGAGATCGCGGGGAGAAAAGGGTCAATCAGTATTGCTTTTGTCATAATCGTTATTGGGTTAGTTTACTTCGAGAGGAGAAAGGTCGAGGATAGGCTCTTCGCAATCTTCGCGAGGAAGACGCTCTACGCCCTCACGCTCTAAGCATGAGTCAATGAAGTCAGACCATTCATAGTCTTGGCGGGCGATTGCTTCCCAGTATTGGCAGGAGAGGTCGTGTAGTTCGTGGTAGTTAATCATATGCTTACAGTATATTAAAGAAGTGGCAAGTCAAGCTTATCGCAAAGTTTTTTAAACCTTTTTAAAGAAAAGCATCGTGTAACGATCAGACCCGCGAGTGCGGATGTTGTTCGCGTGCTTAAAGCCTTGAGCGAGTAACTCATCTTTTTGACGCAAGACTTCGTCCGTGAGAATTGATGAGACTTTGATTGTTTTTTGTATTTCCATAGTGTGTAATTTTAATGTTTAGAGATTAGCGTTCTTCTGCTAACGCTTTGTTGATTTTCTTAATCCGAGCGAACAACTCTTTTTCATAGAGGTCGCGATCATGAATGATCGTAGAACCGCGAGTAACGCCGTTGATGGTTTCAGTGATGCGAGTTTCAGCTTTAGTATTCTTAATTTTTATCATACTTGCAGTATATAATTCTGAAACGTAAAAGTCAAGCTTATCGCAAAGTTTTTTTAAGTTTTTTAAAGTTTTTTTTGTGTCGTAAGTCGTTGAGTATCAAGCACTTACGCGCGCGGGTCGGCCTCGGCCCCGTAAGTCGTTGACTGTCAGCGACTTAGGGGCTTCGGTGTTACACGCCGTTGGGGGCGAGAGTGCAGCAGCTGTCGTCCACCAGCTCGTCGCCGAACCAGATCGCCCACTCGTCGCAAGGATTAGCGAAAGCGTAAGCTTCGGCGAGACCCTCACGGCATTTGGGGAAGTCGCGCACCTGCTCGCGCATTTCGCCTGTGCTAGAAAATTCGACTGTGGTGACTGTGTATGTGTTATTTTTAATCATACCTACAGTATAGGTGACTGAGTCGGGATGTCAAGCTTATCGCAAAGTTTTTTTAAGTTTTTTTGCGTTTTTATTAGATGTGTCGTAAGTGCCTGAGTATCAAGGACTTACGCGGCCAGGCCCGCCCCGCGCGCGTAAGTCGTTGGTATTCAACGACTTAGGTAACTCAGTTAGCGATGTGCCACGTCGCTTGCTGTATGTCCTGTGCCTCATCGTCTAACCGTAAGCCCGTTAGGACTGTGATGGTTGCGATGAGTGCGACGAGAATGACTGCGAAGATATCGAATGCTTTCATAATGTCTAACGGTTATTTGATTATGCCTACAGATGAGTGTTCCTCATCTCTGCGGCGCGCCGACCAGCAGCCTCGAGAAGGTCTAGGTAGAGGTCGCAATGCGAACCCTCAACGATGTCGAACATCGCATTGAGGAGTTCCTCGTGCTTGACGCCCTCAGCCGCCCAGCGGATTGTTTCAGCAGCATCGGCTGCGTTGTTAATGATCATGGTTTGTTCGATTTCGTATCCGTTGTTCATAGTATTACTGGTTGGTTGGTTGGTTATTTGATTATGCCTACAGATAAGAGCAACTGAAGTTCCTCTTTGCTTATGCGCCGCAAGCCTCGGACTTCTAAGCAAGACTCCATGAAGTCAGCCCACTCGTAATCCATGTTGTCGAGGGCGTTCCAGTAGTCGCGAGATAGTTTTATTTGATCGTTCATGTTATACAGTATAGGTTAAGAGAGGTGGAAGTCAAGCTAATCGCAAAGTTTTTTAAACTTTTTTTAAGAAAAGCATCGTGTAACCATCGCGACCGCGAACGCGGATATTGTTGGCGTGTTTAAAGCCTTGAGCAATTAGCTCATCTTTTTGACGCAAGACTTCGTCGGTTAGGATTGATGAGACTTTAATTTCTTTTGTGATTTCCATAGTGTGTAAGGGTTAGAGGTTAGAGGTTAGACTACTCGACGTTGTCGAGGCGGTTAAGAGATACTTCGATCTCACCGCCATCGTCATCGCGGACGATTGCGAAGCCGTTGAGTGAATCGATCTGTAAGATCTCAACCCATTGAGCGTTGTCGAGTGTAGCGGAGGTAGGTGTTTTATTTGTTATCATGTTATTAATCGGACTAA
>Ga0209425_10005680_pt1 | contig 12172 bp, 12 predicted proteins | sample COG_05_FD_184749 | JGI IMG/M metagenome (GOLD analysis project Ga0209425, IMG submission 184749) | Pelagic Microbial community sample from North Sea - COGITO 998_met_05 (SPAdes) (version 2) | ecosystem: Environmental > Aquatic > Marine > Neritic zone/Coastal water | place: Helgoland, sampling... | reverse complement strand
TGCCAAGAACATTGACTCGAAGGGAGTTGAGTTCGGTTCTTGACGCAGCAGAAAACAGCGAAAATCCAGCCACTGCACTCTTGGTCACCATGATGTTGGACACAGGCATGCGCGTGAGTGAAGTGTGCGATCTCAATCTGGCTGACATCGATATCGACGATGGTTCAGCTCGTATTCTTGGTGGAAAGGGCGACAAAGACCGATTGGTGTTATTCACAGAACGAACACTTAGGCGATTGGATTCTTGGCTTCCAGTTCGAGAACGACTTTGTCAAGACAATCAAGAGGCGTGTTTGGTGAACCGCCATGGAAGAAGATTGCAGCCCAGAGCCGTACAGCGAATGATGGATTCACTCGGAGAAGTCGCTCGCCTACCAAAAGGAAAGTTGACTCCTCACGTTCTTCGTCACAATTTTGCGACCGGATTGTTGGAGCGAGGAGCCGACCTGGTCACGATTCAGCGACTCATGGGGCATGCGACGATTGCCACGACTCGGGTTTACCTCGAGATTTCCGATCAAACTCTACGAGAAGTGTACCATCGTGCTCAAGCCATGCGAGAGACCATCAATGAACAGCAAGCACCAGCGGATGAATTGATCGATTCAACGCCCTCAACCAGTTCAAGTGGCTTAGAAACTCTATGATGAAGACTTTTTTTGCCGTTTGGAGATGGATTCTGGGCCAACCCAAGTACGTTCTGGAAGGATGAATTGTCCAGTATGGCCAACGATAGGGCAATACTTTCCTGAGCGACAGCGTGAGCAGTTATCTTTAGATGGCAGTTCAACCGTTTTCCTCAAACGACCGTACTTTCGCCTTGGCATGTGATGTGTTCAGCCAAGAGGGTCTTCAAAGATAGCGGCGAATTCAGCGCTTCTTGAACCAAGGCATGTCTTTCACTGATTTTGGAACTTTGATATTCGAGCCTTTACGTTCACCATCTTTGGTGGATTTCAGCCCCGAAACAGACGTTGTTTTCTCCACCACTTTTTCTGCTACCTTCGTTGATTTATTGAGGGCCTTCTGAGTTTGTTTCTTGGCTGCTTGCGCGACTTTTGAGGTGGCCTTCTTCGCACTTGTTGTGGCTTTTTTCGCCCCTTTCTTTGCTGTTTTCTTGGCTTTCGTAGCCGTTTGTTTCGCTTTGTTCGCTGCTTTTGCAGCTTTCAACACACTAGTGGCAACGGAGGCAGAAAGGCCTGCTTTCTTGAGGGCAGCCGGAGTTGATGTGGCAATTTTGGCAACTGTGGTTAACTTTGCAGTCATTAATTTCTTTGCTGTTGCATTACCGACGCCTGGAAGCGAGGTCAAGTCATTTTTTGGATTCTCTTTGCCCATATTCGTCTCACCTATTGCCTAATGATGGCTCTCAAATTTCAACCTTACCCATCGCCTTTCTCACGAAATGATTGGGCGGTGCGTTCATCATCCACGATGCGATGGGACATACATGAGTGGATTGTTGCCCGGTGGCATTGGCCCTTGGCACCGCTTTGATGATGACAAGAAGCACCATTTCAGCCAACTTCTTCTCAAGAGATGCATGGAAGATCGCAACCCACTTCTGATTGAAATTGAGGATAAATTTCAATCGCGAGCATTGGTTGAGGAAAAAGGGGTGTGCAAGCTTGCCCATCTTCACCATTGGTCAACTGAAACCCACAAGGTACCATGGGACTCTTTACCAGAACAATGCGTCATTAAACCCAACCATTGGACAGGAAATTGCCTCTTCATCATGGATAATGGGGCCAAACCTCTTCAAAATGTAAAGCGTAGATTTAGGCCTTGGGCACGGGCTAAGAATGGGTACAGGGTCATACGAAATGGACGCGACCAATATGGCATGCCCTGGTCAAAAAGAAGAATTGAGAGGGCGTTGAAACATTGCCTCAAGCAGCCGTTCCCCGTTCAACTCGAGTGGGCTGCAGCGAACATTGAACCGCGTGGTGTTATGGTCGAAGAATTGCTGATTGACCAAGGAGGTTTACCGCACGATTGGAAAGTTCATGTATTTCATGGGAAAGCGGGATTTATTCAATACGACACTGGCCGTGTCGGAGAGCATTTTCAAGCCATTTACACACCCGAAGGAGAGCGTATTGAGCAAAATGACCCCCTCTGGAATCAGGGAGCCATGCCTCAAGCATTGACCAGTGTTCTCGAACGCTCCTTGATTGAATCATTGATCTCGATTTCAGAATCATTGGCACAAGGAATTGATTATACACGAGTGGATATGTTCTTGGTCGAGGACGAATGGGTATTTGGAGAATTTACAAATTATCACAATTCCTGCCACCCACAATCTCTTGAATGGGAAGAATTGGGCGGAGCACTTTGGCTGGGAAACAACCCGTGAATCAAGAGGGGATGGGATTGGAAGAGATGGAGCCCAACACCAGCGTGTTCTTCGCACAGGTTCGCAAAGCCGATGCTTCTCATCGGATGGATATAACCAACCAATTGCTACGAGGCAAACATTTCAACGGCCCGTCAAAGGTTGTGTATCTTGGAGATATTGCATTTGCTTTCCTGTCCCAACTGCCCCACCCTGAAACTCCGACCATGATTGAACCCCCCGGCTTCAATGAGCAGCAATGGTCCATGCAAACATCGAGCGGTGACATCAAATTAACCGTCGAATCTCGCCCTTACTGGGCGTTTGGTCTGCTGAATTCGGGTTATTTGAACATCATCCGGATCACAGGACCTATGGAAGGACGAGCTCGCCTTGTGCTGGACACAGTTGCCGCACTCGGCCAGCCTCCGTGGGAATTTAGCCATCAAGGTTCAGCGCGGAAATGGCTACTCAAGCATCACCCTCATCACACCATCAAAACCAATGAACAAACATGGAAAGACCACTGTGCGACTGGACGGGAAACACTTCGGGAAATGATCGAAGTCATCGTTCAGCGCCGCGACACACTCTTGCGTTCCATGGAGGACTCAGAAGAAACAACCTCCTTGATGGCCTCCATTGGTCAAGAAATCAGCACTGCACGAGAGGCTCTGAGTGAAGATAATGGGCCAGCCATTGAACGAGCCATGGCTCGCGCTGAGGCTTGGATCATCGGAGGTGACCCATGGCTACAATCGGAAAAGCACGATCTTAGCGACGCCCTAAACGGAGTTCAGGATCGCCGCTCGCTCAATTCTTTCGGGGCCTCTGTCATATCAATGAATGGAGAGAGGTTGGAGGGGGGTTCATCCATCCCGTTTGTTGATTTAACCGAGGATTCTTCGGAAAGTGAATGACTCAACCTGCCGCGTCGCGTTGATAAGGGGGAGGTCTCTCCCCAAGAACGGTCCACATGGCAACGAAGAAGAAAAATGATGGCAGCGGTATTCAGCAAGCGGCCGGTTTGATTCGATACTTCGATGAAGAATCTGAAGATTCTTGGAAGATCACTCCCGCACAGGTTTACTTTGCTTGTATCGCACTGGGTGGCTTCTTTTACCTCGTCAATCAAGGCGTTATTCAAGCAATCTGGAACATCTTCGCTTGAATTCAGAGCGAGCGGATCATCACAACTTTTTGTTGTTGCTCAGCCATGCATTTTGCAACCTGCAACGCTGTTTCAAAATCAGCCGTCACGCCGAGTGTGGTTTCACCTTCTTCACTATGGAGCACAAGACGATGGGTCAGGTGTTGTAGCGTAGCTTCATCAATGCGTTCGAAAACCCAATGTTCGTCTTCAATACGAACCAATGCTGGAACATCAACTATTGGGCCCATGCTTTGACGGATTTGAGTTGCACGTGAGGTTAATGACTCAAATTTTCGCATCGGTTTCCAAAACCTTTGTCGAATCGTCATCTTCATTTTTTTCTTTTCTTCAACGCCTTCGCGAAATGCACGTGCCATGAGGGTCCCATCCCTGAAGTCGTCTGACTTCATTTGCTTCGCTGATTATTGAACCTATAAGAAGCGCGATTGATGACGGCGTGAAGGGGCCCTTTTCAGGAGGGTTCACCACTCAACCAATGGCTACCCATTTTTGAAAATATAACGCTCAAAATTGCCAATACACTTGCGCTCAAGGTGGTGGCTACAAGCATGTTAGGGGCAGCAACAAAGATGGCCACTCCAAGTATGACAGCTCCAGCAAGCATGGTCAGCGTGCGTTGCTTAAACATCTCATGTTGATGTGTTTCTATTTGCCAAGGGAGGAGAAGTGTCGCCCCACCCGCAAGAAAAATTCCGGGGAGAAGAACCCATACATTGTTCGAAAACCAAAGACCTATGGGGAGAATAAGGATTAATGCCCAACGAAGCCACCACAGCTCAGGACGATATGCAGCATCAAAACCTGCACTTGGCAAATACATGACAGCGGTGGCGAATAAGGAAAAGGCAGCGGTAACACCAAACGCCCTCAACCATGGATTCATTCCTGACTCAGTTCCTTCAAGTTGCCCGACCATCCAACGTGAAGTGAGGAAAAGGCAGGCTACGACGATGAGAAATGTCAATCCAAGTGACCAACTTTGATTCTTTGTAACTCCCAGGGACCTCTCAAACCATGCGGCGGGGGCATGAACAAAACACACCATGGTTGCATAACTGATTACGATTAAGGCCAAGGTTTCCAGGGAGTGTTGATCTGGACGATCCCACCATGAAGTGGAGAGAGGTTCCATGTTCCATAACAGCCACCAAGCCAAAGGTAACAGGATGACAATCTTGAGAATTGCTCGCTGAAAAAGAAGGGTTGTTGCCCTTGAGTGGGCAAGCATGGCAGAAGATGCAACAATTTCTCCCGACATCACCAAGAGAAGAGTGCAGATCAATATTGAGCCAAATACCGACCATCCAGGCAAAGCCTGTGTCGGTTGAAGAGGAATGGAAGTCAACGACTCATAGGCTTCTACTGGAAACAGTAGGGTGGCGAGCAAGAGGGCCCACCAACCGGTGTGGGCCATGATTCGAACTTGTACCTCCTCCTGTTGCCTAGGCTTTACGTTGCGCAAACTCGGAAGACGGGGGCAAAGAGCTGCGAAGATTAGAACGGATAAGTACGCACCTTCGAGGCCGCCTTGTCCGTTGAATAGCAGTTGCACACGTTCGGTGAAATTGGAAGCCCCCCCCAACACCAATCCAACCTCGCGAGAACGTTGGTCAAGAGACCAAATGGTTTGGCAGCGGTGAAGAAGAAGGCCTACTGCTAGAATTATGGGGGCCCAAACATAAGCGTTCCATAATCGGCCTTCTTGTGTCATCTTTTGTGAAACATAAGGTGCTGCAATCCAAGCAACGGTAAGGCCAATCATCGCGGGGAGGTACCACGGAGCAGATTCGGCCAGCATGAGAGGGATTGGGAGGCGACGCTCTTTGTAGGTGGCGGAAGCCACAAAACGAAGCGCTTGGAGGAAGGTGTGTGCGAGGCCCAACCGATCGTGATGAAGAACGGCGCGCTTGGGCCCAGCAAGCGCCCCTCACCAACATGGTGGCTCATCTCGGCATTGACAAAGCACCGTGGTTAGAAGCAGCATTGCAGCCCCTTCCCGAAACTCTCCGTGTATCACTACATCGTAATGACCGCCATTGGACCGTTCAACAATTGAAGGAATTGGGGGGAACGCTCATGTCATGGATGCCAGGAGATGTCGGTTTCATCATGCCATTTCCAAGAGGTCGAGCTCCTGAAGGAACGGCACAACGTTTGATGGCAAGATTGCATGAAACAGGAAGAGTCACGCGCCAAGAAGCGGCCAGCATGTTACCTGTTCAACTCCTAGAACTCACCCAAGATATGCTGGCGCTGGACATGTGTGCAGCCCCTGGTTCAAAAGCCACCCAACTTGCAGAAGCATTGCACCCCAACGGCGTTGTAGTCGCTAACGAACCTGTTTCGGGTCGATTGAACATGCTCGTCAGTAATCGTAGCCGGTTGAGTTTGGCCAACATGGTCATCACACAACATGATGGACGGCATATCGGGAGGATACCTCCGCCAGGTTTTGATGCAGTTATTGCTGATGTCCCGTGTACTGGCACTGCTACCACAAGAAAAAACCGAGATATTTGGTGGGGGTGGACGCCTCAAGAGGGTCGTCGAATGTTCCAGTTACAACTTGACATCGCCATGAGAGGAGCTGCGATGCTCAGCCCTGGTGGACATCTCGTGTACTCAACTTGCAGCGTGGATGCTGTGGAAAACGAGGCGGTAGTAGCTGAGTTACTACGCCGGTGCCCTTACCTTGAATTGCTCCCAATAGAGGACTCAAAATTCCCAGGGTTACTCCTTCGCCCGGGTTTGGCGGATTGGCCTTGTTTCGACCAAGATGGCACCCCTGTGACACCGTTTGAGATTCCGTCAGCAACCCCATTTCTCAAACATGAACACCTTTCGCCCTCTCAGCGTATCCAAATGGTGGAGGAAATCGATACGGTCGCAGAACAAGGCATTTCAAAGGCCTTGCTTAATTGTCGAAGGTTATGGCACCACGACAACGACACAGGAGGGTTCTTTTTGGCATTGCTTCGACATCGTCCAGAGGAATCGCCAGAAGGTACTGCGCAAACTTTCCGCTCGAGACGCGAACTTCGGCGTGACCCCGAGTGGGAGCCAAAAATCAGAACCCCACCGCACCCTGACAAAAACACGGTACTTCCCGTTGATATTACGGTGCGGGACGAGGTGTTCGGGCATTATGGATTAGATCATGTCCCCTATTCTGTTTGGCAACGTGGAAAACGAATGAACATCGCACCGCCCATGATTCATGAGCGCCTCTTTGACCGTGAATGCCCAACAAACAAAGGAGAACGTTGGCCAAAAGGAACCTTTCACCCTCTTCGAGTACTTCATGTTGGAATGCCTGCATTTACTCTCAAAAAAGGCTCATGGCGAACTCGACAAGAAGCGATTCATTTGCTTCAGCATGACATTTCTGATAACATCATGGAGATTGAAGCCGATATATTTGAACGCGTGTTGAGAGGTTGGGCTCCGATGGTCGAAGAATTCTGTGAAGTAGTTGGCTGTGAGCCACCAGCCTCTGGAGCACTGCTCTTCGTTACTGAAGCTGCTGAATCCCGTGTTATCATCTCTGTGTGGATTGGAGCAAGAGTTACTCTGATGATTGACAAAGCAGAACAAGATGTGCTCAGAAGGAAATTGGATCTCCCTTGGAGAGATGAAGAGGAATGAGGAACGTGAAACGCCATCTTGTTATCTTCACGGCCTTCATTGTTTGTTGGCTCTCCATGGCAGCAGCCCAAGAAGCAACTTGGACCCTCCATGCATCCAGCCCTTTGTCAAAACATCAACCAGGGACGTTGGAAGAAATCTTCGTCGACGAGCAGGGTTCAGGAACAGAAGGGGATACTGAAGACCGCATCCAATGGGGATGGTGGCCATGGAGTGAAACCACAGGGTCTAACTGGCCTGATGATGATGCCATTTACAGATCTGGGGCTCTAGGCCTCAATCTCTCTGATTCAACCTCACCCCCCACCTCCGTGAACCATACAATTCCCAAACAACCAATGGTTTTGATCGACGGGCATGTTCGCGTGGTTTCGGGTTCATCAGGAGTCCGCTCGTTGCTCTTTGATGTGTCCATTACCCCCCAAGAGAATCTCACCAACAACACCCTGCTGTACGTTGTGCTAACCGAAAACAAAGCGATAGACCAACACGAACGAACCATGCATCATTTAGTTAGGGATATGCGCCCTGAAGTTGGATTTTCACATGGCCAAGACAACACCACGCATACAGTGTTTGAACTTCCAGAGGATCATTTGGTTGCGGCGGGAGTCGATTTGGAAGCATATCCTCGTGGCTGGTCATATTCACTGGTCATGTTTGGAGGAATTGAAGGGTCCAATAACAGCCAATCAATTCTTGCATTTTCTCATGGAACTGTACCAAGCTCTGACATGGATGTGAGTTCATCGGACACGCTCATGGCCGCTATTGGAATGGTGATTGCGGTCATTCTTGTGACCACATTGTTCGCAAACCTTCGGACTCGTGAAAAAAGCATGCCTCGGATTACTGCGACATGGGCGAGTGATTCATCAACAAAATTACTGGTTCGTATGGAAGCGGGAGCGGTCCCGTTTCGAACGGTCAATTGGTCCGTCACATCGCCATGGAAATTCAAGGGGCAACCAGCCAAACCTACCCTCCAAGCCTTCGAAGTGAAAGAATTGTACCTACGTTTTGTACACGAGGGCGAAGAGGATTGCCGCTTTGAAGTCAGTCTCGACCTCGAGGAGTTTGGAATTTGGCGCCAACATCTCTGGGTGGCCAAGCACACGCCAATCGCAATAGATGGAAGCGTTGAAGTGAACGGCCCTGATGATGAAGAGTGAGGCCCATGGATTTGGATGATACCGACCGCCGTTTGCTGGCGTTACTCAAGAACGATGCGAGGGCCAGCCAACGCCAACTTGCGCGAGCCCTAGGTGTGGCACAAGGCACGGTGACCAATCGCCTCAAACGATTGGAGGATGGGGGGGTCATCCAGGGGTATGCTGCGGTTTTGAACCCTGAAGAAATCGGTTGGAGTATGACCATCATGGCTGGTTTGAGAATCATGAAAGGTCGAATGATCGATGTGCAACAACGCATTGCTGCAGACCCCCGTGTCTTCGCCGTCTACGACGTCACTGGAGATTGGGATTCAATGGTGTTAGCCCGTGTAAAAGACCGAGCAGATTTGGATGATTTAACAAAAACCGTCTTTACATTGGACGGTGTTGCTCGCTCATTCACTCATGTGGTCTTGAACACGGTGAAGGAAGACCCTCTCCCTCAACCCGTTGACGAATCTTCGTAATCGAATTGGTCAATCAGCGGCTTGAGTACCTCTGCCAGTCCTAAGAGGCCCTCAACAACCACGGTTTCTGGTTTGAGGCATCTCATGAGAGTGCGACGTACATCTTCATCAAATGCGACATCCAAGGATTCTAAATTACGACGGCAGGTTCGTTGAATCCGCCCCCCTGTTCGGTCCCAATCCATCAAAAGATAGAGTGTGATCCCTCCGTCAATGGGGTGACGTGCTCCGTATGTGTCAACGAGATGAACTAAAACATCGTCTACTGACCAACCTCGGTTCAATACCTCGACTGGGCCTTGGAAGCCGAGACGTTCTAGTGCGATCTTGTCCCGCTTTCCTTCGACAAACATCGGACAATTCATTTCACGGTTTCGAAGACGGGCCTCTGCCAGGGATGAGGAAGCTTCCAACCAGCGTTGCTCTGCGTTGGCCGTACCCCTTCTAGGGCCGTGGTAGGTATCATCCATCATGGCCACCCCCCAACAATTGTGCAAGGCGTTCGACCAATATTTCCCGGCTTGCTCCTTCAATTCGTACTCGCTTTTGTCGAGATGAGTGCCCAGTTGTCACACTCAATTGGTTAGGGCGAAGGAGACATTGTTCTGCCAATACATGCAGAAGAGCTCGATTTGCTTGTCCTTGTTTTGCTTCCGCTCGAACAGCCACCATCAATCGACCTCTCCAAGAATTGAAGCCAACAATTCCTTGACGTGAAGCTCCCGGTTGAACTTCGACCTCGAGGAGCAAGGCTTCATCCAGAGTTTGTGACAAGCAGGCCACGAATTCCATGGTCCTTCATTTTGAAGGAGGTTTTTATTTTCGTCGGCGCTTAGGTGACTTGGAAAGGCGCGAATCTTTCCGCCAAATTTCTATCATTTAACACCAAAAACAGAGGGTGTTTAAGCAGGGACCTTGGGGGGGAATGTTCAACCATCACAGACCCTTTTCAACAAATGCTTAAGGAGGGGCGTCACGGCCCCTTAAACAAGGTGCTTGCATGGTTGCAGAAGATACGGTTTTCTCTGTTCTTTACGATAAATTCATGTTCTGGTCAATTCTTGTCGGAATTTTCACTTTCGGTTGGATGTTTTTGGCCATGCTGCGATACCGCGATGGCGTTGAACCTGACACCTCACATATCGACCATATTGAAGTCGGAGCATTTCCCGTAGACCGACACAACACACCCATTGAAGTGTTGTTTTACGTGGTCCCAACCATTATTGTCGCTTGGCTAGTTGTCCTCGCGCTTTCTTCCAACACCGAAGTCTGGGTCATCCCAGAAGACAGCGAAGGCCACAACATGGTCATCACAGGAAAGCAGTGGTTTTGGGAGTTTGAATATGAAGACAGCCTCACATGGGAAGATGATGTTCAAGCCACTTCAGTTGATGTCGATTGGGCCGGTACGGCTCTTACAATCAACGGAGGGGCTGGATCTCAAGCCGTCAATGCAACCGTCACCGTGAAAGGTGAAAGCACAGATTACGAACTGGACCAAATGACGGTTTCACTTGACGAAACTTTGACATTTGACCCCTACGCCTTCGCCACCGTTGAAGTCACCGACACCGATGGGAATGTCATCCACACATGGATGCACATTCCGAAAGGCCACATTTTCTCCTCCGCTGCAAGTGAAGATATGATCATCCCTTGCGACGTCCCCATCATTTTCGAAATGCACTCGAAGCCATCTGACGACTCCAATCCAAAATATGTTGGTGTGCAACATTCGTTTGGACTACCCGAATGGGGGGTCAAAGAAGATCTCGTTCCTGGACTTGAAAATGGAACCTACATGACCGTCACGCCCGATGACGCAGGCGTCTTCGACATTCGATGTTACGAATACTGTGGTAACCAGCACTCACAAATGGTGGGGCAAGTCAAAGTCGTCGCCATGGAAGATTACGCTAATGGCCTTCCAAAAGGGACGAACTGCGCTACTGAAGACACGTTCCCTGGTTCACCAGCAGGGGCGAATGCTGGAGGCGATTACTGATGCGTACTCGAACTGTAGCCATGCTCGGTGTGCTTTTGCTCGCCCTTGTAGCCACGCCGCAATTCAATGCCATCCCGAGTGGAATTGGTTCAGCTGGAGACCAAGGCTGTTCTTGCCACGGTGGCACTTCACCCGATACGAGTGTCTTGGTAGATGGATTACCTGAGACATATAACGCAAGCGAAGTTTACACGTTCACAGTCACCGTTGTCAACGATGATATGGAATTGTACAACGATGGCAGTCTCGAAGGGGACGACCCATGGAACGGCCGTGCTGGCGGCTATCGTATCCTCACATCTCACGGCAGCATCGCTGCGGTACCAACCTCCCTAGGACAAAACATGGACGGTGGATTGACCCATACCTCAGAAGCGAACACTGTTCGCTCATGGACCTTTGAATGGACCGCTCCTGCAGCCGATGACCTGAATGTTGAAATCACTGTTTACGGCAATGCTGTCAACGGTGGTGCTGGGTCTGGCGGGGACATGTGGAATCAAGCTATTGTTATGATTCCCGGCGTGAACGCTGGAGCCGTTGCCCCAAGTGCTGGTGCTCTTGTGATCTTCGTCACATCCATCGGCCTTGCTGCTGGACTTGTCTTTGTCGGTGTCCTCTGGGTGTTCTATCGACGCTCCCCCGAAACCTTCACTATGGAGCGATTCTGGAGTTTCCTCAAACCTTGGTTGACCACCACCGACCACAAAGAAGTCGGAATCATGTACTTCTTGTTCGGATTCTTCTTCTTCCTCGTTGGAGGATTGCTAGCCTTGCTCTTCCGCATTCAATTGGCACTCCCAGAGAATGATTTCCTCACCTACGACGAATACAACTCTTTCTTCACCCTTCACGGAACAACCATGATTTTCCTTGCGGCCATGCCAATGATTGCTGGTTTCATGAACTACGTTCTACCGCTCCAGATAGGCGCTAAGGATCTTGCATTCCCCCGAATCAACGCCATGGGCCTGTGGCTTCTCGTCTTCTCCGCGCCACTAATCTTTACTGGAATTTGGTCGGGTGAAGGTTCAGACATCACTTGGGTGATGTACCCGCCTTATTCATCGCTCAACGAGGCAAACTTAGGATCAACACTAGCAGATTATGGTTCGAACCCAGGAACCACGGCGTTCATCTCTGGTATGATTATGCTTGGTGCATCTTCCACCCTCGGAGGTGTGAACTTCATCACCACAGTGTTCACCATGCGAGCGCCTGGCGTGACATGGATGAAGATGCCCTTGTTCTCATGGTCAGTCTTCATCAGTGTGTTCATGCTCTACATGTCACTCCCTGCTTTCATCATCGGTGTTGTTTTCTTGTTGTTTGACCACACCATTGGCACACAATTCTTCGTTGCCG
>Ga0209425_10005679_pt1 | contig 12175 bp, 14 predicted proteins | sample COG_05_FD_184749 | JGI IMG/M metagenome (GOLD analysis project Ga0209425, IMG submission 184749) | Pelagic Microbial community sample from North Sea - COGITO 998_met_05 (SPAdes) (version 2) | ecosystem: Environmental > Aquatic > Marine > Neritic zone/Coastal water | place: Helgoland, sampling... | reverse complement strand
TCTCAGCTGCGTATGCTGATGATGTTAAACAAAACCATAGTGCTAGGGTAAAAATAACCTTTTTCATTTCATCTCCTTTTATTTGAATCTATCCAATACATCGTTATTATTATTTATATCACTCAAAGTATTGACTAATTCTTGTAGTCTATTTACCTCTGATTTAAGTAAGAGGTTTTCTTGTTTTAGTGCTGCATATTGAACATCCTTAGATTCCAGTTGTGATTCAAGAATACACATCCTTGTAAACTCTTGAGAACTATTAGACCAATTTCCACTTTCACTCATATTACACCTCCGTTAATAGTGATGAATTTGCTCTTACTCTTGAAATAAAAGAAGATGTTGTCTCCAATGTTGTTTCTCCTGTTTCTGTCCTTCTCAATGTATCTCCCATACCAGACTTAGCTGGTGACACATTACTCTGTATTACATTTTCTTGTGTTGTTACAAAATCTTGAGGATTGATAGGACTACTAGAACTTCTAAAAACATTGTCTGTTAAAAATTGATTATTCTCTGTTGCTTCTACCACATTATCAGTAACAGGTTGTTTTATAACATTCGGGACTGCTAATGTGTCACTACCTAAGTTTGGTATTATTGATGGTTTACTACTTAGTGTTCCATCAGCACTTCTAAAGATATTAGGGATAGAAGGGTTACATGGGTCAAAAGAAGTATTTAAAGAAAAAACAGAATTTGATAAGTCAGTTAAATCTAAGTTAACAAAACCATCAAGTCCAGTTGCTTCTGCAAAATCACCTACAAGTTGTGCAGCTTTTGCTGCCGCAGCAATAGGTGTTTCAAGTAATTCTCCTATAGTATTTAATTCATCCCTTAATGAGATGTCTGGTACAACTTCATCAATAGCATTTGCAATACCTGCGCCAACCTCATCAAAGGTAGTACCTACTGCAGCTACAACAGCAGCAAGTCCAGCAGGTGTCCCAGCATTAAGACTTAATATAGAACTGAGATTAGTTTCTAAAGAACCTCTAAGATTATTTAAATTTATATTTACATTACATGATAGTGGCATAAATCATCCTCCAGCAAAAACATTAGGTGAACCTGTTGCAACACTCGTACAACTAGAAATTGTATCCCCAACTCTACCACATCCTTTACCATTTATGAAAACGGTTGTTGAACCAACCGCAATTGGAGCAACATGGGTTGGACAAGTCGGAGAACCAGGCAACAAATGTCCAGTATTAACATCTCCTTGCCTTGATATACCCGTACCATTAACAAATACAGTATCAGAACAAGCAGCTCTCATAGGTGTACTGCAATGGGGTACATCTGAATCAACTGAATTTCCTCTACATACTGCGGGCATTGTTTTCTCTTTTTATAAGTTCTTGTAAACGATCATTCCATATATTATGTTTACCAGAATGATCAACTTCATTATGTGGTACATCTGGTAAAAACTTAATGACATGGTCAAATTTATCTGGTATGTCATTATATTCGGTAAATGTTTTTAACTTACCATCTATTAGCAATACGAATTCATGTGCCATTAGTTTAAGTCGATGCTGTTTGCACCCAATATTTCAATTGCTGAAGCAGTTAGTCCTATACTCTGAGCAGCTATATTATATGTTCCTGTAGAAAATGCTTCCCCTATTCCGTGAATTCCTAATGAGTAGTTACCAAAAACTGTAGTTTGTGAGAATCCATTAATAATGCAAATATCATTAAGGGTTACTGTTCGATTGAAATTAGCATTTGTAGATAATCCCATATCACCTATAGATGATAAGTCTAAAGCAGCTGCACTAATTATTGATGTATTACCTTGAACAGCAGTAGCCATAGTACCCATAACTACCTCGTTAAGATTGCCTGATATTGTTTCTCCGGCATTACCTACAACTCTAGTTGTCCTGTCTCCTGTAACACTGATTATTTGGTCTGCACCTACCTTCAAATCACAACTACCATTAACAACCCATTTTCTATCAGCAATAACCTCCCCTGCATCATTGCCTGTTATTTTTGTTCTTCTATCACCGTGTACATTTAAATGATAATCACCATATACCTCTTGTACCAAGTCTCCTTGATATAACATACGACAATCACCACCAATAGTAACATTACAAGTTCCTTGAATAACTACATCTTTGTAGCCAAGGGTTATTTCATATTCATTGCCAATAATTTTTGTTACCTTAGTACCATCAGGCTGTATCTCTTCAAATGTACCAGACTTGTGAAATTTATGTAGTCTTTCTGCTGATGGTGTATCATCCCATTCTTCTACATGACCAGATTCACTCATATGAACATGATTATAGGGATACATAGAACTCAATTCAACTTCTGGAAGATATTCTGTTGAATTATTTGTAACACCACCATATCTAGGATTTGGTTCATTCCAAAGTGTAAAATTATATAATGTTGAATTATTACTATTTGAAATAGTTGTTGATATGTCACCTGCTAATGCAGTAGGTGTCCCTATAGTTCTCGTTTTTCTTTTATAACTTAATGATGGTGCATCCTCAGATGTTTTACCAGTAGTAGAAGTTGAAGGAACTGGTAATGCACCACTACCTCTAGCTAATCTATTTGTGTCGGGTTCGTTTAAATTGGTTGATACTGGATATATTCCATTAGGATCATTGAACCCCCTTACAGGATTTGATACTTTTTCGGGTATTCCACCAAAAGTTCCTGTCATAACAGGTTCTTGTGCATCTTTACCATCACGGAAAAACCCAAATACCCATGTTCCTTCTACTGGGCCCAGTGGTGTAGTACCAATACCATTCATAGCTGCAGAGGTAATCGGTTGACTTGGAGTTGCCCAAGGCAAATGTTCTGTAGGTATACCAACACCTTCAACTTTATTATCAGTATGGTATCCAAGAATACGCACTCGACAACGGCCCAACTTCAATGGGTCTATTCTGTCCTCTACGACACCCTGCCACCAAACAAATTCACCAAACATAATTAATCTTCCTTTATTGCTGTTCTATTTTGAATTACATCTTCTAATGCATCTTTTACTACTTCTACTTTCATAGTATACCCAATCTTCTGGTCTTTTGCTTCAATTTGTTGAAAAACGTGTTTTATAGATGTAACTAAATATATACCTGATAAATGTTTATCATAAACATCATCTGATGATTTATCAGAATCAGTTGATTCCGGTGATGGTAATTCTATATTAACAGTATGTCCAACTCTTAAAAATGGATTACCAGAAGATTCTATAATCAGTGTAATATTATCAAATGACTTTATCTGTGATGTTCTTTGTAGTTTCCAAGTTTCAACTTTATTATCATATTCATCACCTGTATTTCTAGCATACAACTGCTTATGTTTAGGATAAAATTCAACACAGCTGTCTGTCATATAAGACAAATCTTTTTCTGTAGTAACCGGAAAATTATTATCATCTTCGGGTGGTGCATATGTTACTCTTGGTAAATCTGCTGATTTGATTTCCATTTCTGAAGATGCTATTACAGGAAATGTACCAAAATGATTCAAAGAAACAAAATCATTATAACCATTAAAGTCGTGTTGGGTTATCTTTTTTCTAACAATATCATGTGTAATAAGTTTAGAAGCATATAATCCATTGATTGAGTTACTTGCTTTATCAAACTGAGACATAAAATATAAATTCTTTATTCTAAAATCCCCGCTTGATAAAGCTTCTACCCCATGAGAATCACCAGTTCTAGGTATATACTTATATGTAAATTGTGGTTCTTTTTCAGCTAAACGATTTATACTAGTAAAAAATACTCCAGATAGAGTTTCAAAAAATAGATAATTTACTCCAGCACCACTATCTTGAACAGCTCTTTGTGTAATCCATTTGATTGCTTCTAATGGGTGTAGGTTTGGTACAATACAAGACTCTATGCTATCTGTTGGTTCAATAAGTAATTTATTAGGATTACCCAAGTATTTTGAATAAATATCAGCAACAATATTACTTATATAAGTGTTATTGTAAGACTTAGATACTTTAGAATGTATGTTACTCATATATTGCTCAGATACCAACTCTAATGTAAATATTTGTGCTTTAGGTGTTTTACCTGAAAAATATCTACCAGTAATAGCATTAACGTGCATCCTCGGTGGATTTATATTCAAATGAAGGTCATCATCCCGTCCATCTATACCTGATAAGGATATATTAATGTTAACAGTCTCTTCCCCAACTATAGGAAATTTTTCAGGAATATTATAAGAGTCAGATAAAACAATACTACCAGTTAAAGAGGTTTTAAATATATTTTCCTCTATATTCATTTCTATCAAAAAGGGTTTAAGATCAAATGCAGCATTAGCTGTTCTGATAGACAAATCATCGACTCTTATATCACTTACATTATGTTGTTTAGGCATCTAATTACTCTGTTATAAAATTTGTTTAAATTCTTTGATAATTTGGGGAACATACTCAGATCTAATAATATTTATTGTTCTTTTTTTATCATTCAGAATTTCTTCATATATATAATTAGTTATAGCTGTAGCAGAACCAGCAGTTACTCCGTTAGGTGTTATTATAGTTCCAGGCTCGTCTACTACTTCACCATCAGAATTTTCCCAATGATGAATCCCATTTATATTACTAGGATACTTTTTTGCAATAAACTTTTGTAAATCAAGATATGTTAAAGGCCAATCATAATATGGATTGGTCATGTAGTTTGCATAGAGAATTACCCAATGCAATGTAGAATCGTTGTAATATTCATATGCAAGTGTATCTGCTCTATCACCGTCTTGAATAAAGTATTTCTCAAATAAAGCAGAATTAGTGATTTCTAATTTCTTTCTCACCCTTAATAAAATATTTGTAATTCGATTATATCTTGATTTCTTGTCTTCTTTAGGTAAATTGTACGCAGTTGTCGAAAAGTATGAAAAATATGCCATGTCAATAACCCTCAGTTTTAATTTGTTCAGAAGTAACTATATTTATTTCTTCAAATTGTAATTGTAAAGTTATAGAAGTTGGAGCTCCATCTACGAAAGAATGCCATCCTGCTGTTGCATAGTTAGTATTGATAGATTTACAAACACACGGATGGAGTTTAGGTAAATAATCATTATCTATTAGAACATCATCCTCGACAGTGATATCGTTTTTTCTAAGATATGTCTTAAATTGGATTTGCATTGTATTAGGATATGTAAATAAAAACTCATTACCACCACTATAATCTGGTCTAGAATTCTGTCTCAACAAATTAATAATTTCTTTGATAGTATCAACTTCAGTCTGTGATGTAGGAGAAAATGTCCATGAAAATTCAAACGGCCTAAATGGAACTCCTTGAAATGTTTGTTCTTTAAAAGGGTTCGATTTTATTTTTATTTGAGATTCTATTGTCCCTTGTAATGCATTACCAGCACCAAGAACTCCAAGAACTGCACCACCTGCTATACCAGCACCAAGAACACTACTAACCAAAGCACCAGTACCACCACTTATAATACTACCTAATTGAGAGAATCCAGCACCTGCAGCACTACCACCATTAAGAGTTTTACCTTGGGCCAAACCACCAATCCCACCCAAATCGGTAGACTGCCATTCTATTTGTTCATTATATGTGAGATTGTCAGGCATAGGTAAAGATATAAGGTTAAGCATCTCTAATGTAGGTTTACTTTTTTGAAAGTCTGCTGCTGCGGTAGAAGCAGCTGTTCCTATTATCGAACCTACTAAATCCAATGCATCCAGAGTCCCTTCATTTTTAAAACCATCTATAGCACGCTGTGCTGACAACTCAGCGATTATTAAAGTGGCTTGTCCTGAGTCAAGTGCTTGCCGCAAAGATTTAATCTTGCCTGCGTCTTTTTTCTCGTCTAAACCAGCGAAAATCTTTTCTCGTATTCCGTTACTGTTTATTTGTTCAGTAATAGAATTATCCAATCCACTAGTGAACTTTTTTAGATCAGCACCACCCTGTTTTAGAATTCTTATTTGTATCATGTCTGGATAAGCTTTGCTGTTTTCTAAATCGGACGGGAACGTATAGTCTTGATATGTTGGCATTTATTGATTCCTCTTTACTTTTACGTCAGTATTTTTCCAAACAATCCTGTCTGGTAATCTTCTCTTATTTAGTGAATAAAACTTTTCAGTTGGTACACTCATTGCTATCTCCCAATCTAAAGGATGTACTTCAATTACCTTTGAACGAATACTATCAAAATTATATTTTCTGTAGCAATATTTACCATACTTAAATTTCCTATTACCACTCAAAACTTTATTAAAAGAATTAAATAAAATTCTAGTATTTAAAGTATAATCTTGTTTATTTAAATAATCAAGCATATGTTCTAATAATATTGCCCTTTGTTTTGGATTCATAAAATGAAAATTAATTCCCTCAAACCATGTTTCAGTTTTATTTAAGATAAATATCAAAGGATACATATCAAATGTATTATCAGGGATTTCAGGAACATATTGATAAAAATACATTCGCCCTAAAAGGAAGTTGCTTCTTTTTATACCACCTTCCCTCAGCATATCTCTAAAATCAAAATTCATTCCATATTCTAAAGCATACTCCTGATAAAACTCAAGTGATCTTTCACTTCTTTCAATTATACTTTCTTGTTTTGCAGCTCGATGTGCTTTTTGAAAAAATGATTCTTTACCTAAAAAATCTATATGCCTATTTAAAGTTTTTAGTATTGGTCTTTTTCTTTCTGTTACATTCTGTATTTCGTCAGAAAATCTATCTGCAACTTGTGAAATCTCATCTTTTCTCTGGCCTAACTTCTTTACTACTGTTTTGGTACTACGAATTATAATACGAAACTCTGCTAAAGAAGGGAATCCTAACTTCTTTAGATGTTTTTTATACATATTTTTTTCATTATTATTTAATTCTTTAACCAACTCTCTTATTTTCTTACTTTTAGAAATCTCTGAAATATTACTTATCTCTTTATCTCTAAATAATTTAGCAGATTCTTTAAAGATTTCCTGAACTCTAGGAAATCTTCTCAATTTTGCAAGTGATTTATATATTTTCTTTTCTTCTACACCTGCTTTTCCTATATTTGGTTTTGATTTTAATATTGCCATTGTCCTCTATTTATAAGAGATTTATCGGATTCCTAATTCTTTTTCTGTTAAAACTATAAATTCCCAATCCCTCTTTTCTGCGTATTTCTTGGCAGCTTTCCACTTACATTGATTCCTTACATATGCTTTCAGTGCATTTCTATACTTATTAGTGTTTCTTTTAGGTTTCTTTGGGGGTAGACATTGACTATGAGGTTTAATCTCAACAATATACTTTTTTATCTGTCCTGATTTAGACACTACTTTCACATAAAAATCCACGAAATAACGCCTAGTTTTCTTTTCTACTGGATTATAATAGGGAATAACTATATTCTCCGAACCCCACTCCAATACACTAGGACGAGCATCCAAATACTTCATATATCTAAACTCCCAGCTAGAGCGATAGTGGCACTCATGGAGATCACCTACATATTTCTCCTTGTTTTTAACCTTATATTTTCCAACTCTAGGGAAATTTTTCATATATCTCTTATAAATATAGTATAGTTCTTATATTTATAACAGGAGTAGAAGTAATGGCGAGTATAGACCAGTTTAAAACAAAGGCTAAAGGTGGTTTTTCATTTTCCAATCTTTTTATGGTTGACATAACTAAAAGTAGGGGGAATGATATAGCAATAGAACAAACGATACCATTCCTTTGTAATACAGCTCAAATACCAGGCACAACTATAGCAACAACAGAGAAAGCATTAGATTTTAAGTCAAGAGCAAAACAAAGATTGTATGATGATATAACTCTTACCTTTTATTGCACAGAAGATATGGAAGTATTTCATTATTTTAACAACTGGTTAAGTGAAATAATTAGTGATGAAACCAACAGGGTAGGATTTCAGAAAGATTACATTGCAACAATAAATGTACATAAATTAGGAAAAGATATCTCAGCTGCATCTAATCCATCAGAAGAGCAAATAAATAATAGGATTATATCAACAACCACTATTCTTGAAGCTTTTCCAAAAAGAGTAGAACCTATTTCACTAGACTATGCAGCAACAGGTATTGTAAATACGTTATCTGTAAATTTTGCATATACAAGTCACTACCATAAAATTGTAAAATATCCTCAGCCAGATAAAGAACAACGGATTTTAAATACATCGTCAAATATAGAAAGACAGTGAACTATAAATAATAATATTATCATTTTATATTAAAGGAGTTAATGAAATGGGATTACCAAAAATTGCAGTACCAGAGTATAGTTTAAAATTACCGTCAAATGGTAATGAAATTAAATACAGACCTTTCCTCGTCAAAGAAGAAAAACTACTTCTTATTGCTATGGAAAGTGAAGAAGAGAATCAGATATTAGATGCTACAAAACAAGTAATTAAAAACTGTATGCTAAATAATGATGTTAACGTTGAAAAACTTCCTATATTTGATATTGAATATATTTTCTTATGGCTTAGAGCAAGATCAAAGGGTGAGATAATAGAATTAAAATATAAGTGTCCTGATTGTAAAGGAGAAATACCACTATCGTTTAATGTTGAAGAAGTTGTGATAAACAAAGATACAGCACATAGTCAGAAAATTGAAATTACAGATAGTTTAGGTATTATGATGAAGTATCCTACTATAGATGACCAGAGTAATAAAGAAACTGTAAACAACAGTGATACACAAATAGATCAATTATTTAAAACTATATTATCATCATTAGAATACATTTATGACAATGAAGAAATGTATTCATCTAAAGATTATACTGAAAATGAAATGCAAGACTTTTTGGAATCGTTAAATGATACTCAATTTCAAAAGATTGCTAATTTCTTTGAAACTATGCCAAAACTAAAACATGAAGTAAAGTTAGAATGTAAAGGTAGAGTAAAAGGGGAAGGTAAGAAGAAAGATAAAACGTGTGGTTATACTGAAGATATAGTTTTGGAGGGCCTTCAATCTTTTTTCGAGTAATCCTTTGTGACAACAACTTGAGTGGTATGTTTAATAATAATTTTTCAATGATGCAACATCATAAATATTCTTTGACCGAACTGGAAAATATGATTCCGTGGGAAAAGGATATTTATACAGCATTATTGGTAAATCATGTTGCAGAGGAAAACGAGAGAATCAAAGCACAACAAACCAACTAAAGGGAAATACCATGGCTGCAAATAGTAAAAACATGGCAGAGATTATTAATAATCTTAAAGAAGATTTAATAATTGATGTACGAATAAAAGATGTGGATGGTGATGCAAAACATAAAATATATGATCCATTAAAAGATATCTCAGAAACTATTAAAAAACTATATGTTTCATTTGAGAATTCTGCTGTCGCACGCCATAGTGATAGTCCCTTAGAGACCCTTCAAAAAAAACAACACGAAGAAAATATAAATTCAGCAGTAGCAGTACCATATAACCCAGATGAAAACAATTCTAATGTAATAGATATGCAGCCAACTAGGTCTAGTTTATCTGTTACTAATTTAGCAGTTATAGCTGAAAATGTACTTATTAAAACTAATGCATTTTCATCAAACGGTAAAGAAGGTAGTGATGGTAAAGAAGGTAGTGATGGTAAAGAAGGTAGTGATGGTGATGATAAACCTAAAAAAGCACCATCATGGTTAAAACAGATAACACATGCTATAACAGGAAAATCATTTTCAAAAGAAGAAACTGTATTAATAGAAAAAGAAAAGGAAGCAAAAAAGAAAGCAAGAAGTAAAAAGTGGGAACAGACGACAACAAAATGGAGAAAAAGTCTTCTTTCAGGTATCAATAGTATGTTGTTTAATAATCCCATAATGAATTTCATTAAAAACCATTGGGGTAAAATATTACTTGGAGCATTCGCTATATTTGGCTCAAAGGAAGCTTGGAAAAATATCGTGAAAGCTTTCGGACATACATTAGATTGGCTTATAAATGATTTTCCAGTCTTTGTCGAGAGTGTGTTGGAAATCCTTGGTAATATTGCAGAGTGGTTTTTTGGAAAAAAAGCAACTAAAGAAGAAATAAATGAAAAAGCAGGCGATGTCGATGCATTAGAAAAGAGGGGTAAAGCATGGTGGTTTGGACAATCTGAAGAAGAATACAAAGCAGAACTAAAACAAGAGAAAGCTGAACTGAAACGTATGATAGATGGTAAAAGAATTGGTGGGGTGGATGATTCATTCTGGAAACAAGCTGGATTATTTGTAGGTGGTTTAACACTACTAGCAACAGCACTTGGTTTGGGTGGTGGACTAGTTTTAAAAACATTAACAGCAATTGGAACAACAGCATGGGCAGCATCTAAGTTTGCTGCTACTTTTACCAAAAATAAAATATTACCTGCCAAAGTTGGTGTTACGGATGCAGTAAGAAATTTTAATGCTGAACAAAGGATGACAAAAGCACAAAGTATTGCATCTAAAACACGGAGTGCAAACTTTAATGCAAACGCAGCAAAACCTGGCCCGAGGATTGGTAAAATAACTCCGTCTGGAGCTGCAGCAACATCGACTCCTCTCAAGGAAGTTGCAAAAGCTGGTAAATTTATGAAGGGTTTAGGGATTGCTTCAAGAATCGTTGCACCAGTTGCTGTAGGATTAACTGTTCTTGATGCAGGCATGGATGTTAACCAAGCAAATAAAGATTACATTTCTGGAAAGATTACTGATAAAGAAAGAAGTAATAAAAGTGTAGGTAGTATTGTAGAAGCAGGATCAACACTGGCATTGGCAGCAGCAGGTGCATCAACGGGTGCTGCACTTGGATCAGCATTAGGTTCAGTAGTTCCGCTTTTAGGTACAGCAGTAGGTGCAGCAGTAGGTGGTACATTAGGTGGAATAGGGGGTGGTATAGCAGGACTTATGAGTGGTGACTTTATGAATGATATGGGGGGAAAATTTTCAGATAAATTATATGAAATGGGAATAATTTCCGAAGAAACAAAGTCAGAAAAACTTGCTAGACTAGCTGAAGATAATGCTGGTGCTGTTGATATCGGGTTGGGAGATGGGGTTATTAAGAGTGAGAGAAAACTCAGATTGCTAGATTCAGAGACTTTGCAAGCATTACTGAAAGAAGAGACATGGTCAAATAAAGACCAAAAGACTATTGAAAACCTTTTGATAGAAAGAGAAACCACATCAAAAGCAACAATTATTAAAAAAGAAAAAGCAAAAAAAGAAGCTGAATTAGCATTGAAAGAACACAAACCTGATTCTATAGCAAATACACCATTTAAAAAATTAGCAGATGTACTTGCTACAACTCGTTCTGGTGATGGTGGAAAAGGTGGACCTGGCGGAAAGGGTGGTACTGGCGGACAGGGTGGGGTAATTGCTTCGCAAACAGAAAAACCAAAAGATATGAACTCCCATAATGGAGTAGAAGGGACATGGAGCAAGGTTGGAGATGAATGGGTATTTTATTCTAAAAATTATTTTGGGGAAGAATTGAAAAAAACATCAAGTAATTTAGGTACTGCTCCTATTGTTACACCGACAACTAAAAATAAGAGAATCACAAGCGAAAATGCTACACCAGAAGAACGGGAAATGCTTAATCAACAAAGTGTAGATAGAAGTCTTAGGGTTATGAGAAAAGGCCCAATTGGGGGAAGAAAGAGATCTTATAAACGAAAGATGGAAATAGCATTAAACCCCAAAAAAGAAACAGCTAAACCTTTATGGGATGCTATGGAGCCCGAAGAACAAAAACAATTTGCAAAGTTAAATCCATATACAAGAGAAAAGAACTCAGTTATATTGAAGAAAATGATGTCTGAACCAACTGGATTATCACCCGCTTCTGACCCAAATATTAGAGCTCAAAATATGAGTGGGATACATAAACAAAACTTTGAATTGAAAGAAAAAACGGAAAGTCAAACAATTGTTCCAGTTAGTAATGTTACTAATAATAATTATAGTGGTGGGGGAGGAGCACCTTCTGTAATAACAAAACCAACTACTGAATCAACTGGAAAATATATCAAAGGATATTAAAAATAAAGGGGAAGTATCACCGAAACGGTTTTCACAAGGTATCTAGTCGCGAGTCTTTGATACCAGCATAATACTGGCGAATCACCAATATAACAAAA
>Ga0209425_10005678_pt1 | contig 12175 bp, 8 predicted proteins | sample COG_05_FD_184749 | JGI IMG/M metagenome (GOLD analysis project Ga0209425, IMG submission 184749) | Pelagic Microbial community sample from North Sea - COGITO 998_met_05 (SPAdes) (version 2) | ecosystem: Environmental > Aquatic > Marine > Neritic zone/Coastal water | place: Helgoland, sampling... | reverse complement strand
ATGCCTTTGACGTAAAGGTATGAGTGAGGGGCTTGTAGTAGTTACTGGTGCCAGTGGATATATCGGAAGTCACGTTGTTGCTAATCTGTTAACTAAGGGACGAAAAGTTCGGGCTACTGTAAGAAATGCAGACGATCCTGAAAGAGTTGAACATCTTAGAAATATGGTGATTTCAGAGGGAGGAGGTCTGGAAATTGTTGAAATGGACCTTTTTGATTCTGAAAGCGTAGATGCAGCTATTGCAGGATGTACAGACGTCATACATACTGCTGCTGTCGTAATAGTTAGGTCAAAAAATCCTCAAGAGAAAATTGTTGACCCTAGTGTAATAGGAACAAAAAATGTGATTTCGTCTATTGAAAAAAGTAAGACAGTTGAAAGATTTGTCCATACCTCTTCAACCGCGGCCATTAGACCAGAGAAATGGGATAATGGAGCAATACTTACTACCGAAACGTTTGCTTCTGATGCCACATTAGAAGAAAATCCCTATGGATTAGCAAAATATAGTGCAGAGATGATTGTTAGGGATTGGCATGATAAGTTAGATTCCTCAAAAAGGCCTAAAATGGTAACAATTCATCCCTGTATGGTCTTCGGCCCGCCGCTTTCGCCAAGGCATTTGAGGGGCTCTTTATCTGTAATAATGATGCTAGTAAATAGAGAATTACCGATAATATTGCCCATGCAAATAAACATAGTAGACGTAAGAGATGTAGCAGAAGCTCATGTGAGAGCTCTAACTATGGGGGAAGACAAAGGGAGATACCTTACCGTGGCCGGAGAAATGATGTGGGCAGATATTTCTAAAGTATTGAAAGAAAAATACCCTAAAAGAAAATGGCCTGTTAGACAATTGCCTTACTATATTGCACTGTTTGTTTGTGTTTTACATCCTAAAGTTAGTATTTCTTGGGCGAGAAGGCACTTGAAAAATAAATTATATTGGGATGCGAGTCCTGCCGAAAAAGATCTGGGCATGAAATGGAGATCGCTCACTGAAACTATAATCGATACTATTCCAAATATTATAGATAACAGATGGGAATAATTGTTTGCACGGATAAACTGTTTATGTTTTATGCTATCATAAATTCGGAGTATGTGATGGCTTTCTCACGGAATAGGGGTTTGTGGAAAATAAATAAGGCATCCGCACCAGATATGCGACTCACTGCATTGCTAATGGTAGCACTGGTCTTTTCCATGTCGGGCTCTATTGCTTATGCTAGTAACAGTATTCAGCCCGATAAATCAAAAATGAGCAATGAATTAATTTCTGAATTAGAATCTACGGATGAGATAGAGGTAATTATTCAGTTCACCAGTAAGCAAGATAGTTCAGTTTGGCAGTCTCTGGAATCTATGGGTATCGAAATGATTTCCGAAATGTCCACTCTGCATGGCGGCCTAATTGTTGGAAAAGCGCAAGAAATTTCCCGACTTTCTACATTTTCAATAGTACAACACATGGAACTTAATGTCCCCATTGAACACTTTTATCTGCCGGGAGATCAAGATAATGCCGAAGCAATGATGCACGAAACTGTAAGGTGGGTAAATGCCAGTCTAGCATGGCATAGAGCCATAATCGGAACCGATGGAGTACTCAAAACAGAACCCGATCTTTCTCTGAAAGAGTATGATGGTGAGGGCGCCACCGCTGTAGATCTTGATACAGGAATTGATGGCGAACATCCAGATTTTGATTGTGGAGAGCCATGGACGGGCGAGAAATTAATTTGGTCTGCTAAATGGACTGGTCTCGCCTGGATAGATGCTCCAAATTGTAATTCTGATACATCCAGCGGACATGGGACTCACGTTGGTGGAACGATAGCAGGAAATGGTGATGCATCAGGAGGCAGAAGGCTAGGTACTGCAAAAGGCGCTACGATAGTTGCACTCGGAACTGGAGACGGAGCCTCCATCTTTGCAGCGGTAGAAGGGCTAGAATGGACTTACCAACATAGCAGGCCGGGTTTGAATGAATACAATATTCGAGTGGTTTCTAATTCTTGGGGGACGAATGGAGATTACAATCCTTCCAATGTAGTAACATTACTTACTGATATGTTGACTTACGATAACGATGTTGCGGTTATTTTCGCTGCTTCGAATAGTGGAGGGAGCGGAGAAGAATCGGAAAGTGATTTACGGACTAATGTATACGCAAACACGCCTTCTGCAATATCTGTAGCCGCACTTACTCACGACGGCACTGCAGTTACCTCTTTCTCGAGTAGAGGATGGGATACTCAACAACACACATGGCCCGATATTGGAGCCCCTGGCAGAGATATTTGGGCAACAGCACCAAGGGCAACAGCGATTGATGCCTCGACCAGAACTCAAGGCGACTTATACTACATGGCAATATCAGGCACTAGTATGGCAACACCACATATCGGAGGTATTGCTACACTCCTCCTAGCTGCCGCTCCATCATTAGGAGCTGCTGACTATCAAATCGAAGATCATGACGAAGGCAATAGTATGTATTTTGAAGAGGCTGCAAAAGGCTTACAATTCGAAGATTGGGGGACTAGGAATGAATCAAGAGTGCATGAAATTGAATTAATCTTGGAACTCACCTCGCATTATGAACTTCTGAGGAACTCATGCGAAGAAGGAAATGATGATGATAGTTGTGACAATGTTCCAGAAGATTGCTATCTCTCAGAAAACACAAACAGATGTCACGATTGGAGAGTCGGTCACGGGCTCGTCGATACTGATAGGGCTCTAGCGCTTGCAAGGACACTTCAGGTTATGCGAGATCCTGATGAAGACGGTTTCTTGGATTACCCTGAAGCCACAGTTTGGGATGCTTACGAACATTATGAAGGGATTATGGATACAAGAGGTTTGCAGCTCAGCACAGATCAACTCAGACATGCTTGGAAAGGAGAGTGGAGCCATTTTAACAATGGCCCGACTAGCACTTTCGGTACTTATTCAACCGATGATAGGCACTACGTTTGGGTTCCAAACGGAACTTATGAAATGCAAATTGCGTTCAGTTCTCTTGATTGGGACACTGATACCGCCCAGATAGCACAAATTAGACCAAATGTAGATATTGGATCCGATGGAAATGATGATGCGCAAGGACAAGGGACTCTCGTTGGAGACACAATTTACATTGTATTAGAAATTCAGCCGGAGCATTGGAATACATGGACTGAATTCGATGTTACGGGTACCGCTATATCGCTTCCAATCACAGGAGTATTGACGGGTTCTGAATTTATGGAGCCACGGGTGCCTTATACATTTGATGTTCTACTCACACTAGATGTCAGTGAACAAAGGACATTCGAGGTTCCATTACGATTCGATGGTTACTCGGACTTAGATCCGGCACCCCCTTCCGATTTCTTCGAAGAAGATTCGTCATTCGACTTAGTCATGGTTAGACCGATTTATGATGAAAGTAAAATACCAGCATTTAACGCTGATAATTCGCCAATAATAGAGAAATCAGCTAATTCGATTTTAATGATTGGCGTTTTCCTCTCGGCTGTTCTAATTATTGTTGTAGCTGCAACCATCTGGCTGCGAAATAAGCCTGATGATATCTTTGAAGCAGTGATCGAAAAAGAAAATTGATATAACTGCCAAATCTTTCTTTATCGAATAAACTCTTCGTGTTAATGAGAAGTCATGATAGTTTGGCCGTTATTGTGATGTATGTAATGCGCTAGGAGTGTACATGCGTGCTATAGCCGGCTGTATGATTTTGCTTTTTTTGGCACCGATGATATCTGGCTGTTTTGCAGGAGATACTGTCGAAGAAATCAAAGAAAATAGTCTTTTTGACGATCTATGTCCAAATGGTATTGCCAATAATACTTGGTACCACTATCCAGGAGCCATTGATGCATTGATTGCTCCATCCGTAGTTAATGGAACTTCGATATTACAAGGAGAAAATATTCCAGTATGTGCCGAGGGTACGTATTATGGAATTGGCTTTTCAACTTTTGAGCCCACTATTGGAATTACTTCTCAGAACAATATCTACATGACTAGTTATGGGAATGGAGCTGCTGGCGCTACTGCAATTATTCAGTGTAGTGACCTTTTCGAGATGACTAATGTTTCCGAGTATTCATGTCAAGATGTTTACAGCCCTACTTTAATTCCTGTTGGGAATTCTAATGACCCTTATGTTTACGTAGACCCTTGGACTGATCGAATAATGAAATTCGATATGCATGCTCTATTAGGGATGACTGTTGAAACTTCAGATGATGAAGGAGAAACCTGGTCTCCTTTACCAACAGGCGCTTCGGGAACTTCGATTCAAGACCATCAAACAATCGCTTCTTCACCTTATCCTGCGCCAGCGCATCCAACAACCTGGGTATTCTGTATCAACGGGAATGCTCCCCACCCCCTATGTTCTTCGAGTTTCGATGGAGGGTTGACTTGGACACAGCAAGTTTCAGGCGCTCCAGTCAATTGTAACAGCGGAGGTTTGACTGGCCATATGGTAGGGGCTAATGATGGTAATTTCTACAGAGGAAATCCAAGTTGCGATGGTGAGGGTTATTCAATATATAGAAGTACAAATGGGGGTTTGATCTGGTCCGAACATAAGCTTCCAACAGATATTACTGGTACCGCCGCTACTTGGAATGCTGAAGAGGCGCAAGTATACCCTGATGAAGAAAATAATCTGCATGCAATGTGGATGGGCGTAGATGACCTTCCTTACTATTCATATTCTCTTGATGAGGGAGATTCTTGGAGCGACCCAATGATGATTGCTCCTCCAGGACTGAATGGTACCGGTTTCCCTGCTGTTGCTGCAGGAGATAGTGGCCGTGTTGCCTTTGCATACCTTGGAGACACTGGAGGAGATACGTGGAATGGATATATTTCTGTCATGACTGATTCGTTTAGTGATACTCCTCTAATCACGACAGTTCAAGTAAATAATTTTGGAGATCCTTTGAGTTTGGAGGCTGATTGTGGGTACAATAGATGTGGTGGCTTTGGAGATTTCATAGATATTTTAGTCGATAGTTATGGAAGGCCTTGGTTCGGCCTTTCACACAATATAGGAAATGGCATTACTGATGAGGGGATATATGGAACTATGATGCTGGGCCCTAGTCTTAGAGGCTCTACTGTTCCTTTGAATGACTTACCAGAAGGTGGCCCTCAAACCCTGGCATAAAATTCTTCAAAAGCCATTTGACCAAATATCAATCCCTTGAAGAATAAAACCTGCTGCAAAAATTAACATTGCGATGCCACAAAGAGAAAGTGCATTCTTATACATTTTTACAGAAATGTTGCCACGAGTTTTGTCGAAAATATATGCTATGAAGGTCTTGACTAATATTATTGAAATTAAAAATGAAACGGCATATGCAACAGGCGCTAAGGGTTCTTCTTTGGCAGCAGTTGCCATCAAAGGCCCGCCTATCAAAAACCAAAATACATACACATTTGGGTTCAATAGATTTGTCAGAAGACCTCTTTGAAATGCTCCTTTAGCATCTGTAAGTAATTCATCACTAACTGGAGGCTGTATTGAAAAGCAGTCGAACCCCATCTTGATAAGGAATATTCCTCCAACTATTGAAATCGTGAAAAGTGCAAATGGTTGAGTGGCAAACCATCCTGCAGCGAATAGACTGATGATTACTAGCGGACCGTCTGTAAATATTGGCGCGGCTGCTGTCCAAGCACCAGCTCGAAGGCCACCTGAAAGTGTCTCCTTGATTACCATTGTAAGAAGGGGTCCTGGCTTTATTCCTTCTATAATGCCCAAAGTAATCCCGGCTAAAGCCAATGCCAATATTAAGTCAGTTTCCATACTGCCCTCATCGTCTTGATGCTAGTTTTGCAAGTAGTTTCAGAACTTCTATATATAACCAAACTAGAGTTATCATTAATCCGAAAGCCGCTCTCCATTCTAATTGTTTAGGGGCACCTCTTTCGACTCCTTTCTCTATAAAATCAAAATCAGCAACTAGACAAAGAGCCCCTATTCCAATAACAAACAAGGAAAAGGCAATTCCTACTGGTCCATTTCCATGAATCAAAGGTATTTCAAATCCTAAAAGCATCCCAATGAATGATGCAAGATATATGATTAATATAGCGCCTAATGAAGAATAAACTGCAATAGCAAGATTTCTATCCCATGAAATTAATTTTGCTCGATAAAGCATTAACATGGATCCCAAAATTGCAAAAGTTATTCCGGCTGCAATTATCCCTAACCCCGGAAAATCCACTGCAATCTCTATGAAAAATGTGAAGCCCCCTAAAGCAAGGCCCTCAAACCCAGCATAGGCGCATATCAAAACTGGATTGTTCGATTTACTAAAAATTACTATCATTGCCGTGATAAATCCTCCTAGAAATCCTATTACTGCAAGGCCTGGGAAAAGTGTATAGGTTGCTATAGCCAAAGTTGTTGTAATAATCAAAAGAATGGCAGTTTTTTCCACTGTTCCCTCCATCGTCATCAAATTGGAGCTTTCATTCCACCAAGATGCATCTTGGTAATTCGATTTGTCAAAAGTAGAATCTGAAAGTGTGGGGTTGCCTGAACGATACATAATACGCCCAAAGGGAGGTCGTACTCAAATCTTAGCCCTACAAACACAAGTAATGCCCAGATAATTCGAATCCATAAGTCGTTTTCTGAGTAACCTTATTGTAGCAAATTCCCAAAGAACGTTATCCGCAGTTAAGCTATACTAAATTAGATAAAGAATATACTATTACCGTCTTAACGGTTGATGGTTAGATGGTAAGCGTAATTGACGTAGAAAACGCTCAACAAGCATGGGGAGAAGGTATCGTTGCCATCTCTAAAGCACACATTACTGGATCGGATTATGTCAAAAGGGCACGACTTCACGTTGAATCCTTGTATGGATACGGAATTGGGCATGTATTGTTCAAGCCGACTTTTGCTGCGAAGGAGCAGTTTCGATCTACCTTCGAAGGCGCTTTATCATACTTTATTGGAGGTAATAGCGCATTCTCTGAAGACAAAGGATTTGCTATCAAAGGTTGGACGGGGGTACGTTTTGAGAATGATAATATAATTATAAATGGAACATCTGTTATGAGCATGGGGAACTATTTTTTCATGACACCAGAAGGTGATGAAATCAAAGTAGAGTTTTCCTTTGGATATATTGTTGACAATACTGGAAATCTACGTATCCATCTCCACCACTCTTCCATACCGGCAATGATTTGACCATTATAGATAAGGCGTGTAAATACTAATTTAGCAGTTCTTTGAGATGTAATCCGGTATAGCTAGCCTTTACTTTAGTTATTTTTTCAGGTGGACCTTCTGCTACAATAAAACCACCTAATTCGCCACCTTCAGGGCCTAGATCTATTACCCAATCTGCACATTTTATTACATCAAGATGATGTTCAATCACTATTACAGTATGGCCGTTTCTACGTAAACGCAGGAGGACTTCTGTCAACTGATGTACATCAAATAACGAAAGTCCAGTAGTTGGTTCATCTAAGATATAGACGGTGTGGCTTCTTGTAGGACGGTGCAATTCAGATGCTAATTTGACTCTTTGTGCTTCTCCTCCGGAAAGAGTTGTTGCCGGTTGACCCAATCTAACATATCCTAATCCTACATCTTTCAAAGTAGTAAGAATTCTGTACAAAGATCTTTGATTTTGGAAAAATGATACCGCTTCATCAACTGACATTTCCAAAATTTCTTGGATTGTTTTTCCTTTCCATTCAACTTCAAGAGTTTCTCTGGTGTAACGCTTACCTTTGCAAACATCACAGGTCACCCAAACATCGGGTAAGAAATTCATTTCTAATTTTATAGAGCCAGCACCTTTACATGATTCACAGCGACCTCCTTTGACATTGAAAGAAAATTGTCCTGGCATATATCCTCTTTCTTTGGCCATGATTGTCTCGGCAAATAAATTTCTAATATGACCAAAAGCCCCCGTATAAGTTGCCGCATTGGAACGAGGAGTTCTTCCAATAGGTGATTGGTCAATCACTATAGTTTTGTCTATTTCTTCAAAACCCTCGATACTATCATGTTTACCAGGTGATGTATCGCTACCGTGTATTTCACGAAGTAATGTCGGTGCTAAAGTGGAGGCGATAAGTGAAGACTTACCAGAACCAGAAACACCAGTAACTGCAACCATACATCCAAGAGGGATTTCGACATCAATATTCTGTAAATTGTTTTCTCTTGCTCCAATTATCCTTAACCATTTGTCATCATCTGGTATCTTTCTATCTGTAGGTATTGGAATTTTTTGTTTACCTGAAAGATATGCTCCTGTTATGCTTTCTTTGTTAGATAATAGTTCATTTAATTTACCGCTCACCAAGACTTTCCCGCCTTCTTTGCCAGCACCAGGACCAATGTCTACAAGCCAATCTGCTTGCTTGAGAGTTGCTTCATCATGCTCAACAACAAGTAATGTGTTACCTAAGGAAGTCAATTCCCTTAGAGTATCTAGAAGTCTGTCGTTATCTCTGGGATGAAGTCCTATACTAGGTTCATCAAGAACGTACATGACTCCTGTTAGCCTAGTACCGATCTGTGTTGCTAATCTTATTCTCTGAGATTCGCCTCCTGAAAGTGTGCTTGCCCGTCTGTCTAATGTTAAGTAATCCAAACCAACTAATGCAAGAAATCTTAGACGCGCTTCAATCTCTTTGATTATTTCAGTTCCAATAAATATTGACCTTTCTGATAGAGAGTTTGTCATAGATATGATTTCACTTTTGGGTTTATCTCGACCTAATTTTTCCCATGTATCATCGAGCTTGCCCGCCCTCCAATACTGAACAACTGCTAGTGCCTCTAAAACACTGCAAGAAGATATGGCAGGCAATGAAACTCCGCCTACTATGACTTTGCTAACTGCAGGATTCAATTTTCTACCTTTACAATCGGGACAGGGTTCATCATTCATGAAGGAGGCCATTCTTGATCTCGTTCTATCAGAAGATGTTTCATTGTAGGTTCTACGTATCCTATTGAAAACTCCTTCCCATGGCCTCATCATTTGATATGAGGAACCTTTTTCCGACGTAAATTCAAATGAAATCGCAGTACCTCCTGAACCATAGAGAAGTATGTCTTGATCATCATCATTCAAATCGCCAAATTTGATATCCGAAGGTATTCCATAATGTTCACACACTTGTGTCATTTGCCTCTTGTACCATCCTGACATCATCGAAGATCTGAAAGGACGAATGCATCCATCTTCTACAGATGTGGTTCGATCGATGACTAGATCCGGGGAGAATTCTCTTTGAACGCCCAATCCTTGACAATTTGGACAGGCCCCTAATGGATTATTGAAAGAAAATACTCTTGGAGACATCTCAGGTAAAAAGGCTCCATGTTCTGGACATGCGAACTCTTCCGAGTAAGGTATTACCTGTCCTTTTTCGGTTTTTTCCGCTTGCTCGTTTCTATTAATTTTAGTACCACTTTTTGGTTTGTCTAAACTTTCTATGGCAATTGTGCCTCCACCGAGATGTAATCCTGATTCTATTGCTTCAGTTAATCTTTGTCGATTTGCACGATTTAATTTTAATCGATCTATCCTAACATCAACATCATGCCTAAGATTTTTTTCTAATTCGGGCGGACTTTCAAAACTTGCCGCGCGACCATTGATTTTCCCTTCTAAGTATCCTTGTTCAACAAGTCCCTTGAATAAATCGGCATGAGTCCCTTTTCGATTACGAATAGCTGGACTCCAGATAGCGATAGCATGTTCTTCGAACCTCCACATCGCATCATCAACTATTTCTTGTACTGTTCTTCTTGCTACTTCGCGGTCACATTCAGGGCAATGCGGTATACCCACTCTTGCCCAAAGTAATCTCATATAATCCATGATTTCAGTAACTGTTGCTACTGTTGATCTCGGATTATGACTTCCTTGTTTTTGGTCTATACTTATAGCAGGTGAAAGCCCTTCGATTGAGTCGCAGTCTGGTTTTTTCATTTGTCCTAAAAATTGCCGAGCATATGAGCTCAAACTTTCAACATATCTTCTCTGACCCTCAGCATAGAGAGTATCGAAAGCGAGGCTGGATTTACCAGAGCCAGAAACTCCTGAAATTACAACGAATTTTCCTCTTGGGATATCTACGTCAATATCTTGTAGATTATGTGTTCTAGCGCCCTTGACTTCAATCCATCCATGATCTATGGTCTTTTTATTTTTCTTTGAGACCATTGTTTCACCACTATCTATACTTGGCGAAATATTGGCCGCCCTTGAAGACATGTATTCCTTTTTCTATCAATTTGACCAAAAAGCATCTATTATATCGCCAATATTTGCGTCAGTATCAGGGGGCAATAATGTAAATCCATTATGTGCAACCATGCTATGAATATTACCACTTCCTTGATGAGTATGTGTTGTTGCAATGAGTCCTTCGGTATCATTTGTTATCTTTATTCTCCGGAGACAAAGTTTGCCAGGAGCGCCTTTAACATCGTTCAACATCTTTACTCGAACTTTTTTACCTAAAGTTAATTTAGAATTTTTATGTGTACCAAAAGAGGCTGTAAACCAGGGGCATACGAGCATTGAGAATACGAGATGGCTACTTACGGGATTACCAGGTAATCCAAAAATAGGAGTTTTTTTCCATTTTCCAAATAATGGAGGGCCCCCGGGTCTCATTTTTATTCGCCAAAAAGCAACTTTGCCTTCTAATTCCATTAATTTACGGACAATATCAAAATCGCCCATAGACACCCCCCCACTTGTTATTATTAAATCGCAATTTTCTGTAGCACTATCAAGAGAATTTCTTAACTCTTCTACAGAGTCTGTAACCGTTTCATAACGAATTGGTTTACCACCGATACTTTTCACTAATGCTGCGATACCGAATGAATTAGATTCATATATTTGTGATTCTTTTATCTCGGAACCGGGCATCACTAACTCGTTTCCTGTACTAATAATTCCAACTACCGGTTTACAGAAAACTTCGATGTATTCATGCCCCATTGTAGCTGCAAGAGATATTGATGCGGCGTCCATAAAATGCCCTTTAGAAAGGACTTGTTCATCTTGCGAAATATTTTCTCCTTTTTTACGAATATATGTTCCTCTCGCCGGCCCCAAAATAATTACATTCTCATTATCGTGTCTGCTATCTTCTATCATTACTATTGCATCTGCTCCAACAGGAATAGGGGCTCCAGTCATTATTTTACATGCTTCGCCTGAGCCGACTCGGATACTTTCAGAGTTTCCAGCCTGGCTAATTCCTATGATTTGTAAAATTGTTTCATCGCCCTCTAAACAGTCTTCTTTCCTTACAGCCCAGCCATCCATTGCTGAATTATCGAACCGTGGATCGTTTACTTTAGAATTCAATGAATTCGCTAGAATACGCCCATACGCATTATCTAAGTGTATTAATTCAAGAGATAGTGTTTTTTTCTCTAATTGAACTATAGAAATTGCTTTTTCTAGACTTATGCCCCTCTCCATAAGCATATCCAGCATGATTAAGCACATCAATAGTGCGTTTGATTTGAGAAGAGTGTTGTTCAAATATTATCATGAATTAGGAGTAATGTGTTCGCTGATGGAGAGTTTTTAATTCTCATTGCGTTATTTTTCATAGCACTACTATATTCGAGCGTGGGGCATGGTGGGGCTTCTGGATATTTGGCCGTTTTATCATTGACTGCTTATGCAGAATATGATAGTGGTTGGTTAAAGCAACATGTATGGTGCTTGAATCTAATAGTGGCTAGTATTGCTTTTTATCATTATAGAAAAGCGGGTTTTCATATTCCAAGACTTACATTACCATTCATTGTAGCAAGTATACCCTTTGCTATAGTTGGAGGGTATATGAGAGTAGAGGGCGGATTGTATGACACGCTTCTATCAATAACTTTGATTTGGGCTGCTTATAGGCTATTTCAAACTAAAGAAAATTACAACGACGATGCTGTGACAATACCAGAAAACACAGTTGCGTACCCCATTGGGGGGGCAATCGGTTTAATGAGTGGTTTTGTTGGCGTAGGAGGAGGTATTTTTCTTTCCCCGATTCTTCTTCTAAAAAGATGGGCTACACCGAAAACAGCAGCGGCTACTGCGTCGCTATTTATTTTATTAAATTCAATATC
>Ga0209425_10005661_pt1 | contig 12198 bp, 9 predicted proteins | sample COG_05_FD_184749 | JGI IMG/M metagenome (GOLD analysis project Ga0209425, IMG submission 184749) | Pelagic Microbial community sample from North Sea - COGITO 998_met_05 (SPAdes) (version 2) | ecosystem: Environmental > Aquatic > Marine > Neritic zone/Coastal water | place: Helgoland, sampling... | reverse complement strand
AGTACTGCTCGGGGCTTCAGCAATGTTAGCTCTACCAGCCTATATGAGAACAGCAACAGCTGGATCGGTTGTGAAAGTTGCCGGCGTACATATGTCACCGGTTGAAAATGCTTGGAATTCAAGAATACATCTAGCATTTCAAGAAGCTGCTCAGGCTGGGTTGATTGATTATGAATTTTCAGAAGGAGTTTCCCCAACTGATTATCCAAGAGCCATGAGAGAATATGCAGAAAATGGATCACAGCTAATTTGGGGTGAGAGTTATGCTGTCGAAAACCAAGCGCGGGACGTTGCAGCAGATTATCCAAAAACCGCGTTTTTGATGGGCTCATCTGGTGGACCAGAAGGCGATAACTTTGGAGTGTTTGGTACTCGAAATCATGAAGCCGCCTACCTAGCAGGCATGCTTGCTGGAAAAATGTCAGAAACTAATGTTTTTGGATCTGTCGGTGGCTATCCGATCCCTGAAGTCAATCTACTTATAAATGCATTCCGGATTGGTGTAAGCGAAGTAAATTCTGATGCTAAATTTTTAAATGGGTTTATTGGAGCATGGTTTGATCCAGCCAAAGCCAAAGAAGCAGCAATAGCTCAAATCGATGCTGGTGCTGATATTTTATTTGGTGAAAGAATCGGCACTGCCGACGCTGCTAAAGAACGAGGAATAAAAGCAATTGGTTCGCTAATTGATTATACCCCAAGATATCCTGGAACAGTGTTTGCAAATGCGATCTGGAATTATGGACCAACAATTGAGGCCATCGTTGCTGACGTTAATGCAGGAAATGCAGTTGGCCGTGATTATACAGAATATTCATTTATGAAATATGGTGGCAATGAATTAATTTACGTTCAGGATGAGGTTCCAGCTGACGCCATTCCCGCAATGGAAAAACGTCAGGCTGCTATCGCTGCTGGTACATATGATGTACCGATTGATAATAACGAACCTGCATAAAGATCTTTAAATTGGATGCAACTCAAGTCGCCAGCGATATCGCTGGCGGCAAAATAACAGCATTCAAGGCGATGCAAAATGCTCTTTCAAAAGCTAAGGAGTACCGTAATTTAGGCGCTATTGTAAAAATCGAATCCGAAGCTGCTTTAGCACAGGCTAAAAAAGCAGATGAAACGCCTAAAGAATATAGAGGTTGTTTTCATGGAGTGCCTTTTCTAGGAAAAGATTTAGGATCCTCCGCATATGATTTAACAACATCAGGCGGTGTTTTAGCACTAAGAAAAATATTAGAAAAAAATAAACATGAAAGTGAATTATTTTCTAAATTCCATGGTTCTGGACTTATAACTTTTGGATTAACAGCTGTTCCAGAGTTTGGACTAGCTTTAACATCAGAGCCACCTAATGAGTTACCAGCAAAGAATCCATGGAATATAAAATACTCTCCTGGCGGTTCGTCTGGAGGTGCAGCTGCGGCAGTAGCAGCGGGAATAGTACCAATTGCACACGCCACTGATGCAGCTGGGTCTATTAGAATCCCTGCAGCATGTTGTGGTGTAATGGGGCTAAAGCCATCAAGAGGAATCAGTCTTGGTGGTCCAGATTTCAATAATTATCTCGCTGGAATTGCTGAAGAGTTTGTGGTCACGCGTTCAATAAGAGATTTAAAAACCACATTAAATATTTTACAAAAAAATAATGCCGCTGATCTTAAGCCTTTCTCAAGTAAAAGTTTTTCAAAAATTGGTATGTTTATTCCTGAAAATTGCAGCGAAATACAAAGGAGAGTATTTTTTAATACAGCCAAGAAAATGAGAGAAAGAGGTTTCGAAACTGTCGAAATATCCTCACTGGACGAATTTGGTAAGAATTCACATGAAATAGCTCGAATTATATTAACCGCAGGTTTGGCTGAATGCCTCGACAATTTTGAAATCAATGACAACGACGTCTTGCCATTGACTAGGGCTATCGCAAATGAGGGCCGTACAATGAAAAGCGCTACATTATTTTCAGCTATACGTGGTATTGCAAAAGTTTCGAATAATATAGATAAAATTTTTGATACTGTGGATGTGATTTTTTCTCCAATACTAGCAAACTTACCACCAAAATTAGGACACTTTGATTTCAACAAAAAAAATCCTTCAAAACATTTTGCAAGTATGGAAAGTCTGGCTCCAAATGCATCAATTGCAAATATAGCTGGTCTTCCTGCCCTTTCTATGCCTTTTGGATTCGAAAAAAGTTTTCCAATTAATTTTCAATTAATGAGTAAAATTGGTAGTGATCTGTCTCTCCTTGAACTTGGACAAAAACTAGATCAAATAAATGGTAGGAAAATTTTCCCCTTTGAAAGGCGTTAATTCAAATGAGCATTGTTCTTGAGATAGACAAGATTTCGAAAAAATTTGGGTCATTAATTGCCAATGAAGCTGTAAGTTTGGATCTAAAAAAAGGGGAGATCCTAGCATTACTAGGTGAAAATGGCGCTGGAAAAACAACTCTCATGAACATCATTTACGGCCATTATACTTCAGATTCTGGACAAATTAAAGTACTAGGAAAAAGTTTAACAGGTGGGAAACCACGTGAAGCAATTGAAGCTGGTATAGGCATGGTTCATCAGCATTTTTCGCTCGCCGGGAATTTAACGGTTTTAGAAAATGTAATGATTGGCTCAGAGTCATTATTTAAAAGAAAGTCAAACAGGCAAGTTGCTAAAAATAAACTATTACAAATTTCAAAAAAATTTGGCCTGCCAGTATCACCTGATGCACTAATTTCGTCATTATCCGTTGGCGAAAGACAAAGAGTGGAAATTTTAAAGGCCTTGTATCGAGATGCCAAAATTCTCATACTAGATGAGCCAACCGCAGTGTTGGCAAGGCCTGAAGCAGAAAAGCTATTTAAAACACTCAGGGAAATGACAAAAGAAGGACTGTCATTAATTTTTATAAGTCACAAACTTCATGAAGTCATGTCGGCAGCTGATCGCGTAACTGTCTTAAGGTCAGGTCGGGTGGTAGCGGAAAGAGAAACAAGTAAAACTTCTAAAGAAGAATTAGCAGAATTAATGGTTGGGCACCAAGTATCAAGACCTGTGCGAAAAGCTCAGAGCACTGGTAAAAAAGTTATAGAAGCTTCAAACATAACTATAACAAATAAAAAACAAATTCAGCTAGATCGTATATCATTTTCAGTAAGTGAAGGTGAAATATTGGGCATTGTAGGCATTTCAGGAAATGGGCAAGCCGCCCTAGGCCATCTTTTATCTGGCATTGGAGAACCAACTTCAGGAACGTTAACCTTTTATGAAGATCGGATGAATGATTTTACTCCTAGAGATTGTATTAATTCGGGAATTGGGCGGATTCCTGAAGACAGGAATTCTGAAGGTATTATTGGTGAACTTAAAATCTGGGAAAACGCAATAGTCGAACGACTTCATGATACTAAATTTTCGAAGGCTGGATTTATTCGAAAAAAATCAGCACAAACTTTTGCAGAAAACCTGATTAAAAAATATGATGTTAGAGGTGCCACTTCAGAGACACAAGCAAGATTACTATCAGGCGGTAATATGCAGAAACTTGTTTTAGGTAGAGCTCTTTCAGTTTCACCTAAATTGATTATAGCAAACCAACCCACAAGAGGTTTAGATGAGGGAGCAATAGCGGCTGTACATGAAGAGTTATTAAAAGCGCGAAGTGAAGGAGTGGCAATTCTTCTAATATCTGAAGAATTGGAAGAGGCTGTGGGTTTATCTGATAGATTACAAGCAATTGTTAAAGGGAGATTATCTGAACCAATTAAAGCTGAAGAAGCAGACGCAACACGTTTGGGGTTAATGATGTCTGGTGTTTGGGGTGAAGATAATGAGACTTGAAAGACGAACATCAATACCAAAAAAACTAGCCATCATTGCTCCAATTCTTGCTATTGTAGTTTCTTTGAGTGTTTCTGGCGTTCTAATAATTTTAGCTGGCGTAAATCCTTTCATCGCTTACTTTGAAATACTAAAAGGAGCTTTTGGTTCAAAACTGGCAATAACAGAAACCTTAACCAGAGCATCTCCACTCATTTTAACAGGATTAGCGGCGGCAGTAGCTTTCAGAGCGCGCCTTTGGAATATCGGAGGCGAAGGTCAGTTTTATATTGGAGCATTAGTAGCTGCAGCTGTTGGAAATAGTCTACTAACTGGATTTCCAATAATTATAGCTATGACGCTTGTTATGATGTGCTCTATGATTTCTGGCGCTATATTATTAGCTGGTCCGGCCTTACTTCGACTAAGATTTGGGATTGACGAAGTTGTTACAACACTTCTTCTAAATTTCATAATAATCCTTTTTGTTGGCCTTATGATTGAAGGTCCTCTTAAAGATCCATTTGCTTTTGGTTGGCCTCAATCTGTGCCAGTGGATCGCTCATTAAGATTTGCAGATCTCATACCAAGTTCTAGATTACATAAAGGTTTTTTAATAGCGGTTTTCGCAGCATTTGCGATCTGGATAATTGTAACTCGAACGGTATTTGGCCTGCAAACGCGCGCAACAGGATTCACTCCCCAAGCAGCCGCATTTTCTGGAATTTCACTATCTAAAACAATAATGGGTGTAGCGTTAATATCTGGTGCACTGGCAGGGTTAGCAGGTGCTATCGAAGTGATGGGCGTAACTGGATATGTAACAACAACTTTATCTCCAGGTTTTGGTTATGCAGGTATTGTAGTGGCTATGCTTGCCGCACTTCACCCAGGAGGCGTAATCATAAGTGCGGTGTTTATTGCTTCAATTTTTATAGGAGCTGATGCTATGAGCAGGGCCACTGGAGTGCCAAGCTTCATTGCAGATGTAATAATGTCCTTGTCATTACTGACAATGCTAATTGCTATCTTCTTCACAAATTACAGGATAAGAAAATGATAGAGGCACTCGAAATTCTTACAAATGCTAGTCTTTGGTCGGCTGTCCTAAGAATTGCTACACCTTTAATTTTTGGGGTCCTTGGTGCTTTATTGTGTGAGCGAGTTGGTGTTCTGAACCTTGCTATTGAAGGTATTATGACAATGGGCGCAATGATTGGATGGTTATCTGTTTACTTAGGTGCTGATTTATGGACTGGACTTGCAATTGCTGCCGTTGCTGGAGCGGTTATTGGACTACTGCATGCTTTTCTCACCGTTTCATTAAGTCTTTCACAACATGTGTCTGGCCTTGGAATAACTTTATTTGCTTCGTCTTTGGCATACTTCATTTATAGGCTTGTTGTTAATGTCGGTTCGTTACCTCCCACCATTGAACCATTTCAACCCCTAGAACTTCCAATGTTATCTGATCTTCCCTTCTTTGGAGAAATATTTTTTAGCCAGATGGGACCCACGTATCTTGCACTTTTTGCTGTAGTTCTTATGGCTTATATACTGAGGCAAACACCTCTTGGACTAGCAATTCGTATGACCGGTGAAAATCCACATGCTGTAGACGCCCAGGGATTAAATCCGATAATGATTAGAATCTTTGCGATCGTGGTTGGATCTGCCCTTATGGCATTAGGAGGCTCTTTCTTGACAACAGCAGCTTTTAACAGCTTCTTCCCAGAAATGGTTCAGGGGCGTGGTTGGATTTGTATAGCCTTGGTTATCTTTGCTTCATGGCAACCAGGAAAAGCACTTTTTGGAGCAATCCTTTTTTCATTTTTTGATGCTTATCAGTTACGCTTGCAACATGTTGTTGAAGATGTTCCTTACCAATTATTTTTAATGGCTCCTTATGTTTTATCAATATTAGCATTAATTCTTGTTTCTCGGCGCGCAAAAGTGCCAGAAGCTCTAATGGCACCATATAGACGTGGTGAGAGATAGAAATTAAGTTAAACACATTTAGATGTTGACGTGATGTAAAGCTACAAGTATCCACATCCTCGGTTCGGGCGACGCGCTGCAAGGTGCGGCAGGGGACTGTAACTCCCCCGAGGCGACTCATGCCTGGTTCGATTCCAGGGTCGCCCACCACAGAAATTTATTTTTTCAGTGATCAAATTGAATTAGTGTTTATAAGGTTGTCCTTATGAATACAGAATTTTATAAATTATCTATAGAGGCATTTAAACATGGAATTAATGCGGCCAACCCTGAAAAGTGTTTAAAAGAAGCAATAGAATTAAATCCTATACAAACGCCAGATGGTGGAAAGTATATTGTGATTTCAATAGGAAAAGCTGGGTGCTCCTTGATGAAAGCAGCTTTAGATATTCTACCACATAAAATAGAAAAGCAGCTTCTGATAGTTACAAATTACCAAAACTACAAACCAATTATCGGTTCGGAAATTATAACCTCAGGTCATCCAATCCCAGACAAAAATGGTCTAAAAGCCAGTAATCGTGTCACTGAAATACTGAAAAATGCAACTAAAAATGATACATTGATTATTTTAATTAGTGGTGGATCCTCTGCATTACTACCAGCACCGGTCAAAGGTTTGAACCTACATGATAAAATTCAAATAAATCGACTTCTCCTATCTTCAGATCTAAACATACGCGAAATAAATTTAATTCGACAATCTATGTCCACATTAAAAGGCGGTGGATTCACCACGATCGCAAGTCCCGTTCCAATCAACTCTTTTATTCTCTCAGATGTAATCGGAGATGATTTGAGAGTGATTGGCAGCGGCCCAACAATTAGCCCAATTGGTAGTATTGAAGAAGCCCATAAACTTTTAATAAAAAAAAATCTGTATTCAAAACTATCTTTAAAGCTCCAAAAGTTTTTCAAGTCACAAACAAAAAGTGTGTTTACAGAAAGTAGACTCAATCAAAACATCTTAATTGGAAATAATAAAAAATCCGTTATAGCTATGGCAAACTCAGTAAAAGCCCAAGTTGTACCTTATCCTATCATTGGGAATGTAAAAACTGCGACCCAAACAATATTTGATGAAATCAACATGCGGCGGGAAATGAAGTATGTTGCCCTCGCATTTGGTGGTGAAACTACAGTAAACGTTTCCGGGAATGGGACTGGAGGCAGAAATCAAGAATTGGCGCTAAGAGTGGCCCAAAAATTATTTGATCAAAAATTAACAGGAAAATGGTCATTTTTAAGTGGTGGAACTGATGGGCAAGATGGCCCAACTGAGGCTGCTGGCGGTATTGTTAACCAAGACACAATAAAAAAACTCTATGATAATAATATGTCCGTCGAAAAACTTTTAAACAATAACGACAGTAACCGTGCACTTAAATTTACAAATCAATTGCTCGTGACCGGAAATACTGGAACAAATGTAGCAGACTTACAGCTATTTTTATGGGAGAATACGTAACAACCTATAGTTCACTCAACGTAAACATTAAAAAACTTGAATTATTTTGAATTATATGGTGACTGTTTTTGCATATCTAAGATCAATTTCTAATTGTATCAAAATTTAAGGAGAAGAGTCATATGGTTGAATCATTTAATGGGTGGATATTCTTAATTATTTATTTGTTGAACTGGGCTGGTGGTGCAATGTACGCGTATCAAACAGTTTTCAACACTGTTCCGTGGTTAAGTAAATATGGCATTCATGAATCAGGTGTTTTACCAACTAGAGTTTTAGGTACTTTTGTCAGTGCTGGAACACTATTGGGTCTCTACATTCTATTTACAGGTCCAGAAGGTACTTGGCCATTTTTTGTGTTTAATTTCCTTCAAGCACTTATTTTTGTTGTGGTCGGCTACACCACAGTAACAAATTCAAATGCAGCCAAGATGGAAGGCGTTAACTACACAGCAGAAGCTTACATCGCTCCAGCAGTATTCACTGTTTTAAATGGAGTTTTGATTTACGGGTTAGGTGACAAAATCTGGTAAACTAAGATTTTATTTTTATCTCTCAACATTTATTTCTGTTGAGAGATAAAATCATTTAATAGTGGCATCTTCAGCAGCCAGATAAGCCTTGAGCGACCAATCAATTAAAGTGTCTGCGTCTTCTAATACTTCCACTGGCACACGCCAATTTGAAATATTTATCGTTTTCCCTTTCTTTTGATAAAAAAAAGGCTCACTATTTAACAGTTTATAATCCTCTAAGTTTCGATCATTTACCTTAAAATATAATTCATCACCAAAAATTAGCCCTATTGGCAAATGATACCTTCGAACTACAAAGCCCCCAAACATTCTACCCCAAGTTATGCCGTTAATTGGTTCAAGGCGCTCCAAGATAAAATCTAAAAATTCATTGTTGCTTAATTTCATTTAAAGATTTTCTCCCTAAACTTTTGCTAAGACAAATGACAACTTTGTCTTTAAAAATCCTAAAGACTAACATAGCGTAAGACAACACTGATGACTGGAGAATAAAATGCGTCATGGCGGTCAAATATTAATCGATCAATTAAAAATTCAAGGAGTGGAGAGAGTATTCTGTATTCCTGGCGAAAGTTATTTGCCTGCTTTAGATGGTTTATATGGAAGTGGTATTGAGACCGTCGTTGGCCGACAAGAAGGCGGTGTGGCCATGATGGCAGAAGCTTCAGGAAAACTGACTGGAAGGCCAGGAGTAGCATTTGTAACCCGTGGCCCTGGCGCAACTAATGCATCAGCTGGTATTCATATTGCATTTCAGGATAGTACACCAATGGTCCTTTTCATCGGCCAAGTTGATAGCTCTCAAAGAGACAGAGAGGCATTTCAAGAAGTAGATTATAAGAAAATGTTCACACCATTGGCTAAATGGGTGGCAGAAATAGATAAGACCGAGCGAATTCCTGAATATGTGTCACGAGCCTTTAGTGTGGCAGTGTCAGGAAGGCCAGGGCCAGTGATTTTATCTCTTCCTGAAGACATATTATTCGCTAAATCAAATGTAATTGATGCCCCAAAAATAAAACCGTTAAGACAAATGATTTCAGAAATTGATGTCAAAGAAATAATAACTAAATTAAAAAATGCTTCCAACCCATTTATAATAGTGGGTGGCAGTGGATGGTCATTAGAAGCTTCAAAAAGCCTTGGAAAGTTTGCAAAATCTCTAGGAATTCCAGTGGGAACATCCTTTAGATGCCAAGATTATCTTAATAACTATCATCCAAATTATGTTGGTGATGTCGGTATTGGGATAAACCCAGAACTACTTAAACGAATAAAAATGGCTGATTGCATCCTAGTTTTAAATGCACGTTTGGGAGAAATGACAACCGGCGGTTATTCCATGTTCGATATTCCAAAGACGAAGCAATATCTTATCCATATACATCCAGATCCAAATGAACTTGGAAGCGTTTATCAGCCAGATATTGGCCTTGTTTGTAATAGTGCAGATTTTATACAAAAAGCTGCTGAAATTTCTAAGGATTCTCAAAGAAAACCTCCGATAAATGAACGCAAAAGTTATGAGGCTTGGCAAAAAGTAATTACAACGCCTGGCGATGTAAAAATGGAAATTGTAATCAAGGAGCTATCAAAGACCATATCTGAAAAAACAATTATCACAAATGGTGCAGGAAATTATAATGGTTGGCTTCATAGATATTTCAAATATAGGGGTTGGCGCACTCAAGTTGGATCTACGAGTGGATCCATGGGTTATGGTTTGCCCGCCGCAGTTGCTGCTAAACTTATGTATCCAAATAATGAGGTGATCTGCCTGTCTGGAGATGGTTGCTTTCAAATGACGATGCAAGAATTTGGTACAGCGTGCCAATATGGATTAAATATTATTGTTATTATCTCAAACAATTCGATCTATGGGACCATTAGAATGCACCAAGAACGAGAATTTCCTGGCCGTCCTTCCGGAACAAGTATGTTAAACCCAAATTTTGCTGACTTAGCAAAATCATATGGTGGTTATGGCGAAGTAGTGCTTAAAACAAATCAATTTTTAAGCGCATTAGAGAGAGCCAGAGAGGCAAATAAACCTGCCATTATTGATTTAAGAACAGATCCAAAAGCCATCACTCCCCAAACTTTAGAATAATTAACTCTTTGGAAATTTTGTGCTTGCTTATAGAGGTTGCGCTTTTTCAACCAATTTTACAAAAAAACTTGCACCAATTGGTGAAAGTTCGTCATTAAAATCATACTCTGGGTTGTGAAGGGCAGCGCTATCTCCTTGCCCCACATTTAAATAGGCTCCGGGGCGCTCCTCCAACATATAGGCAAAATCTTCAGCTGCCATTATTGGTGGAGCCTCCGAGTCTACATTAACGTCTCCTGATATTTCAGCTGCAACCTCTACTGCAAACGCTGTTTCCTTGGGATGATTAACAGTTGGTGGATATCCATATTCATATTCTAAATCAGCTTTTGCTCCAAATGCTTGTGCTGTGCCAGCACAGATTTCCTTTAACCTCTTTACGACTGTCCTTTGTGAAGACTTATTTAACGTCCTAACGGTACCATTAATAAAAGCTTCGCCTGGGACGATATTATTAATGGTACCTGTGTGAATTTGCGTTATCGAGATTACAACAGAATCTAGAGCTGACAAGTTTCTAGAAGAAATAGTTTGAATGGCTTGTGCTATTTGAACCGCAGCAATCACTGGATCGATAGTTTCTTCAGGATTAGCCCCATGACCACCCTGCCCCGAAACCCAAATTGAAAAACTGTCCGCTGCTGCCAAAACGGGACCAGGATTTGTTGAGAAGAACCCAAGAGGCAGACCAGGGGTATTATGTATCCCGAAGACTTGTTTAACATTAAAGGTATCCATTATGCCTTCTTTGCACATGACCTCACCACCTCCTCCACCTTCCTCTGCTGGTTGAAATATTAAAGCAACTCGTCCGCTGAAGTTTTTAGTCTCAGCAAGATAACGGGCAGCTCCTAATAGCATTGTTGTATGACCATCGTGTCCACATGCATGCATTTTACCGTCAATCACAGATTTATACTCATGATCCTTAATTTCCTGCAAAGGAAGTGCATCCATATCTGCTCTCAATCCAATAGTTGATCCTGGATTTTTCCCATTAATAATCGCTACCACACCACTCTCAGCAATTTTCTCGTGTATTTCATCTACACCAAACTCTTTTAGTTTTTTAATAACAAAATCAGCAGTTTTGTGGCAATCAAAATTCAACTCAGGATTTTTATGAATATATTGCCGCCACTCTTTCATCTCGTCATGATAGTCTGCAATTCTATTTACAATGGGCATGTTTCAGTTCCTTAATTGATTATTTCTTGTTAGACCGTTGATGAGGTGGATACCTTTTTGTTTCCTGAGCAACAAGCCAATCCATATGATTTCGAACAAATTCATTCGAAGCATCTCGGGGAGGATTATAATCCCATGATTGCGATATTCCTGCTTCCATTGCAGCATGAATACCTCGTCTCTGCTTTTGAGTAGCAATTACATTTTTTCTAATAGCTTCACTATCCCATCTAGATAACACTTCTCGTTCAAATGATTCAGCTATCTCTTTAAATCTTTGGTCCTCGATCAAATTATTTAATTCTTGTGGATCATCATGTATGTTGTAGAGCTGCGGAGGATCTACTTCGCAATGGATGTATTTAAAGTGACCCCGTCTAATCATAAACATAGGGTGTGACGCGCACTCAGCGCAATATTCAGCAATAGCTTCTCCGTTCTTTTCGACTTTACCTTGAGCAATCGGCCATAATGAACGACCATCAATTGGCATAACAATTTCAGGTTTTTCTTTTTGTCCGATATCCAAAATAGTTGGTAATAAATCCACTAAGGAGCAAGGACTATCACTGGTTCCTTTCACCACACCCGGCCCAGAAATTAAGAGAGGTACTCTGGCAGAATGTTCAAACATGTTCATTTTGTACCAAAGCCCACGCTCTCCTAGCATATCACCATGGTCAGATGTAACTATCACAATAGTATTATCAATTTGCCCACTCTCTTCTAACGCCTTAATCACCACTCCCACATTCTCATCAAAATAAGAACAATTCGCAAAGTACGCGTGCCTAGCGTTCCTGATCTCTTCATCTGTAACTTTTACTACATCAGCTTGTATTCCGTGTCTTAATCTTTCTGAATGAGGATCTGAACTTGGTGGTATAATAGGCATTTGAATTTCATCATGATTATATAAATTCCAATGCTCTGGTCTTGCTAAATATGGGTCATGGGGATGTATCAGGCTAACAACCATACAAAATGGCTTGATATCTTCCATAGCATACTCAAATATTCTTCGACGCGCATAAAAGGTCGTTTCCTCATCATACTCATATTGGAAAGTCG
>Ga0209425_10005660_pt1 | contig 12198 bp, 9 predicted proteins | sample COG_05_FD_184749 | JGI IMG/M metagenome (GOLD analysis project Ga0209425, IMG submission 184749) | Pelagic Microbial community sample from North Sea - COGITO 998_met_05 (SPAdes) (version 2) | ecosystem: Environmental > Aquatic > Marine > Neritic zone/Coastal water | place: Helgoland, sampling... | reverse complement strand
GGCAGTGGACGACCCATGCAAAATAGAAATCACCGGAATACCCGCCTTGCTCAGCTTGGCCAGGGCACCAAATAGTGCGCCACCAGCGCTAAAGCCTTCCACGGTGTAATTCATCAGATCACCACCGGCACTCTCCACAAGATGGACAAAGGGTAGCTTTTGCTCAAGTGAGATCTCCTCGGCACGACGCAGTCGATAGCCGCCGGCAGTAGTCAAAGACCCAGCCATAATGCCGCTATCATCTACCACTACAGTGCAGCGCACGCCTGAGATAAAGCCTATTCCGGCAATCACTGTAGAGCCAGGAATCGACTTGTCGGGATTTTTGGTATCCACCAGATAACCGGCGAGATTGCCGATTTCAAGAAATGGCATGCCCGGATCCAGCAGTCGCGCCAGACGCTCGCGCGGGGTCAGCTGACCCCGCTTATCAAAGCGCGGCTTGCGCTGCTCAGAAATAGCGCGGCCGCGGCCATTGAGCTCATTGAGCTTGTCGACCAACTCGAGCATCTCGGCGCGCTGGCGCAAAAAGGTCTCGGAACTGGTGTTTATCTTTGAGGCAAATACTGCCATTGGGCTGTCTCCCTATTCTTGTACTGCTTGTTTTTATGCTTATTATTTTTTGGCTGCGGTTATCCACTCGTGGCGATCCGCGTCAATAACCCACTTGGCACGCGATTTCTGCGCTCACTGCAATCTCTGCATCCAGTAACAATTGGCCATAGCCTTTGCCCTGCGAGTCATTGCGCAGACTGGCCATGCCGCCGCCACCGAGCACATCGTGAATCAAAAAGTTAATCCCATTGCAGCCGGGTATTAGGTAGCGTTCAACAGGTCTATCGGCTGCGGATTGAATAAAGTGCGCAAAACGCTCAGCGACAGCCTGCTCGGTTAGAGCCGCGTAAATGTATGGCAGATATTCCGGCTTGCGCGCAATCACACCGATATTGGCTTTGTCACCTTTGTCGCCGCTGCGTGCCCAGGCCAATGCCACAAGCGGCACGTCGACAAGAACATCGGCTAGTGGCGCTTCCGGCGCCGGAGGCCGCACGATAGCGGCTCTGTCCAGCGCGGTGCCGGTAGAGTCCGGACAGTCAATTATCAGGCCATTGATCTCTACTTGGATATTCACTGAGTCCTTCGGCAATGCAAATGAAAACAACCGCACAATTGGCGAAGGTTTCGGTCGCCCGCCGGCGAAACCACAGAGCCCCGGCGGTGTCGCCAGACCCAGCCCGGTCATCTCTTTTAGCAGAATGCCAATACCGGCCGCATCGGCATGCTTCGCGGCGACTTTAACGGCGACTTCGCGATAGTGACCAACCCGAGCCGCGGCGCCGTACTGAGACTCTGCGCCGATCACCTCAACACTGGTTTCGCTGAAGTCCGCCAGTCCATAGAGCTTAAGGGTGCGACGTGATGCAGCAAAAATAGCCGCGGCGAGTTTCTCAGCCTTTTTGCTGGCATCGATACCGTAAAAGCTCAGCAAGTGACCTCCGCGCCATTGATCGGCGTAGGTGCTGCAAACTTTGTAGCTGTCTGGCGCTGGCAAGCCGGTGGCGCCGCTCACCGCAACCACGTCTTCGCCAACCTGCTGAAGTTTGACCTGTGAAAAATCACACACTACATCCGGCAGCATATAGGCCTGGGGATCACCTATTTCATAAACCATTTGCTCCGCGATGGTGCCTACCGAGACCAACCCTCCGGTGCCCTCAGGCTTGGAGCAGACAAAGCTGCCATCGGCGCTGATTTCAGCAATCGGGTAGCCAATCGTTTCCAGGCTCTCAACCTCTTGCCAATCGGTAAAGTTGCCGCCGGTAGCCTGCGGCCCGCATTCGAGAATATGTCCGGCCAGAGAGCCCATGGCGAGTTGATCGAGATCGTCGCGACCCCAACCAAAGTTATTGATGCAGGCGCCTAGAGTCACGGCACTGTCGACGCAGCGTCCAGTGATAACAATGTCGGCGCCTTGTTGCAGAGCGCGGGCCACTGGAAAGGCACCCAAATAGGCGTTGATACTGGCAATCTTATCGCTTGGCGGGAAGGCATCACCACTGTACATTTCGCAGATTTTTTGCGTCGCCAACTGATCGCGCTGATCGAACAGATCATCGCCGATCACACAGGCTACCTGCAGATCCAGCCCCTGCTCGACAATCACCGCGCGCAGTGCTTTGGCACAGGCTTGGGGATTGACCCCACCAGCATTAGAAATAATTTTCACGCCCTGTCGGGCAATATCTTTGAGATTCGGTTTCATGGCGGCGGTGACAAAATCCAGCGCGTAGCCGCTTTCAGGATTTTTCGACCGCGCCCGCGCCATAATCGACATGGTAATTTCGGCAAGATAGTCGTAGACAATAAAGTCCACAGTGCCACCCGTTAGCAACTGAGCGGTGGCGCTTGATGCATCCCCCCAAAAGCCACTGGCACCGGCTATTCGTAGTGTTTTTTTCGACATTTAGCAACTCCCCGAGCGACTTAAGCGCAGTGCTATTCAACGTAAAATAGTACTATCGCGGCGTCGCCTTCTCTTTGTATCGGACGCCATTTATATAAGGGTCGATGACATTCCTTTGCTGCCGGTTCTTAGACCGCAACCCCAACCGTAGTCGCAGCCCTGGCAGCCGCCCGCCGGTTTCGCTCCAGATAGATCGAGGCCATAATAAAGCTCGGCGCAGCAAAGAAACCGAACCCGTCACCCACTAACAGTGCTTTGGTCAAGGGCTCGAATACCTGAGCAGCGGTCAACAGATCACTTATAAAGCCAGTCATCAGGGCTCCAAGGCCCATACCCACCAGATTACAGGCGACCAATAACAGCGCCGTCATCAGACCGCGCAAACGCACTGGCGTAAGGTCCTGCACAGTGGAAAAAGCCGGGCCGTAGAAAGAACTAACGCTGAACAGAGCAAAAGCCAGAGCGACAAAAAATATCGGCGAATCCGGCGACGCAAAGCGAAACGCCACAGTCAAAGGCGCAACCACCAACATCAGTATCGCGAGAAAACGAATCCGCCCGCCTTGCCACCGCGACTGATACCAGTCACTGAGAAAGCCGCCCAAAAAGGTGCCCGCGGTGCCGAAAACAATATAGATCAGCCCGTACAGTGATTGAATCTCTCCCAGCTCAAAGCCCCGCTCCCGCTCCATCCATACCATAACGAAGTTGCCCGCACCCAATGGAATATGCAGAAAAATCGCCCCGAGCATAGTCCAGGCCAATGCTGGATTCGCTTTGATCACCGACAAGATTTCCGGCAGCGTTTCCCGCCAGCCGCTCGCCTCTTTGATCTTGGGTGCGTTCGGATCCACCGCAGGCTCCATGGCACCGCGCAATGGATCTTTGACTCTGTAGAGCACGCCCGCCAGCACAATACCTATGCCCCCAAGCAGATAGAAACAGTTGCGCCAGCCAAGCATCGGGCCGAGCACACCGGCGACAATAAAAGCCCCGCCGGCTCCCAATGGAACACCTAAATAGTACAGCCCCGCCGCCGTGCCGCGCTGGCGCTGCGGGAATAGATCAGAAATCATCGACATGGATGAAGGGGTCATGGTGGACTCGCCTACACCGATAAACAGTCGCGCCAGACCAATCTGCAAGAACGTTTTTGTCGCCCCGGAGACAGCCGTCAGCACACTCCACAGCAGCAGGCCCGCAGCGATCAGTCGGGGCCGATGCAAACGATCCGCCAAGGCACCCATAAACAGGCCCATAATGGCGTAGAAAAAAACAAAGATAAAACCAGTCAGGGCACCGAACTGTGAGTCAGTCAAATTTAGGTCAGCAATAATTTGCGGCCCAAAGCTGGCGATCAGGGTTCGGTCGATCATATTGAGAATGTTGAGCACAGTAAGAAACAGCAGAATAGCCACTGCTCTCGGTGACGCTTTTGTCTGATCCATATTTGTTCTTCTTATTGTTATTAACCGCGCAGCTTAGTATTGCTAGCGGCGCAAGGATATCGTTGAATACAAAACACGTCCTGCAGTTCGGGCACGATCCGATCGAAGCGACCGCGACCGAGCTCCTCGCCCTGACGCACAATAATGATTGGGTTGGACGACGTCATGGAGATTATGCTTTAGCATTATTATTGGCGCCGAGTTTAATCTATTAACGGGAAAAATGTCATTATCCATAGAGCGTTCGAAGCGCCCTAGCAGGCAGTCACCTTTGCCGCTGGCTTAAAGCCCCATGCAGAAACACGAACCGACATTCAAGATGGTTCAAAATACCGCTAGATATCACAGTACTCTTAGCCTAAGGTGCCAACTAGTTGATTGATCACGCCAATTACTGAGGTCTGTGATGCGCGCTAACATTGTGTATTTTTTGCTCGCTGCGTGCTCGCCTGCATGGCTCTTAACGACGGTTGATTATATTTTGACATCGATTATGTCTTGATTTATCAGTGAGACATTTTTAAAGTGCTCTTGCAATTGAATAGTTCGAGCTAACAATTTAGCTCTTTTAAAACGTTAATAATGGGGAGAACAATATGTCTTTGGATGCTGTAGTAGCAGGCTTAAAAGAGAAGGTTGGGGAAGATTGCGGCTTAGGTGCGATTCTTAAATTCGATTTTGGTGATGACGGCATTCTGGTTCTCGATGCTAAGCAAGTTCCCAATGTTATCAGTGAAGGCGATGCCGATGCCCAGTGCACCATGGTAATCAGCCTGGAAAACTTTATGGAAATGGCCGAAGGCAAGCTCGATGGCACCATGGCATTTATGTCTGGCAAGCTGAAGATTCAAGGTGATATGGGTATTGCCATGAAGCTTGGACCAATGCTCGCCTAAACATAGATGCCCTGCTTTTTGCTGGCATAAAAAAATACCCCGCGACAGCAAAGTCAGCGGGGTATTTTTTTACCTGCGATAAAACTAAAGGCCGTACTGACGCGCCGCCAGATCACGCATAATCTCTTCAGAACCCCCGCCAATTGCATTCACTCGAACTTCCCGATAGATACGTTCGACGCGGTTACCACGCATATAACCGATACCGCCAAGAATCTGCATCGCCTCACGAACACAGAACTCCATCGTCTGACTGCACTGCACTTTTAACAGCGCAATATCACCAGCACTTTCGCGACCGGCTTCGACTTCCGCGCAGACATGATTGAGATAGGCCTGAGTTGCGTTAATGCGCTGCTTCATGTCGGCGACTTTGTGACGAATCACCTGATGCTCTGCGAGACGCTGACCAAAGGTCTTACGCTCCCTCGCCCAAGCCACTGCGTCCTCGAGGCAAACCCGCGAATAGGCTTCCATCGCCGCCGACATGGCCAGGCGCTCGGCATTAAAGTTATTCATAATGACACTGAACCCCTTATTTTCCTGACCGATCAGATTGCCCGCCGGCACCCGCACGTTATCGAAATAAATGCTTGCCGTATCCGAACACCACCAGCCTTGCTTTTTATCCAGCGCAGTCCGTGACACGCCGTCTAAATCCGCAGAAATTAGCAGCGCTGAGACCCCGCCAGCGCCCTCTCCTCCTGTGCGCACGGCAGTGGTAAACCAATTGGCATTCATGCCGCCAGTGATATAGGTTTTCGAACCGTTAACGACATAGTGATCGCCATCCAGTCTCGCAGTAGTGGTTAAATGCGCCACATCAGAACCCGCACCGGGCTCAGTAATCGCCAGAGAAATACGCTTAGTGCCCGCCAGGACCTGTGGTGCCACGTCTTGCTTAATAGCATCACTGGCAAAATTAATCACCGGTGGCAGCCCGATACTATGAACCATTAATGTCGCACTAATACCGCCTACAGCGATACGGGCCATCTCCTCATTAAGGATGTTTTTATGCCAGATGTCGATTCCCTCCGAGACACCACCAAACTCTTCGGCATAGCCGAGACCGAGAATGCCAACCGCTGCCGACTTCGGCCACAGCTCGTCCGGAATAGCACCGTCCTCATCCCACTGCTCAGCAAAGGGAATCACCTCACGATCAAAAAAGCGACGCAGCTGAGCACGCCATTCGTGGTGCTCCGCAGTTAAGTTACTGTTATGCAACCGCGCACTATCAAAATCGAGAGCCATTAGATTTTCCCACTAGTGAAGATTTATTGTTTTTGGATACTGCGATAGTAGGCAGCTGGCTGTTTATCGACAAGCGAATCAATGCCATAGTTTTTGGAATCAATGCCAACTGGCTTCGGTCACTCTGAACGCGCCGTCTGTCCTGTCACCCTGTTGAGAGCACCTGCCCCGTCACCTTGAGCGCAGCCGTTGGGTCGAATACAACTCTGTATATGCTGAACTGAATATCAATTGGACGACGGGGATTGAACCCGATCTTTGCAATGCTGCCTGAGCAGCAGTGAACGTGGATCGTACAGCAACAGCTCGAAAGCATTTTTTCTAAGCTGCCTATGCGCAGTGAACCACCAGATATTGAACGCAAATTTCTCTTGCGGTCGGCGAAGGCATCCAACACTCGCCTTGTTCTGTTGAGAGCCTTCTTTTCACACTGGGAGACAAAAGTCACCATCATTTTTGCTGACCCTTAAGGGGCTTTTTCGAATGAGTTTTGTCCCAGATAAAGCCAATCGGGTTTTGTGTTTTCTCAGCAGGAATCATCAGTTTTCGGATTGCATCAAAGACCACTTTGAACTGTTGATCGTAGTGATCTTCCAGCTGATCTAAACGGCTTTGCAGTTCGGTATTTTCGGCCAACATGCGCCGCAGCCTGACAAAGGCGCGCATGATCTCGATATTGACTTGCACCGCCCGTGGACTGCGCAGAACGCTGGATAGCATGGCAACGCCCTGCTCGGTAAACACATAGGGTGGCGTGCGTCGCCCACCCCAACTTGAGGTCACAGTTTGTGACCTCAAGTTGTCAAACTCCGGCTTTGTCAGCTGAAACATAAAGTCATCGGGAAAGCGGTTACTGTTTCGTTTAACCGCCTGCAGCAGGACTCTAGTTTCCACGGCGTAGAGTTCTGCAAGGGTGCTATCCAACAGAACCTTGTGACCACGCAGTAATAGGATACGCTGCTCTATTGTGGCTATATCAGCCATGAACGATCTCCCAATCGGTTTTGAGTGCGACCTGTTTTAGCTGATTAAACATAAAGTCTAAGGCTTTATGGTCGGTGAAAGCTTGTAGGCATTGCTGGCGAAATTCCTGTTCGGTGGCTTTTTCTTTCGCGCAGATAAAGGCCCAGGGGAGGACTATGGCGTCTTTGATGAGATCGGCGATATCAAATACCAGTGCACCGCGGCGAGTTTTTCCGTGCATAACCGCAAAACCATGGGGTATACCCAGGACCCAGAGAGTAGTTGCAGCGAGGCCATAGGCTAGGTAATTGCCGTGATTTAAGAATCCATTGGCGGTGTCGACGGCTTCGCGCTCGCGGGTAAAGTCACCATAGTTAGTGGCATTGGCAGCGAATCGGTACAGTCGTTTAGTCAGTTCTGCTTCCGCCTGAAGTAGCCTGACAACTCGATCTGCAGCGTCGATTTTGTCACTGCAGTTTTGTAGTGCGCCTTGTATTGCGCAGCTATCGCAGTCAAAGCCCTCGCCTTTAAGGTCTCGATCCTTTCCCCAAATTCGTTTCAGAAATTCGATGCGTTGGTGCTGAAATTGTTTGGCAGCCTGTAATCGTTTGTCGTCGTCAAACCAGAACTGCATCCAGCCTTCTTGATTCGTAATAGTCTGTTACGTTGGGGCTACTAGGCTGTTCCCCTGAGCGTAGCCAAAGGGTCTGCTTGTCGTGTTACAGAGACCCCTCGACTGCGGTGGGGTGACTGCCTTTAGACTTATCGCTGGCGGCGAAAATCTCGTGGGGACATACCCTGCCAGCTTTTAAAGGCGCTGGAGAATGAGCCTTGGTCAGCATAGCCGAGCAGAAAGGCAATCTCGGTGATGCCGAGACGATTATCGGAGAGATAGCGCAGAGCCATGCGCGAGCGCACTTCTTGAAGCACATGTAAAAAGTTGGTGTCGCGATCTGAGAGACGTCGCTGCAATGTGCGCCGGGAGATATTCATCTGACTGGCAAGATTGTCGATACTCACTTCGCCCTTGGGTAAGCGATGCATCATATATGACTTGAGGTTAGCTAAAAATTCATCGCCAATCTGATCGTCTTCGAAGAGTTCACTAAACGGTTTGTTTAAATCAGGCCCATGTTGGTAGTCCTGCTTGAGAATCTGATAATCCAACGCGACGCTGTCAAAAAAGAGGCTACTATATGGTTGGTTATAGCTGATAGATCGACCAAAAATAGCCTCTAGCTGAGAGGTATCCTGTGGTTGAGGGTAAGTAAAATTGGCTTTCACCACCGGCACCGGCAAGATACACAGAGAGTTAATTATCGCCGCAGATGCCGATAGCACTTCATCGCTGCAGTAGCGTTTCAGGCCACTGTTCTGCAGCAGTGGCTCCCAGCGCAACTCCACTAAATTACCTTCGCGGTGGGCGGTCATTTCACCTATATCACCGCGCATTTTTAAGGTGCTGGGTATTAAGTTAAGGTAATCGCGAAACGATTTACACAGCGAACAGGTATAGAGCTGCAGGTTGAGCCCTTTGATATACATTATTCGACCGACCGAGAGGCCAATATCTGGGTTTTCAGACGCCTCGGCAGCGAGTTGATAGAGCTTAAAATAGCTGGCTACCGGAAAACGGCGGTCGAGAATAGTCAGCTGATCTCTCTGCAAACCGGCATCGCGAAGTAGACGCTGCTGGTTAACGCCCTCTTTCTCTGCCGCCTGTAAAATGGCCACAAAGGCTGGCGCAAAGACACTCCAGTTCGGGTTTATCTGTTGTTCAGCAGATTTATGCGAGGCCATAGCCTTTTTCTCGATGCCGTAAAACGGGGTTGACGCTCACAGTTTAAAAGATTCGGACTCAATGCAACAGTACTAAAGCGTTCAAACTAATTCCGCTTAAACGATCGACATCGAAATAAAATTCAACAGTGACATTTATCAAAATACTGTATATATTAACAGTATATCGAGAATGTCACTTATGCCCAATACAGAAATAATAACTAAGCTGCTGGCCCGCCATGATACCTGGCGAGGACAGAGCCAAAAACCCATTCAACGCAGTGTCTCTAGTGGTCAAGATGAAATAGATCGGCTATTAAAAGGTGGCTGGCCCGCGGCATCTTTAACTGAACTGTTGGTACAGCGCCCCGGCATTGGTGAACTTTCACTACTACTGCCGACAATCAAATATTATTGCCAAAACAATCATCTCAGCGTCTGGCTCGACCCACCCTACCAGCCACATGCACCGGCACTGGCCACCGCCGGTATTGCATTGCAGAAAGTACTTATAGTGCAGAGTAAAACGCATCGTGAATGGTTGTGGGTCGCTGAACAATGCATTCGCAATAATGCTCTGTTACTGGCCTGGAGTGAGCGAAAAGCACCTAGCTATACGGATCTCCGCAAGCTGCAATTAGCTGCTGCTGACAGTGGTCATGTGGCTTTTTTGTTTGCCTCCAGCAAACAATTACCTGCCTCATCTCCCGCTGCTCTACGCTTAGAAATCGACTCTGTTGACGAAAAAAACCTTCGCCTCTGCGTGCGTAAATTGCGCAGTGTGGCACCGGGAGAACAACTTTTAATACCTCGCGGTAAAAATCTTGGCCCACAGACTTCTCTGGCAAAGTTGCCGGTCAACAACATCCATCCCCAGATGCCAGCGTCGACTGATATTCCTCGAATTAAAACAGCCGAGCAGAGGCTCAACGCCTGAGAAATGTGCGTCACAGCGCAAAGGGAAATAGGCAAAAAGGATTTTTGACATTACCGACAGCAGCGCCGGCAAAGAGCGCTTATCCAGAAAAAATTTGGCTCTACTTACACTTTCCGCTATTACCTTTGGATGCATTGCTAGATGATTTAAAGGATCAACAGCAGCACCAAAACCCTGTTGCGGTTATCTGCCAAGAAAAAAATATACTGCGTGTTTTATGCTGCAATAACAGCGCTAAGCAATCTGGTGTAGAACCTCTTTTGTCGCTTTCTACCGCTCTGGCTCTATGTCCTGATCTGCTGACAATGCGACAGCAACTGGAGCGCGAAAAAAACGCCATGCAACAGCTGGCGTTAATTGCCTACAGTTTTAGCCCAGGTGTCATTATTGCCGAGCAGGGGTTGTGGCTCGAATTGAGCGGCTGTGAAAAGCTTTTTCACAACTACACTCAACTGCTGCAAAAGTTACATCAAGCACTTCTCTTACAGTCTACTAATGTTGATATGGGCATTGCCGGAAGTGCTGATGCCGCACGCTTATTGTGCCGCTCCGGCTTTCGCTGTGAACTACCTTCCAGCGCAGAGTTAGAGCAGCAACTCAAGTTAACGCCATTGAGTCAACTCAATACCAGTCGACGACGACAACAGAGTTTTTATCAGCTCGGCTTGACCTGTCTGGGCGACCTGCTGGCATTAACTCGCACTGATTTGGCGAGTCGTTTTGGTACTGGTATAGTCGAGCAACTGCAATTACTGCTCGGAGAAAAACCGTGCCAGATGGCGCGCTTTGAACCACCGGCGACCTTCCATGACCTGCTGCAAAATCCTCAGGGCATTTTCAGTAAACAGGGTTTGCTGTTTCCGATGAAGACCTTGCTACAGCGACTCAGCCTCTATCTGCAAGCTCGCCAGTGTTACTGCCGAGCTCTTGAGTGGCGATTTGAGCCATTGCTCGGCGAACCCAGTTCGATGCATGTTACGCTTTCTGGCAGCCAAAACAGTTGGTCAAATTTACTCGATTTAAGTCGCTTACAGCTGGAGCGTATAGACTTACCGGCCAGTATCGAAACGATTATATTGTCCAGCGATAACTTTGTTGATGGTATTCCGAGTGGCGTTGATTTATTTGGAACAGCTCTTCTTGACACCGCTTTGGCTGGAGAAGAGAGTCCAGAGGCGGCTCAACTGATGGATAGTTTACGTGCACGATTAGGACCGGACGCTCTCTGGCAGCCCGCACTAGGCCGTAATTATTTTCCCGAGGAAGCCGGTACAGTTGTTGTGCCGGGGGAACGGCAGCAATTGAGAACAGCCCACAGAGGCCTACAACCTCTCTGGTTATTACCCAAGCCTATTGCCATTCAGATTCGTCACCAGCAATTATTCTGGCGCCAGCCGCTGCATATTTTAAGCGGCCCACAAAGGCTCTGTGACAATTGGTGGCAGAATAACCAGCAACGCGATTATTATCTGGCCTGCGATAATCAGGGCTCGCGATACTGGTTGTTCAAACAATCTGACACTGGCCGCTGGTTTGTACACGGGCTTTTTTCATAAGCGCTTTTATCCAGCGCAGCCAAGCTGCTCTATTCTAAGCGACAAGCTGTTGTTTAATCTTAAACTTCTGCACCTTGCCTGCCGGATTGCGCGGTAGCTCATCGATAAAATAAAGATGGTTCTTATTTTTATGGTTCTAAACTTGTTGCGATTGGTATTTTTATTATTCGGTCAAAGGCATTTTAAAGTGACCTAATGGATGCCCAAATCTACATCTCTGCTTTACCGTTTATACACTGATATGTAAACACGGGAGACCTATATTACGCACTTAAAATTTTGTCAGCAGCTTGGCATGAAATCTGCAATGACAATAGGTAACGAATCAATGCACAGACAGGTCAACGGCTAATCCTGCGACCTATTTTCAGCAAATCGCCATTTAATAGTGCAAATAGAGAATAAAAACCCATGAGCCGCAACCCAAGTTGGCGCATAGCCCTATCAGCACGCACCAGAAAGGTGCTTTTTGCGCGCAGTTTAACCGCCCAGTCACCACTGACAGGTCAATGATCAAAGCCACTATGCGACTTATCTTCACCGATCTCGATGGCAGTCTTCTAGATCACCACAGCTACAGTTTCGCACCTGCTGAATCCTTGCTCATAGAGCTTGAGTCACTTGGCGTGCCGGTTATACCGATTACCAGCAAAACCGCTGCGGAGCTTCTAACACTGCGCGAGCAGCTGTGTAACCGTCACCCTTTTATTGTTGAGAATGGCGCCGCAATCTATATCCCCCGTGACTACTTTGCACGCCAACCTGACAACTCTGTTTTGGAAAATAACTTTTGGGTGCTGCGCAATGCGCCGCGGCGTAACCATTGGCAGCAACTTCTCGCGGCGATCGCTGACGACTTTAAAGCAGAATTTAATAGCTTTGATTCAATTTATCG
>Ga0209425_10005656_pt1 | contig 12205 bp, 9 predicted proteins | sample COG_05_FD_184749 | JGI IMG/M metagenome (GOLD analysis project Ga0209425, IMG submission 184749) | Pelagic Microbial community sample from North Sea - COGITO 998_met_05 (SPAdes) (version 2) | ecosystem: Environmental > Aquatic > Marine > Neritic zone/Coastal water | place: Helgoland, sampling... | reverse complement strand
TAATGTATGTGTTCTAGCCATAATTTATTACCACCTAAAATGAGCAAAAGCTTTATTTGACTCTGCCATTTTATGTACATCTTCTCTTTTTTTAACTGCTGATCCTTTTTTTTCATAAGCGTCATACAGTTCATTAAAAATTTTATCTGACATGTGTTTATCTTTTCTTTTTCTTGATGCATCAACTAACCAACGAATTGCTAATGCTTGAGCTCTTTTAGATTTAACTTCTACAGGAACTTGATAAGTAGCACCTCCTACTCTTCTTGATCTAACTTCTACTGTGGGTTTTATATTATTCATTGCTTCATTAAAAATTGTTATTGGATCTTCTTTTGTTTTAGTTTTAATCTTATCAATTGCTTCATAAACAATTTTTTCAGCAACACCCTTTTTACCATCATACATTATAGAATTAATTAATTTTGGAATTATAGTGGATTTAAATATTGGGTCAGGAATAACAATTTTTTTAGGTTGTGTTTTTTTTCTAGACATAATTATTTACCTTTTTTTGTCCCATACAAAGATCTACGTTTTTTTCTATTAGCAACACCTTGAGTGTCTAAATTACCTCTTAAAATATGATATCGTACACCTGGTAAATCTTTAACTCTACCACCTCTGATTAAAACAACAGAGTGCTCTTGAAGGTTATGACCTTCTCCACCAATATAAGCAGTAACCTCAAACCCATTTGACAATCTAACTCTTGCAACTTTTCTTAAAGCTGAGTTTGGTTTTTTTGGAGTTGTTGTGTAAACTTTAACACAAACACCTCTCTTTAAAGGTTGTTTCTGTAAGGCAGGAACTTTGTTCCTAGCTATTGGTTTAGTTCTTTTTTTTCTTAACAACTGGTTAATAGTTGGCATAAAAATTTTTTAATTAATTAAATATATTTTTGATGAAATAACTGACAGGTTATTTGTGGCAGCGTTTAGTTCCATTAGTAGGTACTACATTCCAACCAAAAACACCGCCAAAATACTATTTATTAATCCTTTGTCAAACTAAAACTACAAGTTTAACGTGTTTTTTTATTGATTAGTCTGTGTTTCTGGGGTCTCTGATGGCTGTATCTTTTCCTGATCAGCTAGGAATTTATTGTCAGCTTTTATAGCTTCTTTATTCCACTGGTTTTTAATATTTCCAGTTCCTGCAGGTACCAGTCGTCCAACTATAACATTTTCTTTTAGTCCATTTAATGGATCAACTTTTCCCTTAATTGCAGCATCAGTTAAAACTCGAGTTGTTTCTTGGAAAGATGCAGCTGAAATAAATGATTCTGTCTGCAAAGATGCTTTTGTAATACCCATTAAAACTCTTTCTCCAACAGCAGGTTTTTTACCATCGGCAACAAGTTTCTCATTGGTAACATCAAATTTTATTCTATCTATCATTTCGCCAGGTAAATAAGATGAATCTCCAGATTCTTTAATTTCAACTTTTTTAAGCATTTGTCTTAAGATAGTTTCTATATGTTTGTCATTAATTATAACACCTTGCAATCTGTAAACTTCCTGAACTTGATTAACAAAATACTCAGTTAGATCCTTTATTCCTAAAATTCTCAAAATATCATGTGGAAGAGGTTGACCGTCCAGTAAATACTCTCCTTTTTTAATCTTTTCACCTTGGTTAAAGTTTATATGCTTACCTTTTGGAATTAAATAATTAGATGGTTCTCCATTTTCAGGTTGAATTGAAATTCTTTGTTTACCTCTAACTTCTTTACCAAATAATACTTGACCATCATTTTCTGCAATTATTGCACTATCTTTTGCTTTTCTTGCTTCAAATAATTCAGCGACACGTGGTAATCCTCCGGTAATATCTTTTGTTTTTGTAGTTTCTTTAGGCAGTCTGGCTATTACATCTCCTGCGTAAATTTTTTGTCCGTCAGTAACAGATAAAATTGAATCTGGCACTAAATAATATCTTGCTTCATTATCATCTGCTTTTTTTATAACATTACCTTTTTCATCTCTTAAAGTTATTCTAGGTTTTAAATCTGTATTTTTTGATTGTGCCCTCCAATCAATTACTGATTTAGAAGATATACCTGTTGCATCATCAGTTGTTTCTTGAATTGACACCCCATCAATTAAATCAACAAAACCAGCGGTACCACTTTTTTCTGCAATCACTGGTGTTGTGTAAGGATCCCACTCACAAATTTTATCATTTGATTTTACTTTATCACCATTTTGAAAAAATAATTTAGATCCATAGGCAACTTTATAAACAGCTACTTGAACACCGTTGTCATCTTCGATGGATAACTGGGTATTTCTTCCCATTACAATTAAGTTTTTCTTTGAATCTTCTAATAAATTTGAATTTATGATTTTTAAAGTTCCTGCAGATTTTGTTACTATCTGTGATTCTTGTTTTACAGAAGCTGTACCTCCAACGTGGAAAGTTCTCATTGTTAATTGAGTACCAGGTTCTCCAATTGATTGGGCTGAAATCATACCAATAGCTTCTCCAACATGGACCATTTTACCTCTAGATAAATCTCTACCATAACATGTAGCACAAACACCTAATTTAGAACTACATGTCATAACTGAATATGCATTTATAAATTTTACACCAGCGGCGTCAATTTTATCACAGCCAGACTCATCTATCATTGTATCTTTTTTAATTACTACTTCTCCAGTAATTGGATTTTTTACATCTGTTGCTGTAACTCTACCAAGAGCTCTTTCTGCAAGGCTTACAACTACATTTCCACCTTCCAAAATTTCAGCTAATTGAATAAATCCAGGATTATCACATTTAATTTTAGTTATAGTTAAATCTTGTGCAACATCACACAGTCTTCTAGTTAAATATCCAGAGCTAGCTGTTTTTAAAGCTGTATCAGCTAAACCTTTCCTAGCACCGTGAGTTGAATTAAAATATTCAAGTGCTGTAAGACCTTCTTTAAAATTTGATATAATAGGTGTTTCAATAATCTCACCAGAGGGTTTTGCAATTAATCCTCTCATACCAGCTAATTGTTTCATTTGAGCAGCAGAACCCCTTGCACCACTATCAGCCATCATAAACACAGAGTTTATCTTCATACCATCTGGCGTTGTTTCAGTTGCAGAAATACCTTTCATCATTTCACCGGCCACTTTATCTGTACATTTAGACCAGGCATCAACAACTTTGTTATATTTCTCACCTCTTGTAATTAAACCCTCTGAATATTGATTTTCATAATCTGATATTAATTTTTTTGTGTCTTCGATTAGTTGACCTTTGTTTTCAGGTATAACTAAATCATCTTTTCCAAAAGAAATTCCAGCTTTAAAAGCATGTTTAAATCCAAGATCTTTTAATTTATCACAAAAAATAACTGTAGTTTTTTGTCCACAAAATCTAAATACTTGATCAATAATTTCAGAAACAGTTTTCTTAGGTAATAGTCTATCTATCATTGAAAATTTAATATTTTTATTTTTTGGAAGTAAATTTGCTAATAAAAATCTTCCAGCAGTTGATGTGTATTTTTCTAATTTTTTATTTCCATTATCATCAATTGTTTCAAATCTAGATATTATAGTTGTGTGAACTTTTATTTGTCCAGTTGAAAGAGCATGCTCTATTGCATCGGCATCAATAAAATAACCCTCTGGCTTATCCGTTTGAAATGGTGCTTGTGACAGATAATAAAGACCCAAGATCATATCTTGACTTGGCACAATAATTGGTTTTCCATTTGATGGACTTAAAATGTTATTAGTTGAAAGCATTAAAATTCTTGCTTCAAGTTGTGCCTCTAGACTCAAAGGTACGTGAACAGCCATCTGGTCACCATCAAAGTCAGCATTAAAAGCTGCACAACATAGTGGATGCAATTCAATAGCGTCACCTTCTATTAATTTAGGTTCAAAAGCTTGTACGCCTAATCTGTGTAATGTAGGTGCTCTATTTAATAAAACAGGGTGTTCTCTTACAATTAATTCTAGTGCATCCCATACAGCATTGGTTTCTTTTTCAACTAATTTTTTAGCTTGTTTAATTGTTGATGCTAAACCTAATTTATTCAATCTTGCATACAAAAATGGCTTAAATAATTCTAAAGCCATTTTTTTTGGTAATCCACACTCGTGTAATTTTAAATCTGGACCCACAACAATTACTGATCTTCCAGAATAATCTACTCTTTTTCCTAATAAGTTTTGTCTAAATCTACCTTGTTTACCTTTTAGCATTTCAGCTAAAGATTTTAATGGACGTTTACCAGTACCAGTTATTACTCTTCCTCTTCTTCCATTATCAAATAATGCATCTACAGACTCTTGAAGCATTCTTTTTTCATTTCTAACAATTATATCAGGGGCTTTGAGATCCATTAATCTTTTAAGACGATTATTTCTATTTATTACCCTTCTATAAAGATCATTCAAATCAGATGTTGCAAATCTTCCCCCATCCAAAGGAACTAAAGGTCTTAACTCAGGTGGTATTACTGGGATAACAGTTAAAATCATCCACTCTGGTTTTTGCCCTGTTTCTAAAAATGATTCTATTAATTTTAATCTTTTAATAGATCTTTCTTCGTTAACTTTTGATTTTGTCTCTTCAATAGTATTTATTAAAGTTTTCCTTTCTTGCTCTAAATCTAATGATTTTAAAATTGTTAAAATTGCCTCTGCACCAATTCCTGCTTCAAAAGATTCTTCACCAAATTCATCTTGGTATTTTGCAAGCTCTTCCTCATTCAATAATTGATTTTTTTGAAGTCCAGTTAATCCTGGTTCAATAACAATAAAATTTTCAAAATATAAAACTCTTTCAACTTCTTTTAGCTTCATATCTACAGCAAGTGAAATTCTACTAGGTAAAGATTTCAAGAACCATATATGTGCAACTGGTGTTGCAAGATTTATATGCCCCATTCTTTCTCTTCTTACATTGGATTTAGTTACTTCAACTCCACATTTTTCACAAATTATCCCTCTAAATTTCATTCTTTTGTATTTACCACACAAACATTCGTAATCTTTTATCGGTCCAAAAATTCTAGCACAAAATAACCCATCTTTTTCAGGTCTAAAAGTTCTATAGTTAATAGTTTCAGGTTTTTTAATTTCCCCAAAAGTCCAAGATTTAATTTTTTCTGGGCTTGCTAAAGTAATTTTAATGCTATTAAAATTTTGAGCATCTGAAATTTCACTATTTTTAAATAAATCTGTTAATTCTTTTTTCATACTTAATTCAATTCTATATTTAGTGCTAATGATTTGATCTCTTTCACTAATACGTTAAATGACTCAGGAATACCTGACTCAAAATTTTCTTCACCTTTTACAATAGTTTCATAAACTTTAACTCTTCCCGCAACATCGTCAGATTTAACTGTAAGAATTTCCTGCAATGAATATGAAGCACCATAAGCTTCTAAAGCCCACACTTCCATTTCACCAAATCTTTGACCACCTAATTGTGCTTTTCCACCTAAAGGTTGTTGGGTAACTAAGCTATATGGTCCAGTTGATCTTGCATGAATTTTGTCTTCAACTAAATGATGTAGTTTAAGCATATATATAATTCCAACTGTTACAGGTCTATCAAACATCTCTCCTGTTCTTCCATCCCATAAAAAAGTTTGACCTGAGGTAGGTAATTTAGCTAACTTAAGCATTTCAGAAACGTCTTTTTCTTTTGCACCATCAAAAACAGGTGTAGATATAGCAACACCATTTTGAAGATTTTCACATAAATCTCTAAATTCAGTTTTGTTTAATTTATCTATTCCACCATCAAAAACTTCGTTACCATAAATGGATTTTAAAAATGAGGCAATTTTTTCAGTTTTTTCAAATTTTTTATTGTTTTCATTAACTAATTTTTTAACTTCCTCTCCAAATTCTTTACAGGCCCAACCAAGATGGGTTTCTAAAATTTGTCCAACATTCATACGGCTAGGAACTCCAAGTGGATTAAGAACTATATCTACAGGTCGGCCATCTTCTCTATAAGGCATGTCTTCAACTGGTACAATTTTACTAACCACTCCTTTATTTCCATGTCTTCCTGACATCTTATCACCCGGTCTAAGTCTACGTTTAATAGCTACAAAAACTTTTACCATTTTCATTACACTCGGTAATAAGTCATCACCACTTCTAATTTTTAAAACTTTATCTTCAAATCTATCCTGAATATCTTGTTTTGCTTTATTATACTGGTCTTTTAATTGAGCAAGTGTAGCCTCATTGTTTGAATTACCATCAGTAATTTTAAAAACTTCATTAATATTAATTTTATTAATAATATCCAAATCTAACTTGGTGCCTTGCTCAACATCTTTAATTTTTTTAGACAATGTAGAACCAGACAAAATTTGATTTGCTCTTTGTTTTATACTTCTTTCTAATATTTCTTCTTCAACAATCTTATCTTGTTGTACTGTTTCAATTTCAGCTCTTTCAATTGTGATTGATCTTTCATCTTTTTCAATTCCATGTCTATTAAAAACTCTAACATCAACAACTGTACCGCTGCTACCTCTAGACATTCTTAAAGAAGTATCTGTAACATCTATGGCTTTTTCACCAAATATTGATCGCAATAATTTTTCTTCTGGTCCCGAAGCAGAGTCACCTTTTGGAGTAACTTTTCCAACCAAGATATCTCCTGCTTTAACTTCAGCACCAATGTAAACTATTCCTGACTCATCAAGGTTTTTTAATGCTTCTTCATTAACATTAGGTATATCTCGTGTGATATCTTCCTCACCTAGTTTAGTGTCTCTTGCCATGACTTCATACTCAACAATATGAACTGAAGTGAACACATCATCTGTGACACATCTTTCTGAAATTAAAATTGAGTCTTCAAAATTGTATCCCTGCCAAGGCATGAATGCTACTGTCACGTTTTTACCCAAAGCTAATTCACCTAATTTTGTTGAAGGACCATCTGCTATAATGTCTCCTGATCTAACTTTGTCACCTACTCTTACAAGTGGTTTTTGGTTAATACATGTATTTTGATTTGATCTTTTAAATTTTTGTAGATTATAAATATCTACTGCTGATTTTGTAAAATCAGTTTCATCTGTTGCTTTAATTACAATTCTTTTTCCATCAATCTTATCAACAATCCCTTCTCTTTTAGCAACAATTGTAACTCCAGAGTCTAATGCCACATCACTTTCAATACCAGTACCAACCAATGGAGACTCAGGCTTTAAAAGAGGTACTGCTTGTCTCATCATATTTGAACCCATCAATGCTCTATTGGCATCATCATTTTCTAAGAAAGGAATTAATGATGCTGCCACTGAAACTAATTGTTTTGGTGATACATCAATGTATTCAATATTTTCTGGTTTAGATAAAATAAAGTTTAAATTTTCTCTACAAGAAACTAATTCTTCAATAATTTTTCCTTTTTTATCAACTTTAGTGTTTGCTTGTGCAATCGTATATTTTGTTTCTTCCATAGCCGACAAATACACAACATTATCTTCAACTACACCATTTTTAACTTTTTTATATGGGCTTTCAATAAAACCATATTTATTAATTTTAGCATAAGTTGATAAACTATTTATTAATCCAATGTTAGGTCCTTCAGGTGTTTCAATTGGACAAATTCTTCCATAATGAGTTGGGTGAACATCACGTACTTCAAACCCAGCCCTCTCTCTAGTCAAACCACCCGGTCCTAATGCCGAAACTCTTCTTTTATGAGTAATTTCAGATAGAGGATTAGTTTGATCCATAAATTGTGATAATTGTGAACTAGCAAAAAAATCTTTTAAAGATACTGTTAGTGGCTTTGCATTTATCAAATCTTGGGGCATAGCAGACTCAATATCCAGAGTTGTCATTTTTTCTTTAATGGCTCTTTCCATTCTATAAACACCTATACGAGCTTGATTTTCAACCAACTCACCTACAGATCTTACTCTTCTATTTCCTAAATGATCAATATCATCTACCTCATCTTTTCCATCACGAAGATCTAACATTTTATGGATTATTGCCAAAATATCATCATTTCTTAAAATTGTAATTTTATCAGAACAAGTAAGGTTCAATCTTGAGTTCATCTTAACTCTACCAACATCAGATAAATCATATCTATCTGAACTAAAAAATAGATTATTAAATATTTGTGTGGCTATTTCTATTGTTGGAGGTTCACCCGGTCTTAAGACCTTGTAAATTTCTGTAATTGCCTCTTCTTTAGAGTTATTTTTATCATTTAAAATAGTAGTAAGTAAGTAAGGGCCTTTATTTATAGAGTTTGTAACTGAAATCTCTATTGTAGAAATATTTGCTTCTAAAATTTTTTTAATAATAGTATCGTTTAATTCAGTTCCAATTCCAAATGTTCCTTCTTCTTCGTCACTAACTTTAATTTCTTTATGTAAAAATTTTCCATATAAGGACTCTTGACTAACTAAAATATCTTTTAAGCCATCATTGGATAATTTTTTTGCAGTTAAAAAATTAACTTTATCCCCAAGCTCTATAACAACTTTACCAGTTTTAAAATCAATAACTTCTTCTGAAAAATTTTTAGCTTTGTAATTTTCTGGATTGAATTTAGTTTTCCATTTATTTGTTTTTTCATCGAAAGAAAATTGTTCTTTGTCATAAAATTCATTAACTATTTCATTTTTATTATAACCTAGAGCCATTAGTAATGTTGAGGCAAATATTTTCTTTTTCCTATCTATTTTAAAATAAAGTAGGTCTTTAACATCATATTCAAAATCTAACCAAGAGCCTCTATTAGGAATTACTCTACAATTAAAAAGTAATTTTCCACTAGCATGAGATTTACCTTTATCATGGTCAAAAAATACACCTGGGCTTCTATGCATTTGGTTTACTACAACCCTTTGAACACCATTCGTTATAAAAGTTCCACTGTTTGTCATCATAGGAACCTCTCCCATGTAAACTTCTTGTTCTTTAGCTGACAGTATATCTTTAGTGTTATTTTCTTGATCTATTTCATAGACAACTAATCTTAATGTACATTTAAGAGCTGAAGAATAAGTTAAACCTCTTTGTATACATTCCTCTGTATCAAATTTCGGTTTTTCTAATCTATAAGAAACATATTCTAATGTTGCTTTATCGTTTAAATCTTCAATTGGAAAAATACTTTTAAAAACTCTGTCAAAACCTTTTGTTAGTTCTGCATTTTCTTTGAAATCAGTTAATTCTTTATAAGAATTTTTTTGAACTTCGATTAGATTTGGAATTGATAATGACTCTGTTAACTTTCCAAAACTTTTTCTAACATTTTTTTTTTCAGTAAAAGATAATTGCATCTACAAATCAATTACCGATTAATAAATTAATCAGCAATTTAGTTCTTTCTAATTAATTTATTTAAGTTCTACTTTTGCGCCAGCTGCTTCCAACTTAGCCTTAATTTCTTCAGCGTCTTTTTTATTAACGCCAGATTTTACTTCTTTTGGAGCACCTTCAACTAAATCTTTTGCTTCTTTAAGACCTAGTGATGTTGCGGCTCTTACTTCTTTAATAACGTTAATTTTTTTATCACCAGCAGAAACTAACATGATTGTAAAGTCATCCTTTGCTTCTTCTGCAGCTCCACCCGCTGCTGCTGCTGCTGGAGCGGCTGCAGCCATAGCTGTAACACCCCATTTTTCCTCAAGTTGTTTTGAAAGTTCAGCTGCTTCAACAACAGATAAACTTGATAAATCTTCAATAATTTTATTTAGGTCAGGCATATTTTTAATGTACTTCTTTAGGTTGTTTTTTCAGAATTTTCTGGTGCCAAATTACTCATTTTTTCAGATCGTGCAAGCAAAATACTTACAAATTTTGATGCTGGTGTAGCTAAAATTCCAACAATTTTTGCTCTAGCCTCATCTAAGGTAGGTAAATTAGCCACATTTTGAACTCCAGCTTGATCTAGGACTTCTTCACCCATTATTCCACCTAAAAGTTTTAGGTTTTCATTATCTTTAGCAAATTTGGATAGAATTCTAGCAGAAATAATTGCATCACTTGAGAATGCTACAGCTGTTGGGCCAGTGAACAAATTTGAAAGATCTTTACATTTAGTTTTTTCAAGAGCTAATTTTGTAATTCTATTTTTAGTTATTTGAAACTTAATTCCATGTTCTCGCATTTTAGATCTTAAATCATCAAGTTGTGTCATCGTTAAACCTTGATAGTGAGTAACAATAACAGCTTCGTTGTTTTTAAACTGACTTTCTATCTCACTAATATAATTTTTTTTTTGTTCCTTGTTCATCATAATTATATAACCTTACCTAACTTAACTTTGTAAGAAACTCCCATACTTGAAGTAACGAAAGTATTTTTAATTAAATCACCTTTTAATGTGTTATTCGATTTTTCTTTTTCTAAAGTGTCAAGTATTGCTTTAAAATTTTTTAATAATTTATCATCACTAAATGATTTTTTTCCAATGCTAACTCCAATATTACCATCCTTATCATTTCTTATTTCAGCTTGACCAGATTTAGCATCTGTTACAGCTTGTTTAATATTTTCAGAGACAGATCCAAGTTTAGGATTGGGCATCAAACCTTTTGGTCCTAAAACTTTTCCAAGTTTGGAAAGTTTTATCATCATTCCAGGTGTGCAAATTAATTTTTCAAAATTTAATTCACCACCTTTAATTTTTTCAATCAATTCATCACTGCCAACAATATCAGCACCAGCATCTTTTGCTTCGTTAGCTTTAGCATCTTCGCATACTACTGCAACTTTAACTTTTTTTCCTGTACCACCAGGTAAATTAACAACAGTTCTTATATTTACTTCACCTTTTTTTTGTTTGTTATTAACTTGGAAGCTTAAGTCAATTGACTCATCGAATTTTGTTGTACAGTTTTTTTTTACTTCAGTTAGTAATTTTTCAATTACCTCTGCTGGTAAGTCTTTAGTTTTTTTCGGAAGGTGGTTAAATCTTTTCGAAGACATTATTCTTTAACCTCTATACCCATTGATCTAGCTGATCCAGCAATAATCTTAACAGCTTGTTCTAAATCATGAGCATTAAGATCTTTCATTTTTTGAGTAGCTATTTCCTCAGCTTGTTTTTTTGTAATTGATCCAGCAACACTTCTTCCTGGTTCTTTAGATCCACCTTTTAATTTTGCAGCTTCTTTTATAAAGTGAGAAGCAGGTGGTGATTTTATTTCGAAATCAAATTTTTTATCTTTATAAACTGTAATAATAACAGGGATTGGTTTTCCTGCAAAAGCTTTAGTCTTATCGTTAAATGCTTTACAAAATTCCATAATATTAATTCCTCTTTGTCCAAGAGCTGGTCCAACTGGAGGTGCAGGGTTTGCTTGACCCCCATTGATTTGTAATTTTATATATCCACTTATTTCTTTTGCCATTAACTTACCTTCTCAACTTGGTTATACTCTAAATCTACTGGTGTTGGTCTTCCAAAAATTGATACAGAAACTTTTAGTCTTGATTTTTCTTCATCAATATCTTCAACCATTCCACTAAACGATGCAAAAGGCCCATCGACTACCTGAACTTTTTCACCAATGCTGTATTCTATACCAGATTTTGGCTGTGCTACACCATCTTTTATTTGGCCTAATATTTTTTCTATTTCTTTATCTGAAACTGGAACTGGGATGCCTTTTGAACCTAAAAAACCACTAACTCTCTTTAAATTCTTAATTAAATGATAAAGATCATTATCCATTTCACTCTTTATTAATACATAACCTGGAAAATATTTCTTTTTTCTTTGAATTCTTTTCCCTCTTTTAACTTCAGTTACATCATGGGTTGGGACTACTATTTCTTCAATTTTTTCAGAAATCTTAGCTTTTTCTGCTTCTTCTCTGATTAATCCTGCAACTTTATTTTCAAAGTTTGAATGAGACTGAACAATGTACCAATTTTTCATTAAATACTAACCTTTAATAGTGCATCTAAAAAGAACTTTAAAACCTGATCAAGAAGAAGAAAAAAAAGTGACATTATAACAGCCATAGCAAAAACCATTAATGCGCCCTGCATCGTCTCTTTTCCAGTGGGCCAAGAAACTTTAAAAGCTTCTTGTTTAACTTCTTGAATAAATTTTATTGGGTTCTTCATAATACTTTAAGCTTATTGGCAGGAGCGGAGGGACTCGAACCCTCAGCCTCCGGTTTTGGAGACCGGCGCTCTACCAATTGAGCTACACTCCTATAGAGTTTACTCTATAA
>Ga0209425_10005651_pt1 | contig 12208 bp, 8 predicted proteins | sample COG_05_FD_184749 | JGI IMG/M metagenome (GOLD analysis project Ga0209425, IMG submission 184749) | Pelagic Microbial community sample from North Sea - COGITO 998_met_05 (SPAdes) (version 2) | ecosystem: Environmental > Aquatic > Marine > Neritic zone/Coastal water | place: Helgoland, sampling... | reverse complement strand
GCGGCGGGGCGCGAGCGCGGGGGCGCCGATACGAGCGGCGGTGAACGCGGACATGGGTGGAACGCGCGCGCGTGTGTGTGAGCGCATGCATGACGTGGCTCACTTTTTCACTCGCCGGCGCACGAGAGCCCCTCATTATTTTTGGACAACACGCATGTTTTGGCAACGCCGACGTGTCTGTGTGTATTAATAGACTAGTCGTCGATTCAGCCCCTGAAGATTCCGTGGTGGGTGGCGCCCTCTATGACGAAGGTGAGGATGAGCCCCACCATCGCCGCGCGTCCGTTCCACGTCTCCGCCGTCGGCCCGAACCCGATCCTCCCGAGCGGCGTATCCTTCCCCGGCAGCCCCGTGCAATCCACGGCCCTGGGATCGCACAGGTACTGCCGTCCCGCCTTGGCCAGCGGCTCCGGTCTCCACCGGGCGAGACCTGTCCCCTGGAACGGGGTTTCCTTCGGGTCCGCCATGATCATCGGCGCCAGGGTCCCCGCGATGACCAGCGTGATGATGGTCAGCGACACGCCGTGCGTCAGGTTGAACGCGAGCTGGGTGGTGAAGGACTTGCCGGTGATGAGCTCGTTGAGCATGGCGGTGAAGAAGCCGAACATGGCGACCCTGCCGTTGACAACCTCGGGGACGCAGCCATCCACGGCGAAGAGGAGCTGCGCGTCCGCGCTGAACGCCTTCTCCAGCAGGCCGTCGCCAGCGGGGGCGGGCGCGGACTGCGATCCTCCCGCCGCGGATCGGGCGGACTCGTTGTTCCGCTCGATCTCACCCCAGTCGACCTCGTTGTCCCTCGCGCGACGCGCGGGCGCGGGCGCCGGCGCCGCCACGGGTGCCTGCCCGGCCGCGGGGGTCTCTACGGGCGCGGACGCCGGCGCCGCGGGCGAGGATCCACCCTCCTTGTCCTGCTTGGCCTTCCGGCTCTTGTCCTTTCTCTTCTTCCTGCCAGCCATCGCGACGACGCGCGTTGGGGACCTACCCGCGGCGGCGCTCCTTCGCGGCGCGGTGTGAGGCGCGAGGGACGCGAGCCTCGCACCGGGGAGCACGCCTCCGGTGGCGAACGTGTGCATCGGCGCGATCGAACCTACGACGGGTCGACTGGAGCGTCGTGAAGTGGCGGATAAGGCCGGCGCCGACGTTTGGTGAAACTGAAGCGCGATTTGCGAGGTGAGATTTCCATCGCGGGGATGATGCACACTCGGAAGGCACCTGGGGCTCCAGTGCGAGAGTGTCACAGCCATGGCGCCGTTCGAAGCGACGATGGGCGGGGGCTTCCAGCGCGGGGACATCGCGCGGGCGAAGACCCAGGTCGGGTTCAAGGCGGCGGCGACCACGCGGGCGGAGGAGATGTTCAAGGAGAGGACCGTCGGGCTGAAGACCAAGGAGGAGTTCGCGGGGACGAAGAGCGCCATCGAGGCTGACCTTCACGAGGAGACGGAACGAGCGAAGCGCGAGGCGGATGAAATGACGGTTCGGAGGCTGGACGATCGAAGGAAGAAGAAGAAGAAGAAGGCGAGCGCCGCCGCGGCCAAGCTCAGCTTCGCCGACGACGACGAAGATCCCGACGGGGGCGCCGAGGGCGAAGAGGACGGGGCGAACGGGAGGTTCGGGAAGTTGGGCAAGAACCCCGCGGTGAAGACCGACTTTCTCCCCGATCGAGAAAGGGAGCTCGAGGACGCCAAGGAGAGCATACGCCTGAAAGAGGAGTACCGCGCGGCGATGAAGGCCAAGCTGGAGTCCAGCTTCGACCTCCACTTTCTCTACTGGCAATCGCGCGGCGTGCTCGGGCAGGACGTCCGGAAGATCAAGTGCGTCATGTCCGTCAAGTACGGCGACTCCGTCGGGGACTTGTTGAACAGGTTCAGGGACGAACACCACAGGGAGCACACCGAGCTCGCGCACCTCACCGGCGAGCAGTGCATGTTCGCGAAAGAGGGCCTCATCGTGCCCGGCCACCACACATGGTTCGAACTGATCTCGCGCGGGTGCGTCGTTCTGGACAAGGACGTGTTCAAAGACCTCGACGAACCCGCGTTCGTCATGGCAGAGACAGAGAAGAAGAAAAAGGGGGGTGGGATGGACGAGGTGAAGGAGTCGATGAAGCTGTACTCGTATTTGGACGCCGGGTGCGTGATGGACCGAAAGTGGTTCGATCGAAACGCAAAGACGTTTCCGATGTGCAAGTGGGAGGTGTACAACCCGCGGAAGGATTACCGTACCGCGTTCGTGGGAGACGCGGGGCCGTCGGTGGTCAACACCGAGCACGTCTCGTGAGTTGAATCTCGTAACGCTTAAAGTAATACTTCCTTCATAATCGAAAAGGGTACTTGACTAGTCTAGATACGTTCAACCAAGTCGGGCTAAAAATACATGTCCCACTTCCCCCCTCTCTCCGTTTACTGCTTGAGCTTGAGGATGGCGGCGGTGGCAGCCTCCGTGAGGGTGGTGTTGTTCGCCTCGGCGTACGCCTTGAGCACCTCGAACGCCTCGCGCTCGATCATCACGCGGGGCAGACGGCCCGCGGGGGTCGCCGCCGCGGCGGTCGCGGGGGCGGCGGGAGCGGGCGCGGCGGCGGCGAGCGCGGCGGCGGGGAGACCCTTGTAGCTCTCCTGCGCATCCTTGATGGACTTGAAGCCCACGCGGTTGGCCCAGTCACCGAAGCGCTCGTCCGCGTTCTTGCCAGTCTTGAACGCGTAGAAGATGGGCTCGAAGAAGGTCTCGATGTCCTTCTCCTTCACCTTATCCGCGTACGGCTCGGCGAGCTTGAGCAAATTGCTGGTGCCGCCCATCCAAATCTGATAGGAACCCGGGCCGTCGCCCACGAAACCGAGCTCAGCCTGGTACGGCCTGGCGCACCCGTTGGGGCAGCCCGTCATGCGGATCAGGAACTGCTCATCCCCGGGAAGGCCAACCTTGTTCATCACGTCGCGAAGGCGCTTGTTGATGTCGGGGAGGCCGCGCTCCGCTTCGGTGATTGCGAGCCCGCAGAGGGGAAGCGCCGGGCACGCGATGGAAATCTGGTCGAGCGGGTCAATCTCGCTCGCGTCCTGGACGCCCGCGGCGGAGAGGGTGGCGACGATATCCGCCTTCCACGCGGGATCGATGTCGGTGAGGAGAAGGTCCTGGTTCGCGGTGAGGCGCACCGGGAGCTCGTATCGCTCGATGACGGCCCTCAGAGCCTTCTTGGCGTCGCCCCTGAGGCGGCCGTTGACGACGTGGACGCCGTACCAGAGCTTACCGTCGCCTTGCTCGTTCCACCCGTGGTAGGTGGGCATGGTGAACGGCGGGAGATCCGCGAGGGGCTGGAAAGCCTTGCCCATGTACTGCTCCGTGACAGCCTTGAACTTCTCCACGCCCCAGGAGTGGATGAGGTACTTGAGGCGGGATTGCTTTCGGTCGTCGCGGCGGCCGTAGTCGCGCTGGGCGCAGGCGATCGCCTTGACCGCGTAGAGGATGTCATCCACGCCGACGAACCCGAGCTCGGACGCGAGCCTGGGGAAGGTGTCGTTGTTGCGGTGCGAGCGGCCCATGCCGCCGCCCGCGTAGACGTTGTACCCCACGTGCTCCCCGTTCTTCATGACGACGCAGATGCCGATGTCGTTGGTGAGGAAATCGATGTGGTTATCCCCGGGGACGGTGATGCCAATCTTGAACTTGCGGGGAAGGAACTGGGTGCCGTAGATGGGCTCGGGGGATCCCTCAAAGTTGGTCCCGAACCTGTTGTCGTTTCGCGCCGCGACAACCTCGGGCTTCTCCACCGTCAGCACCTGCTCGCCGTCGAGCCAGACGTCGTAGTAGGCACCCGATTGGGGGGCGAGCAAGTCACCGAGGTCCTTCGCCAGATCCTGCGCGATGAAATACTCGGGCTTGAAGTTCTTGGCGTAAGGCGCGGGGGACGCCATGACGTTACGGTTGATGTCTCCGCACGCGCCAAGGGTACTGCCCATGTTCTTAATCACCGCCTGGAACGTCGCCTTGAGGTCCGTCTTGAGGATTCCGTGAAGCTGGTACGTCTGGCGGGTGGTCAGGCGGAGCGTGCCGTTGCCGTGGGAGTCCGCGAGGTCGTCCATGGTGAGGTAGAGCTTGTTAGGGACGGTACCCGCGGGCTGCTTGGTTCGCATCATGAACTGGTAAAACTTGCCGGCGCCGAAGGCTCGCTTCTCGCGGTCATCCTGCTGGTACCCGCCGTGGAACTTGTACAGCTGCGCGGCATCTTCGGAGATGAAGGTATCCTCGGTGGCGAGCTGCTCGATGAGCGGGTGGCGGAGAAAGTCGGAGTTTTCCTTGATGTACTCAACCTTGGACCAGTTCTTCTCGCCCTCGTTGGCGGACTTCTTCCCCGTCGGGGTGGCGACGGCGACGATGGGGTTGGCGACGCGGCGCGCGACGGAGGCGCGCACGCGGGAGGCGCGCTTCACGTCGTTCGTGGGCCTGAACCCGACGAAGGCTGTGGGTGGAAAGGCGCGGGTACGGGAGGTCAGCGGGAAGGCGTCGTTGGACGCCGTTTGGGAAAAAGCGCCGCCCGGAATATCTCGGAATTAGAATCTCGCGGGGGGCCGATCGGGGTGGCGCCCGCGTCGCGTCTCGAGTCGGGGGCTCACCGTTGATGCCGGAGGCGGACGCCATCGCTGACATCTCACCACCTGTGCGTTTAGTGTGTCCTGGGGTTTCACGGAGTGCGGGGCGGGGAAGGTCAGCGCGTCAGTCGTGGCGAAGCCGAAGGGAGACGCGTCATCGAAATCTCAATAATATCGAGGGAATCTTGGGGCGAAACCCCAGCGGGTCGCCCGCGTCCCGGGACGGGTACGCGGCGACGGGGAGGGATCATCGACACGGAACGGGGTGTACACGATCCGAACGCGGACGTACCTGCTGCCGAGAGGACGAAACGCGACGGTCGATACTCTCGCCGACGCGGACTCTGTGACCGATCGAGCGCGAGGTCTTGGCCTCTTCCGTCTCCAAACGTCCAACTGATTTTTATCACTTTTTGCCCTTTGCGAACTTGGGCCCATTCCAGGTTAACCGAGTTCGCACGGGCAAAAGCTCTGCTGCTCTGTGAGCCCTCCGTTGGACGAACTGGCGGCGAAAAGAGTTTGTCGCTCGTGCGTCCCTTCACTTTAGCAGTCACGGGCACGACCAACCGCGGCCGAGCCTGACCTCTTCACGTCTCACTTCACGTAGACGCGAGAGACCTCACTCCGACACACACACACACGCGGAGCTAGCGCAGTCGCCAGCTTCCAGGGACCGAGCGCCTTTCACGCAGCGAACAGTCGCATCCATCCATCTCTAAAAGAACAGCGGAAAGATGAGCGTCGTCGGCCTCGACTTCGGCAGCGTCAACTCCGTGGTGGCGCTCGCCAGGCGCAAGGGCATCGACGTCGTGCTCAACACCGAGTCCAAGCGCGAGACCCCGTCGATGGTCAACTTCGGCGATAAGCAGGTGCGTCCAGGTTCACGCGATCGCGCGCGCGGCTGCCCATTTTTTCCAATCGTCGCGCGCGGACGGCGCCTTCCTCAGGCTTCATCGCGATCTGAGATCGCGCGCGTTACCGCCGCCGCCCCGCGTCGGTGGGTCGCGTTCGAGTACACGAGCGCGGCGGTGATGGAAGATATCGCACGTCGGGCGAGTGGGGAGGCGAGCGCGCGCCCGCGGCGCGTCGTGATCGCCCGCGTTCACGCGCGTCTCCCGCCGCCGACCCTCCGGCTCCCACCGGACTTCACGTTTGCCGCCGCGCCCACTGCCGCCGTTTTTTCCACCCGACCACCCGAACGGGACCGCCGCTGACCTCGACCGTTTCCCCTGTCTTTTCCGTCCAACCACAGCGCTACATCGGCTGCGCCGCCGCGGACAAGATCAACATGCAGCCCAAGAACACCATCGTTCAGCTCAAGCGCCTCATCGGCCTCAGGTTCTCCGATCCCGAGGTGCAGGCGCTCGTCCCCGACCTTCTCTTCCCCATCGCCGCCGGCGCCAACGACGAGATCCTCATCACCGTCAACTACCTCAACGAGCAGAAGACCTTCACCCCCGAGCGGCTCGTCGCGATGATCCTGAGCGACCTCAAGACGATCGCCGAGGCGGACCACGGCGCCAAGGTGACCGACAGCGTCATCTCCGTCCCAGTCTTTTTCACCGACGCCCAGCGAAGGGCGATGCTCGACGCGGCTTCAATCGCGGGACTCAACGTCATGCGTCTGATGCACGAGACCACCGCGACGGCGCTGGCGTACGGTATCTTCAAGACGGCGGAGTTTGGGGATGATCCCCACAACGTGGTGTTCGTCGACGTCGGCGCTTCCGCTATGCAGGTTTGCGTTGTGAGGTTTACAAAGTCGCAGCTCAAGGTTCTGGCCACCGGGTACGACCGCAACCTCGGCGGTTCGTCCTTCGACCAGACGATGATGGACCACTTCTGCGAGGAGTTCAAGGCTTCCAAGAAGATCGACATCAAGACCAACGCGCGCGCGCAGCACAGGCTCCGCACCGCGGTGGAGAAGATGAAGAAGGTGATCTCCGCCAACCCCGAGGCGCCGATTAACATCGAGTGCATCATGGACGACACGGACGTCGCGTCGAAGATGACCCGCGAGAAGATGGAGGAGCTGTCCTCCGATCTCCTCGACCGCATGATGGAGCCCGTCAAGAAGGCCATGTCCGAGGCTGGCATGATCCCCGACGACATCAAGTCCGTCGAGCTCGTCGGCAACGCGGCGCGCATGCCCTTCATCTCCTCGCAGCTCGAGGCTTTCTTCAAGCAGCCCTGCTCCAGGACCCTCAACGCCTCCGAGTGCGTCGCGCGCGGCTGCGCGCTCCAGGGCGCCATGCTGTCCCCGCAGTTCCGCGTGCGCGAGTTCGAGGTTGTGGACTCCTTCCCTTACCCCGTCTCCTTCCAGTGGCAGGCTGACGGCGGCGAGGTGAAGGATATGGAACTCTTCGAGCGCAACAACGCGGTGCCGTCCACTAAGATGATGACCTTCTTCCGCGACGAGACATTCACGCTCCAGGCCAAGTACACCACCCCCACGCTCCTCCCGCCCAACGCCATCACGCAGATCGGGTCCTTCGACGTCGGTCCCATCCCGTCCACCAACTCGGACGACGGCAAGACCAAGCTCAAGGTTAAGGTTCGCCTCAACCTCAACGGCCTCGTCTCCGTCGAGTCCGCGCAAGCCGTCGAGGAGATCGAGGAGGAGGTCCCCGCGCCCGTTCCCGAGCCGGCGCCCGCGGCCGAGGCGCCCATGGACACGGACGCGCCGCCCGCCGAGAACGGCGAGAACACCGCGCCGGGGGATCCCAACGGCGAGAAGCCCATGGAGACGGACGCCGCCGCCCCGGCGCCGGAGAAGAAGAAGAAGGTTAAGAAAATTGACGTCCCGGTGTCCTCCACCGTCGGCGGCTTGCCACCCGCGGTCCTCGAGCAGTTCGTCAACGAGGAGTTCGAGATGGCGCTGCAGGACCGCGTGATGGAGGAGACCAAGGAGCGCAAGAACGCGGTGGAGGAGTACGTGTACGGCATGAGGTCCAAGGTGACTGGAGCCCTCGCGGAATTCGTCGCGCCCGACACGGCGGAGTCCTTCAACGCCCTACTCAGCGCCACGGAGGACTGGCTCTACGAAGACGGCGAGGACGAGACCAAGGGTGTCTACAACGCCAAGCTGGAGGAGCTCAAGGCGATCGGCGACCCCATCGAGCTGCGCGCGAGCGAGGAGAGCACCAGGCCCGGGGCGTGCGCGCTTCTCCAGGCCAAGGCGTCCGCCCTCCTCGCCGCCGCCGCGCCCGACGCGGCGCACGAGCACATCGACGCGGGTGACCTCGACAAGGTCAAATCCGAGGCGCAGGCGGCGCTGGACTGGCTCGCCGAGAAGCAAGGGCTTCAGGCGGCGGTCGCTAAGACCCAGGACCCCGTCCTGCTCTCCGCGGATGTCGACAAGAAGCTCGCGGCTCTGGAGCGGTTCGCGAATCCGATCATGTCCAGGCCCAAGCCCAAGCCGCCGGCGCCGGAGCCCGCCGCCGAGCCCGCGCCCGCGGCTGACGCCGACGGCGAGGCTGCGCCCATGGAGGAGGACGGCGAGGGTGCGCCCGAGGATGCCCCCAAGGCTGACGATCTCGACTAAAGAGGTTGACGACGGGGCGACCGCTCATTCCGACGTACCTCGAAGGTGCGAAGGTAGACTACAAATCACGCCGCTCGCTGTGCATGCATCGACATGACCATTTTTTACCTCAAAGCTTGAAATATGAACAGGCACTCATCACTCATGTTCGAACCGTCAACACGCCACGTCGTCCAATTTTAATATCCATCGCGTGACTTTCATCGCGACTCCTCGACTCCCCGAGGCGTCGTGGCAAAAGGCGTCCCCGTCTTAGACGTCCCGTCTTTTGTCCACACAACTCGCCTCGCGTGCTCCGTTGTCGAACGAACGAGCATGGCGGACGCGACGCGCTACAACGGCGCCGTATCGCGCCTTCACGCGATCACCGCGGCGGTCATACTGCTGACCCGCATCAGGGCCGCGGCGGCCGCGTCGCCCACTCTGGGCACGTGTCCCTTCTCGCACCGCGCGTATCGCGAGGCGTCTGCGGGGCACCTGCAAAAAATCTTCGACCGCGCCGGGTTCGACACGTCTCGCGGGGCTATGTGGTTCACGAAGCACGACGACGTGCCGCTCGACTGCGAGGATTGCCACCACGTCAGCTCCGCGAGCGCGTACGGCTGTCCCATGCTGGTGCGCGCCCTCTCTTCACCCCCTTCACTGACGAGAAACAACGACGTGATAACAAAAGCTGATGTGACCCCACCCTCTTTCCACTCGCAGCCGACAAAGGGCGACCGGGAGCGCGCGTGGGAGCGCGCGTGGGAGCGCGCCTCGTCCTCGAACACCGACCCGCTCATCGACACCGCCGTCCTCGCCACCGACGCCACCACCGTCGGCTCCATCCCTCACGAAACGAGCGCGCCAGACCGACCGGCGCGAGACCGATCCGACGTCTTCCCCGACCTCTCCCTCGCGAGCGTCTCGCCCTCCGACGCGACCGTCGTCCCCGTCCCCGACGGCGAGCACCTCAGCTGCGAGCTCAACCTCGGGTTCAGGGACGTCGCACTCGTCCTCGGGTGCACGCCCCCGCCGTCCAGGTATTTCGGCATAACCCCGCACCTCTACCGAACGTACAACGGAAACGAGGTTCAAACGCACTTCACACCACTGGGCGACTCCCTCTCCTACGGCGTCGGTCCATCGACGAACGATCCGGCGACCACGCCCGCGGTACGATACACGAGGCTCGCCACCGTCGCGGCTAAGGTGAGCTCCAACTGGTACGCCAACGACGCGCGCGCGGTGGTGCGTAACGACGAGATGGAATGCTCCGGGCAGCCCTTCGCCGTGCTCGTCGGACGATCGCGGCACACGATGAGCGTGGCGATGGACGCACTGGAGGCTACCGGCGTGATCAACATGACCGCCGTGAACCCGTACGGCCTGGACTCACCCAGCACCGAGTCGGATGAGCACACGCACGCGGTGCTGTTTCGCGACGCGGCGCCGTCCAACGCGACTGACTGGAACGCCTACGCCGAGTCCCCGCCTTTCGTCGTCCTTCGACTGACCCCGCGCGAACCGACGCTGGCGTTCGACCCGTTTCACGCCATGGACTGGCTAGGGAGCGGGCACGACCACCACCCCGGCGAGTTCCCACGCGCGGTGACCATCGCGAAAAAGACACGCGATGAACGGGGTTTGAAGCCGGCGGTGGAAGCCGTGGCGGCGAAAATCGCTGAATCGTTTGGCGATGTCGACGGAAAGTCGCGAGTCTCCGCGAAGGTCTCGACTTCCCCGCTCCACGTTCCTCACACGGGTCACTCCGCCGACGACGACGTCGGCGACATGACGTACGTCGAAGGTCCGGACTTCACGCTTAATCCGGACGGCTCGAGGCGGGTGTTCATCGTCGGCGTCAATCACGCGGCGGCTGGCAACGGACACTCGGCGGATTTATTCGCGTTCACCCGCGACGTGTCCGCCGCCGGTGAAGGCCGCCGCTCTCTCGTGGCCTCCTTTACCGACTCAGCGTTCGCGGGCACGGCGGCACGATGGAGCCAGCTCGCGGGTGTGGACCCCACGGATGCGTCGTCGATGTACGTGGTGCAGATCGCGAGGCGGTGCCCCGAGGGCGCTGTGGACGGCGACGGCGTGGCTTGCGTCGAGGCGAAAGTGAACGGGTCTCTCGGCCGTGTGTACCTCGAGGAGAGGGCGTACGCGCAGCTGGACACGACGGTTGGTCCCGGACGAAACAACATGGTGGCGCCCGTGATCGTGGAGGTGACGATGAGCTCGCCGGAGATTGTGGGTCCCGGTGGCTCGAGCTTCGGCCAGTCTTGGTTCTAAAAGTGTGGGTGCTCATTTTACAACGCTAGTGTGAAATATTACGGTGCCCTTCCTTCACGCGCGCTTTCCCGGCGGGTTGAGCGCCCTCCCGCGGTGCGTGAACGTCATGAAATCATCGCTCTTCTCCATCGTCACCGGCGGCAGCTCTACCGGCTCCGCCTTGATGGGCACGAGCTCCCCGGCGAACCCGACGGCGCCCCACGCGCACGCCCCGAACCCGATCAGGCACTCGATCACGACGAGGAACGGCACGCCCTCGAACTCGTCGCCCGCGATCTTCAGGTCGTTCCTGTACGCGATGACGCTGTAGCACGCGTGGAACACGACCAAGAACCCCGCCACCGCGCTCCAGTGGTACTTGTTGTCCAACATACCGTGTCGAGCGCGCCGATCTGTGACGTTAGGGTTGACATCGATGGCCGAGTAATCTTACTTTTTGGCCTCGCCTCGACGCATCGAAAATCCTGTCGGTGCCACGTCGATTGAGATCTCTCGCCTTATCCCCGGCGCCACTTCGTCACACGCGGCCGCACGCCTCGTCATGATATCTGCCGCCGCTACTCAGCGCGCCGTCTCCGCCGTCGTTCCCCGCGTCCGCCGCGCCGTCCAGCACCGCGCCGCCCACACCCCCGTCTCACGCGGTATCCACCGATCCTCCGTCGTCACAAAGGCTTCCAAGGAGGAACAGGACATGATGGATCAGCTGCTGGCGATGCTCGGAGGTGGCAAGAAGGACGCTCTGATCGCCGAGGACAAGGCCCTCCCCGGCCGCCAGCAGGAGATGAAGGTCACCAACAAGCACTTCGTCCTCGGCAACCCCATCAAGGAACCATTCCCCGATAACCTCGAGACCTGCGTCTTCGCCACCGGATGCTTCTGGGGCACCGAGAAGATGTTCTGGCGCGTCCCGGGCGTGTACTCAACCTCCGTGGGTTACTGCGCGGGGTACACCCAGAACCCCACGTACGAAGAAGTGTGCAGCGGTCAGACCGGTCACACCGAGGCGGTCCAGGTGGCCTGGGATCCCACGCTCATCTCCTTCACCGACCTACTCGCCATGCACTGGACCTGCCACGATCCCACGCAAGGCATGAGGCAGGGCAACGACGCCGGTACCCAGTACCGCAGCGGCATCTACTGCTCCACCAAGACGCAGCTCGAGCAGGCGAAGAAGAGCGCGGAGGTGTACGGCGCCGCGCTCAAGGCGGCGGGGGTCACCACACGGGACATCACCTCCGAGATGAACGGACCGGGTGACAACTGCGTGTACTACTACGCCGAAGATTACCACCAGCAGTACCTCGCCAAGCCGGGCGCCCGGCCTTACTGCTCGGCGCAGCCCACCGGCGTGCCCGTCCCCGACGATTTCCTCAAGGAGAACGGCGCCAAGCTCAGCGCAGGGTACTGGAAGAAGTACGGACCTCGGCCCGGGTGCACCATCCAGGTGTCCAACGAGCCCGTCCCCGTGGAAGAGGCGCTTCAGGCGTAAGTGTTGTGATCAAATCTAATTCTTTGATGAAACGTCCGTATCGCGTCGTGCTAGCTAGTCCCAAATGTCGTGCTATTTGTATCGGTAATCGGTCACCGGCGCGACGAGCTGGTCCCCGGCGTCGTCGTCATCCCGCGGCCTGAACATCTCGTACACCCTCGCGCTGATCACGTCCCCAACCTTCCGAGAAGTCGCCCCCGCGTGAGTTCCCACGCAGTCCAGCCCTTTGAGCAGTTTCTTTTTCTCCGCCACCGAAACGCTCTGGTCCTCGTACGCCGCCATCAACGCCGCCATCGTCGGGTACCGCTTGACGATGGCGAT
>Ga0209425_10005649_pt1 | contig 12209 bp, 12 predicted proteins | sample COG_05_FD_184749 | JGI IMG/M metagenome (GOLD analysis project Ga0209425, IMG submission 184749) | Pelagic Microbial community sample from North Sea - COGITO 998_met_05 (SPAdes) (version 2) | ecosystem: Environmental > Aquatic > Marine > Neritic zone/Coastal water | place: Helgoland, sampling... | reverse complement strand
GCACAGCTGAACGACGCATACGCACACCGGGACTTGTTGATAATGGAAGACCACCCCAAGTTGGTGGAAAAGGTAAAAGACGTAAAATTAAATCATGGCAAGTACACCCTGCTGTTGGTACAGAGCAGAGTCAAACTTAAGAAATTTGCGGATATGTTAAACAAAACCGATTACTACCGGAACTGGTCTACAAAGTATCGGGAATCAGTGACTGGCACTTGGCGACATCCGCTAAAGTCTCGACCTTAGAATCCCTCCTACACAGACTCCTGTACAACTTCTTGTTGGTGCTCCATTCTGTGCCCGTCCACCATTCGAACCCCCTGTAGTTGGCCTTGTACTCGGATGACGTTTCATAGCCCGACCCCATGTAGAAGAAGGCCACGTAGTTCTCGGCGGCCCATTCCAGTTCGAGGTCCAGTGTGACGTCTGATATGGGGACAGTGTTGGCATGTATCACTGACTCCAGTCCTGCGAGATCCGGGTAGTCGTGATCGTTCATGCTGGCGTAGTTGTCTTCCTGGTATCTGTATCGCTTCTGTTTGGTGAATCCCAGTATGTTGTCCGCCGTGCCTGTGTAGAACAGCATGAACTGGTCACGCCTGTGGTAGTGGGAGAAGGGATCGTAGTCCTGCGAGAATTTTTTCCTGGCCATGTACTGCTTGTAGATGTGCGGCAGTCCCAACAGCTTGACCATCTCTGATGCGTCGATAACTTTTATGCCTATCTCCCGGCCCTGCCACTCGTGTCGCTTGTAGCGTGGTCGGTACTTCTGCATGTTGATGCGTGTGCTACGGCTCTGGTACCACACTTCCTTGAGATTGCTCACGGGGTGATCCAGCGCCAGCCAACCTTTTTCCAGTACCTCTGTCTCCTCGTCCTCATCAATGATGGCCATGGGCCTGCATATGACTATGTCCTGGTTTTCCTGTTTGCCGTGGGTGTGATCAAAGAGCAGTTCCATGCTAATACTTAAGGTCATGTAAAAGATGACTTACAGTCATCTGAAACTTCGCTACGCTCGTTTCTCTTTTCTAACTTACGCTGAAAACAGTAATTTACGCATCTAGCAGTAGTGCGTACACTGTGGTAGATGAGCAGTCACAATTCTGCTATTGCTAGCAGAACTGATTGGGAACCCTGTGGTGAGTTCGCAGTCACTATACATCGCTACTTTCGTCGGGCGGTTGTGCTGTACCCGTTTGCTCATTCTATTACAACGCGAGCCTACCAAACCCCTGTATAATGGTTCTTGGTTGACCTGAGGATTATCTTTTTCTAAGAGCCTCATCATTTTTGTATGGTGCATCAAGTGATTCACTTATCCCGTTATCCGGTGCATTTCACTGTTCAATACGAAGATGCTATGTTTGCCTATGGGAAATTTGTTTGCCTGGTGGAAGGATACGGTTGCCCTTCACTACTATATAACACAGATAAAAAAGCCTGTCGATGTTCTTGAGTTTAAATACCAGCATGGACTGGATTATAAAAAGCACAGTGAAACTGGATGCTATTTTACCACTAGTGGATCAACTGACCAACACCCTGGATAAGTTTAAATACCAAAATCACAGTGAAACTGGAGACTATTTTACCAACAGCAGTGGCATCAGACTCAGGAGAAGCACTAGAGGCCCAGGAGGCCAACAGTGGGAACTGCACGGCTGTCGTGAGCAGGGATTTCAGGATTTGGTCATGGCACTCAAACAAAAGGTCAAGGACGAATTCAACAAGAAATTTGACAAGGACATTGTGTTGAGCTGTGTGGGTGCATGGACGGTGAAAGGTCAAGAGCACTCGTACCACACACTACACCACCACCATAGGAGATATGCCAATAGGCCGGAGTCAGCCCCCAAGGGAGGAAAAAACTTCATCAGTGTGGTGACGTACCTGCACGTGCCCAAGAGGCGTTGGGATGGTGACGGGGCTTTCTATTTCGCACAGCTGGAGGACGGCATACTGGTAGCACATCATTTGGACCCCGAACCAGGCACGTTTGTCATAATGCCCAGTAACATGCTCCATGGAGCATATCCACAGCCCGCAGGTCTCAGACAGACGCTTAATTTAGATTTCGAGTGGAAGCTAGATGACAAAGAATAACTGGACACACCGAGGTAACGATATCACGGAATTACCAGAGGATTGTGTGGGTTTCGTGTATGAGATAACCAACACCACCAACGGCAGGAAGTACATAGGCAAGAAACTTGCGAAATTCAAAAGATCCCGGGCGCCTCTGAAAGGCAGACGGAACAGGCGTAGGTACAAAGTGGACAGCGACTGGCAGGAATACTACGGGTCCAGCGATGATCTTACAATGGACATAAAGAAGCTTGGCGCGGAAAACTTCAAAAGGGAAATACTGTTCTACTGCAAATCGAGATCAGAACTATCCTACGTGGAGGCACGAGAGCAGTTCTCACGTAAAGTTCTGGAGACCAAGGACTACTACAATGGTCACATCCGTGTTCGAGTACACGGCAAAGGAATATTGAAAAAATGATACCCATAAAAGGTTACAGCACCTTCCAACCACTTAAACACTGCATTGTTGGTCGAGCAACTTCTCCGGAAAACGTAGCAGATCCTTTAAAGGAGGTGATGAACAACACGGAAGAGGATTTAAGCAATCTGGTCAAAACACTGGAATCATTCGATGTCGTGTGTTACAGGCCCAACATTGAAAGTACCACACAACGGCCACCTATATCTCCCAGGGATTATTTTATAGTGTTAGGGGAAAAATTATTTGTGGGCAAAGTCATCGCAGGGTACAAGGATATTTTAAAATCAATAGATCGTGGGAAAATAAAATGGTGTTTGGGAAATGATATTTCGAGCGGCAACATGGTACGTTGTGGCAATCATGTACATTGGGATATCAGTCAACATGTTGAGCACAGAATGGAAAAAGAGATACTGCAATGGTTGAGTGAAAACAAGTATAAAGTGTCCATAACCAGGTACGGTTGGCACATGGACGGTGTTTACAGCATATTGAAACCGGGTGTAATAGTGGCTTCTCGAGACCTGCCCGAGCTAGAAACAATTTATCCAAGATGGGATATCTGCTATCCAACCGCAGAACAAGTGCAGAAACCGATACAGCACGATTGGGGCGGTGACTACAAAGAAAGCAACTACGACGTCAACATACTATCAGTCAATGAAGAAAATTGTGTCATTACGAAAGAAAACAAGGTGTTGTTTGACTTTTTAGAAAAAAATAAAATAAATCCGATTGTGTCCAAATTCAGAGACAAGCAATTCTGGGACAATGGTATTCATTGCGTCACGCAAGATCTATACAGGGAAGGCGATATGGAAGACTACTTCCATGATTAATCACAAATAGAAAAACCCCTAACTACAAAAATAGCCAGGGGTCTTTTGAATTGCAATTCAATTATTGATTACGCCGCTGTCTTGGCCGCGTTCTTTACTTCTTGAATCTCTTTTCTTCTTGCCTTGATCAGCTTTGAAAGTTCTGCTAATGCTTTTCTGGCTCTTGTTGCCGAAGCTTTAACACCCTTGTCAACGAACTTCCCATTCTCTTCTGAGTAAGTTTGTATGGCTGTCATGATCGAGTCGTGTGTTTCTTGTGACATATTTGTCCTTCCTTTTAGTTGTCGTACGATAACATTAATTAACGTCGGTAGTTATAACCTGTATAATTAATTAACATATGTTACATTTAAGCACACAAGATGTGGTTTCGTCAATAGAAAAATCACCATTAATGGTAAAACAAGGTATGTCTTACCAAGAGTACCAAAAGTTTTTTGGTAATAATATATCAAAGGAAATCAAAGACATAGAAAAAATGACAATGGTAAAGTTAGAAAACCAACACCACATGCCAAGAAACAGGATAGATTATTCAGAGACATTGATGAAAAAACTTAAAATTTTCTTTAGCAACAGCAAAATTACAAAGGCACTTGAAATAAAATTCAACACGCCATTGCAATTTGAAAGCGTGGACATCTGGCTGGACGGTGGAGGCTATATTCTACCTCCACACACCGATGATCAGAGGATAAAACTTGCCTTGCAGATTTATCTAGGCACAGAAACAAATGTGGGAACCTCATTGTTCGACGGGGACAACAATGTGATAAAGACATTTCATTATAGATTCGATTCGGGTTATGCATTATTGAACAATGCTGTCAGCCTGCATGGCACGGAGGGAACAGTTGCCGAAAACAATCCACGTAGGAGTTTGTATGTTAGATATAGATAATTTAACGATACAAGACCTAGACACGGTGTTGACACCCGTGCAGGACGAACACCTGTCCACACTGAAAAAATCATGGTACCATGATCCGCAAGAAAGCATTGGGCACGATGAATTTGTTAACAAGGCAAGTGATTGGTTTAGGTCCACGAAAATTAATGATTTACAAGGGTGGGGTAAGTTTCCCTGTGTTGATGTGATAATGGGTTGCACACACTTCATAGAGAGCCTGGCCAGCAAACACAAATGGAACATACAGATACTTGGAAAAGAATACGCCTACTACACAGTGATGGGTAAAAAACACACAGAGCCCGGACACCTTGAACCTGGAAAACCCCTTGTGGTGTCTCTGCCAAACTACTTCTACGGCAACAGACCAGACTGGCAAGCAGTCCTGAAGGAGTGTGAACAGAAGGGCATCGACATACACATTGATTGTGCTTGGGTGATAGCCGCAAAAGGGTTTGGCTTCAACTTCGATCATCCTAACATAAAATCCTTTGCCATGAGCATGTCCAAGTACAATTTCACTTGGAACAGGGTAGGGTTGAGATGGTCCAGACAGCGTACAATAGATTCATGCACAATGCTGAGCACACAAAGAAAGTATAATGAGTTAACCACAGCATGTGGATCTTTCATGATGGACAACATACCCAGGGACTACGGATGGGAAAAATATGGAAAAATAAATCAACAAATTTGTGATAAGCTAGGTCTTGAACCAACCATGTTCTTTTACGTAGTCAAAGATAAAAATGATAAACTGTATTCTATTGGAAAACTACTAGGAGATATTAAACAATAATATCAACATCATTGGCGTAGTTTGTAAAGCCATTTTCTTTGACCACTTTCAGTACAGAATTTACCCTGCTTACCAATTCGTCCTTGTGGGAGATCAGGAATATGTTCTTCTTCTGTGTCCTGCTCATGTCTTTCAACACTGCCATGGAACTCTCAACGCCTGATATGTCCATACCTGCATCGATCAATTCATCAATGAACAACAGGTTGATCTGTTGGTATAAACTTTCCCAAACATCTCTAAATGCCCAACTCAAACTTAGTATCAATCTGTTTCTCTCACCTCTGCTCAGGTTGTCAAAGTCTAACTCCCTGCCCAACTCTGATATTTCCACAGTGAGGTCACTCTGGAAAACCACCGTGTGCGGCAGTTTGACCTTGCCCAGGAAGTATGCCAGTCTCTGGTTCAGGTAAGATAAATTTTGTTCTATGATCCTTGTTCTTATGAATGAATCCTTCGCAGTCAACAGCTTGTACAGGAACTCTTGGTGCCTGTGTAGATCTTCCATTTCGTTTGCTTTTTCAAAGTCAACTTTCTGTATCGCTTTGTTCTGCATTTCTTCGATCTGTTCTGCATACACGTCCTCTTTTTTCTCAGTCTGTTCCAGCTGACGTTTCAGATCCTGCAACGAACCTTTGTGATTGTACGCTTCGTCCATTGTGTCGTAGTATGTGTCTGGTATGTTGCCCAGGTCACCTATTGCATCCACGTCCTGTTGTATCTTTACAAGGTCACTTTTAAGTTTTGACACATACTCCACTGATTCTGTCAGTGTTGATTTAAGTTTTCCGACCAGATGCTCGTGTTTGTCGTCGTGCAGTTCCTGTTCACATGTGGGACACTTGGCCGCCTCCGCGAACTCCAGATCTTTCTCCGTCTTTGCCACGGTGCTTTCTGCCTTGGCCAACGAATCCTCATGATACGCTTTCTCCTTCTCTAGACTTCTCAACGCAGTCTGCATCTCGTTGTGTTTGGACAGTCTCTTGTGTGCATCCAGTTCTTTTACGATGTTCACTTTGTCCAGTTCTGCTATTGCTTCTTGGAAACTTTTTATGTCTTCTTCTTTCTGACTCGTCCATGCGGTGGACCTTATCTTTAGGCTTTCGATCGATTCCTGTATTTTTTCATTTGATGCGACCCTGGCATCTATTGTTAATTTCTCTTCTGTTAGCAACTGTTTGGTTGCTTTCTGTTTTTCCTTCAACAGGTCTGCTTTTTGTGAAAGTAAAGTTATACCAAGCAACTGCTCAATGATCTCTCTTTGCTCCGCCTGTTTGGTTGATAAAAACGGTTGTGTGTATGTGTTTAATGCAATTATGTTCTTGAACATGGCATGGGTCATTCCCATCAACTTGTTGATCTCTAGTTGTGTTTCCCGGTTCTCACCTTGTGCTTCATTGGACTCTAAATTCTGTTCAATGTCGTTTGCATAGAATTTAAATATCTGGGGTTTTCTTCCTCTTTCGATAGTGTAGGTCACTCCGTTCTTTATGAACTTGACACTTACTACCATGCCCCGTTCGTTGGTCTTGTTGACAAGGTTGTCCCTTCTGATGTTTGTTAATGCTTCACCAAAGAACACATATGACAGTGCATTGATGATTGTTGTCTTACCAGTACCATTCCTAGCACCTGCGTCATCACCACCCAGGTCCATGTTCTCACCGATGACCAGAACCAAGCTCTTGTCAGCGAAATTGATGGCCTGCACTTGGTTGCCCACGCTCATGAAGTTTTTGACTGTGAGTTCTTTAATCGTTAGCATTTGCTTTATCCATTAGTTTACGCCATCTTTTGTAACCGGCTATCCAGACACTTTGCGGAGTGTCCTTGTCTGGTATATTTGAATTCCATTTCTTTGCAGGGAGCTTTTTCAATATATCCCAGAATTTCTTTTTACTAATTCGTGACATCTAGATCGTTGTAAATTGCTGTTAATATGTTCTTGTCGTAGGTCTCTGAATCAACGCCCTGTAACTGTTTGATAACGATCTGATCCACGCTGTCAAACTTCTGTACCTGTACTGTTGGCTGTTGTGCATTATCCACCTGTTCTGGGATCAGTTGTAGTTCCCTTAGGCTGTACTTGTCTATGAATGTTTCTCTGACGAAGTTTGCTTCCTCATATGAAATCTTTATGTCCAATGTTACTCGCACATACATCTTTGGTTTCAAGTACTTGTCCGGGTCAGCCAGGAGTTCTGAAATCTTGATAGTGATGTATCTGGGCATCTCCGGCCAATTGATGTATTTGGGTTCTCCACCATATTCCAATATCATCATGCCCCTGTCGTCATCCCACGCATCTGCGTAGTTGTGGGGGAACGCATTGCCCATGTATGTGATGTTCTTCATGTACTGCCTCTTGTGGAAGTGTCCCGAGAACACCTTACCACAACCTGCGAAATGGTCTGATTGTATTGTGCCAACGTCTGGCATCTCTACCATGGCGTTCATCTTGAAGTACGGCAGTTCGAAATGTCCAAACACATACTTCTGCTTCATCTTCTCGATCTTTTTATATTCGTCTTCCACGATCCACGGGATTATGGCCACGTCGTCTTCCACCAACCACTCGTTCACGATGTGTATGTTGGGAATGTTCCTGATGTATTCCATGGAATTGATCTCTCTTTTCTCCCTGTAATACAGATCATGGTTGCCCATGATCACGTACACCTTCTCGAACGCCGCACCCAGTCGTTCCATGTTGGAAACTGTGTAGTTCATCGTGGAAACATTGGTGGCCGATCTGTGATGGTGCCAGTCGCCCAGGAATATGCAGGTCTCACAGCCTTCTGCCTTGGCCTGTTCTATGAACCACCGCACGAAGTCTTCGCAGTCGTCATTGTGTATCCTAGAGTTGCCCTTCAGTCCGAAGTGTATGTCAGTGAAACAGGCGACTTTCTTAAAGAATGCCATTGGTTACCATTTCTTCTTTACTGTTGGTTTATGATTGGTCATGTCTATCTTGTTCTTGAACTTGATGTCCTCGAAATCGTCCTTGAGATCGAGCTTGCCGGTCTTCTTGAATTTCTTGTTCAGTTTCGCGAGTCCGGTCTTGTTGACCTCATGTACATCTCCATGCACGGTCTCCATCATCTTCTTGTATGATGGTGCACTAGTGGCGTTCTCATTCTGCCTGGTGAAACTTGGCATCATGCTGTTGTATTCCAATAGGTCATCCCTGATCGATTGATTTTTCTTTTCGATGTTCAGTATTCTCGTGAATGAATTTGTGATGGCCGCTGTGTAGTACGCGAACGGGTTGTCTGATTTTGATTCATCGAACTGCAGACCGATCTGACTCAGTTGCATCAGTGCCTGTGACTGCATCTCGTCGTTGTAGGTGTAACCCCTCCAGTTTGATCTGGTCCCGTATCTCTCACACAACTTCATGTACATCATCGCAAGTGTGTTGGTCATCTTGCCGTGGTCACATGAGAAGTGTCCGTTGTCCATTCCGCCGATCCAGTGTGATTTCCCCACGCACACTAATTTTCCTTTTTCGTCAAACTTGTAGTGTTGGAAGGGCGGGAAGTTCACCTTGCTGTGATGATCCGCCGTCTGTTTGGGATTCTTCTTCCTCTCACTGTCCATGGGCACGTGATCGAACATCATGACCCTGAACACAAGTTCCGTCTTCTCTAATTTCCTGGGCGACACGGTGTAGTCCACCAGTTTAATTTTTTTGAGACCCGATTCCTTGGCCGCCTCCCATGCTTCCTGCGTGAGCCTCTTGGCCTTGGCCTTCCTGGCCATCGTAACGGCACTGGCGTTGATCTTCTTTAGATTGGGTACTATGAGATCATAACGTGCATCTTCTGGGGCTATGTATGAACAATACGTGTTCTTGCTGGCGTGTATCTGTGACAATAGATCTCTGTTGTTTAGGTACTTTACTCTCTTCATAATTCCTTTACCTTGTGTTGTTGTGATTCGTGCCGTATGGGTAATTAAGTGTGCCTAGAAAATGCCTATAAATATAGTTTAAGTATACTGAATTTAACAAAGGAAATCAACCATTAAGATGGCAATCGGAGAAGCAGGAAAACAAATTGGAAAACTAGTCAAGAACGTAAGCACGGGCATATTCAACAGGACCTTGGGCAGGCTCCTGGGTTCGGGCATTTCCACAGATTCTAGATTGGTATTTGCCAAGGCCAAATGGTCAGGAAGAAGTGACAAGAAAGACTGGCGTGTGAGATTGCAGGTCCCCGAAGGACCACTGACACAGTTCTTTGATTTTGATAAAAATCCACTGCTACAACCACTGGCAGGGTCACGTGGTATGTTCTGGCCCCTGACTCCATCGATGGTGATACAGCACTCGGCCAACTACAATGCCATGGCACAGACACACAGCAACTATCCATTCCAGGCATATCAGAATTCACAGGTGGATTCCATGAACATAATTGGTGAGTTTCCGGTACAGAATTCCGAGGACGCCAAGCACTGGGTGGCGACTGTTAACTTCCTGAGGACGGCGACCAAGATGTTCTTTGGTAAGGACGAAGGAACCGGGAAAGGGTTGAAAGGAAATCCACCACCGATCTTACACCTGTCAGGATATGGTGATCACATGTTCCACAAGATACCGGTTGTGTTGAATTCGTTCAACGTTGAACTTAGGGCAGGCATTGACTACATCTCCACCAGACAGAATAATTCAGGTTACGAAACTGCCAGAACGAGGGAACGTATGGGATTACCGGAACTGGAAGATTCACAGACCTGGGCACCAACACTGTCAAACATATCAGTGCTGATAACTCCAATCTACTCTAGGGACTCTGTCAAGAACTTCTCGATGAGCAAATTCGTGCGTGGAGAGCTGAATGGCAAGGATTCTAATGAGGTGGGATTCATCTAATGGCCAAGTACTCATCAACATCACCGTATTTTGCGACACCACAAAACAACGACAGTTTGGGAGTATTCGTTCCGAGGCCGATAAGTTCAGAGCCAGACGACCAGAGCTACACCATAGAGAGGACCTACGCATACAGACCAGATCTTCTGGCGTATGACCTGTACGGATCACCGAGACTTTGGTGGGTGTTCGCACAGCGTAACCCAGACCAGATAGAGGATCCCATATACGATTTCAAACCAGGTGTGACCATACAGTTACCCAAGCCCGGCAACATATCTAACGACCTAGGAGTTTAGATGTACGAAGATAGAATTATTAGAAAGGCAAAGGAACAGGCACCTTTTCTCAAACCAAACATACTGCACCAGTTTGCATCATACAACACAATATTCACCTTGAGTGGGGTCAATGAGGGAGAAATAAAAGATCTTACTTTCCTGACCAACCCTGTGCATGACATCATTGCCAGGACCGGCGGCATAGGACCTGACGCCAAGGTCAGCAGATTTGCATTCGCGGGTTCACCAGAAGGAGATTCCGGAACAGTGGCGGAATACGCGACAAAATTTAGTGCTGACAGGGGAAGCATATCGATACTGGAACGGGCACATGACCTGTTCATAGAGAACGTCAACATGGTATCCACTGCCAGTCCCAATGCAGAGAGGGGTCTGGGCAACTTCACCAAGATAGAATTCGAGATACACGAGCCCTATGGCGTGACACTGATAGAGAAGGTCAATGCCGCGACAGGGATAAATGGCTACAAGGACTACCAGGACGCTCCACTGTTGCTTACTATAGAGTTCAAGGGACTAGACGAGAACGGACAACCGGTAAAGACACAACCACTGGTCAGGAAGATACCCATCGGCATAGCACGTGTGGAGTTTGACGTAAACGAGGGCGGGGCAAGGTACAGCCTTATAGCGGTGCCATACCCAGAGCTGGGATACGATGACAGGTACAAGTTTCCAAGGACCGACGTCCCAGTGGCAGTGTCCACACCACTGGAGTGGGCGAGAGATGTGGAAACAGTGCTGAAAGAAATGATGACGCAGGAGATCAAGGAGAAGAAGAGGAAATTCCCAGATGAGTACAAATTTGACATACATCCGGACGTGCTTAAGAACGGAAAAGCATATGCCTCAAACAAAACAAATGCCACAATGGTTGCCAAGGCAAGTGAAGATAATGTGTTACTTACTGATGTTGGCACGCCACAGGACGGAAATGCAAAAATAAAAGTCATAGAGGGCACCGCAGGATCTACAACTGCCCTTACCAAATTCTTCGAGGATGCCATCCGGACACTGACGGGTTACAAGGACCTGGCCGAAACTTTCTGGAGAAGTTATCTAGCGTCCGCTGGTGTGACATTTGAAGACAGCAAGGAAGGCGACGAGGCATTGGCGAAGTACGTGACCAGTGACAAGATGGAGACGGTGGTGATGCAGAACCAGTACGTGGATTGGTTCAAGATCAAGACCACAGTCCAGACGGACATTGACCGATTTGATACAATCACCAAAATGCACCCAAAGAAAATAATATACCAGGCGATACCATACAAGATACACGTGCTGAAAATGATCACGGCGGGCGTCAGCATAGCAGGGGTGGATTGGAGCAGGCAGGTACACAAGGAATACAACTACATATACACAGGTGAGAACGTGGACGTGCAGAATCTCAAGATAAACTACAAGACCGCCTACTACCTGAGGAACGTCAGGGGTAACGACAAAAGCAACGCGGAAGACGGCACGTTCAGCTGGGTAAAGAACATCTCTTTCTTAATATTTGGAAAGGAAAGATATCCAGAACCACTGAAACCACTGAGGCAGTACCCTTCGGTGACCAAGGGACGTAGCACAGTGCAGGACGCTGGTTCACCGGGCAACGACAGGGCCCAGGAGTTCTATGATTACCTGACAAACCCAGAGGCAGACATGATTAGGATTGAACTGGAGATACTGGGAGATCCCGCATACATCTGTCAGGATTCCTACATGCCCATACACAAAGACCTGAGCACCAAGAATGCCACATTCGAGACCACGTACAGTGGAGAATTCAACAGTTTCAACTCCGACACGTTCCAGCCCATAATAAACGTGAGGTACAGGATACCCGATGACCTGGATGACAACAAGGGATTGATGTTCAGTGATGGTGGAAAAACCAGAGACGAGGATTTATTCTTCAACGGGCTTTACCAGGCCAACAAGATCGAGAGCAGGTTCGACAACGGACAGTTCCTACAG
>Ga0209425_10005647_pt1 | contig 12213 bp, 12 predicted proteins | sample COG_05_FD_184749 | JGI IMG/M metagenome (GOLD analysis project Ga0209425, IMG submission 184749) | Pelagic Microbial community sample from North Sea - COGITO 998_met_05 (SPAdes) (version 2) | ecosystem: Environmental > Aquatic > Marine > Neritic zone/Coastal water | place: Helgoland, sampling... | reverse complement strand
GAGTACCAGTTGTCGTAATACCTGTTAGAATTCGCTTTTTCATTTGTTATAATTATAAACATCAAAAGAGATTATTGTGGAAACTAGTCAAGATTTATTTAAACAATTAGACGAAGCTGAGGCTTTATTTAGTAAAGGTTCAATTAAAAACGCTCAAAAAAAAGTGCGTGATGTCATGTCTAAAACTAAAGGTATCGGAAAAATACCTAATAAATTAAGACATAAATTAAATTTTGCTATTGGCCAATCAAGATACTTTGATGAAATGTCATCTTTTGCTACTAACCCTAAAAGAGAAGAGTTAATAAGTGAAATTAATAAAGTGATTGATAGACCACTTGATAGTCCAAAGAAACAGGCTCACCTTATTCATGATATTCAAACTAAGTGGCAATTATTAGATTTATCAAGCAGACCTGCTTCTAGAGACCAATGGAATTTATTCAATGAATTAACAAATAAAGCCTGGGAACCATGTAAAGAGTACTTTGATGAACTTAAAGAAATAAAAATTAATAATGCTCAAGAAAGAGAATTAATCATTTCAGAAATCAACGAATATGTTTCCAATAATTCAACTAAATGGCCTCAAGCTAAATTTCTTATTCAGTATCTAAGAAGCACTTTTGATAAATGGCAGGAATTTGCTCCTGTATTAGACAAAGATTTAAATAAATTAAGAAAAGCTTATATAGAAGCTAAGAAACCAATTAATGATGCTATAAAAAAACAAGAACAAATTGTTATTAATGCTAAAGAAAGCCTAATAGCAAAGGTGAACGCAATATCAAACGAAGATAACGATATAAGTATTAAGCAGTTCAATGATCTTAAAAATGAATGGAAAAATGCTGGTTCGGCCGGAAGAAAGACTGATAACAAGTTGTGGGAAAAATTTAATAAGTCAGCTGATAGATTCTTTACAGCAAAAAAAGAGCTTATTGAATCTGAAATAACTAAAGTGAATGAGTTATTGGCTCAGCTAAAAGATGGTCAAATATCTACCAATGAAGCTAATGACGAAATTCAGGCTTTAAAAAATATTAATAAATCAAAAGAACTGGATCAATTAAAAAAAGAAATAATCTCCATTAAACAGAAAAAAACCAAAGAACAGCAAATATTAAAAATTACTTCATATATAAATATTTTAGAATCTTATTTAAGTGATGATATAGAGAAGTCTGACATACCCGCTTCAATAAAAAATAAACTCAATACAGATTCTCCAACAAAATCAGATTTGAATAATCTTCAATATGCATGTGTAAAATTAGAACTTATAGCTGGTCTTGATTCTTTAAAAAAAGATGCTGATTTGAGACAAAGTATCCAACTAGAAATGCTTACCAATAAGTTTAATAAATCCTCTAATGATTTAGATACATTGGAAGGCTTGATAGCACATTTTTTAAATAATTTATCAAAGAAACCAGTTGCTGCAGAAAAGAATTTATGGAAACGAATTTCTGCTTCAATTGAGAAATTACTTTCTTAAAAATTATTCCTTTCTTTAATCTTCATTAATATTTCTGAATGTCTTTTCTTATCTAAAGAATAGAAATAAAAGAATATGAGAGGGATTACTAATAAAATCGGCCCAATTACGCCTTGAACAAAAAATAATGCATAAGCCTGATCATATGTGGGAGTATCTTTAGAAATATTTAGAATCCATAGTGTTAGGCCACCAGTTAAGGCTCCAAATGCAGTATTAACCTTTTGTATAAAAGAAACTGCTGAATATAGGACCCCTTCCTGACGTTTACCACTTTGCAAATCAACCTCATCTGCTATATCTCCAATCATTGCATCTCTTGCCATATTGCCTGCAATGCTTAATGTAGAAACAAAGATAAGTGGTAAGCATAAAAATAAAACTAATTCTGTGGTACCTTTTTCAGGAGTGAGACCTAAATTATAAAAAATAAATGCCATTGGAGATGTTAAGGCAACTCCTGATACGCAGAATAGTACGAAATTCCTTTTACCAATTTTTGATACAAATTTAGGAGTTATTGCAAAGGCAAGAAATGCTGCAGCAAAGTATAAATATAAAAAGATTCCTATTTGGTCTCCCCTCAAACCCCAAAAGTCTGTATTTATAAATAGAGTTAAACTATTTAGCAGACCCCATGAAATAGATAGTGTTAAATTGCCTAAGAAAAATAGAATAAATGATCTATTTGAAATAGCTATTTTTAGCTCTGATATGATTTGACTAAAAGAAGTACCACCGGTCCATGATGACAATAAATTAATATTATTTCTTGTGCTTATAGTTGAATATAAAATACCCAACATCATAAAAAATGCCCCTGTTAATGCCAGAGGAAAATAAGCTTCAGGATTTAATTGACCAAATGGATATTCCGAAGTAGATTTAAAAAAAATGTTATATGCAAGAAATGCATTACAAATACCTGCAATCCAAGAAAACATTTCACGCCAAGAAAAAAGCTTAGTACGTTCTATATAATCTTTTGTAATTTCAGCTCCAAATGATCTATGTGGCACATCAAAAAGAGTCATACCAATTCTTGTAAAACTAGTACAGATGAACATCCACCAAAATAATTGATTTTGAGAAATATCCCATTCAGGTGTTGGTGAAAATAATAAAATATAAAAAATACCAACGGGTAAAAATGAAACAAACATAAAAGGATGTCGTCTACCAAATTTGCTATTCGTTCTATCGGAAATGGTGCCCATTATTGGATCTGTAAATGAATCAACAATTAATGCGAGGCCAATAGCTAAAGATGCTAAAAGTGGGTCAAGTCCAATAACTCTTGAATAAAAAAATAGTAAAAAAAATGTGAACATATCCGTCTTAATGCCATTGGCTATGGCACCTGATGAATAATTAAATTTAAATCTAGTTGACAGCATTATTTATTAAGGTGAGCTAGTAAATCATCTTTAAATAAATCAAATACAGGTGGTTCAATTAAATGTCTCATGTTGGGCAAAATTATTAAAGAGCTATTCTTAATAAGCTTATTAGTTTTATATGCATTTTTGACTTTGATTAGAGGATCTTCCTTTCCGTGAATAATAAGAGTGTTAGCCTTTATTGACTTAACTTTTTTTATTCTATTTTTTGATCCTAAAATTGCCATGATTTGACGACTGAAACCTGTATCATCAGGACCAGCTCTTTCAATTGATTCGATTGATTTGTTATAAAATTCTTCTGTATCAAGGTCATAACCTTCCAAACCAATTAAACTAAATATTTTTTTACTTCTCTCAATACGTTCATCATTTGTTGAATAAGGGTTTGCAGATCTTTTCATTAAAAGCCTTCGAACGTCTCTTGTAGGACCATTTAACGGACTGGGGGCGGAAATTGATGATGCAATTAATGTAAATGAATTGATGCGCTCTGGGTGATTTGCAGCAATTATTTGTGCAATCATTCCACCCATAGACATGCCTAATAGATGAGTTTTATCAATATCTAATTTATCTAGTATTAAGATAGCGTCACTTGCCATGTCATCTAATGTATAAGGCGGATTAATTGGCAACCTAAAGTAGTATTTTAAGTATGTAGAATTTATAGTTTTAGATCTATTACCCTCTGCAAAACGATCATCTGTCAGCCTTGATGATAAGCCTGTATCACGATTATCAAAAACTATAGGCCTAAAATTATTTGAAATTAAAAAATCTATAAGATGATCGGGCCAATTGATAAGTTGACCACCAAGACCTTGCACCAAAAGAATTGGTTCAGCGTCTTTGGGACCATAATCTCTATATATAATTTTTACATCTTCGTTGAATACAGAGCCTTCTTCGAACGAATGTATTGCAGGAGATAAAGACATAATAAAAAAAAGAATTTTATAGATATGCACCTATTCTATCCTTAATATTATTTCTCAAACAACCCCAAAAAAGCATGACATCATAGCTGTGTAAATCACCTGTAAAATGTTGCATTTTTTTTATTTTATTAACTAATGGACCTCTAGCTTCTAATAAACCATTAATACAATTTATCGATACAGAAAAATGTTGTTCGGTGCTTAATCTTAAGCTTTTTTTAGCGCCAGAATGATTAGTTGCTAATCTATCAGCAAAGTTAAAATTAGGTGATTTTGTTATAACTGAACTGTGAGACATTGATGGCTCATACCAATCTGGATCATTAGTCCAAGAAAAAGGATTAGTAGAAAATATTTTCTGATCCATGTATTCAATTGACCATCCTTCTGGTTTCCAAAATATAGTTCGCTCTCTTTGTCTCTTAAATCCTTCAGTCACGGTTGACCAAGATATAAGACAGTTGGTGTCAGTTGGTGAAGTTGATCTTGGTACTAATGGAAATAAATCATCGTAATATTGTTCAGGAATAATATAACCAATCGCATAAGCACAAATCATTCTTTTTTGTATTGATGTTCCTTGGATGTATTTAGAAATTAGTCTATGCGCATGCAGCGCTCCCTGACTATGACTCATTATAATAAAAGGTTTATTATTATTGAAGTTCTCAATAAAGTAGTTAAAAGAGCTTAAAACATCTTCAAATGCTAGATCATGAGCTTTCATACCGTCAGAATCTTTAGCAAAATAAGAATAATAGGTGGCTTGCCTGTATTCAGGTGCATATATATTACAACTATCATTAAATGCTGAAACTTGATTACCAAGCATCATTTCAGTTCTTTCGTAGGCTGCACGATCTTTTTCCATAAAAGAATTCCATGTTTTTTCAAAAAAGCCTGTTGGATGTATATAAAAAACATCTACTTCATTATTTTTTTTAATTACTGAGTAATTAGAGCTAGGTACATAAAACTGTTGAGCATCTTTATCAGGGTAAGCTGCCCAATTATCTAAATTTGAATAATCGGGAGCTGAGGGGTGTTCTGTATTATCAAAAGAATTAATGGGTTTAATATATTTTAAAAGATCGTATAACTTTTCGTCATCCATGGCGAAAAGTATATCTTAAAAAGTAATATCAACTAGTTTATTTGTAGCTGATGAAGTAGCAATTAAGACATCATTTTGGTAAAGAACGGCATCAGTAAAACAAATAGACTTACCCTCTTTAGTTATGGTGGCAATGGTTTTTAATGGTCCTGGAGCACATGGTCGTAAAAATTTAACATCTATATCTAAAGTTAATGGTATTTGCTTACCTTTTGATTTATAAATTAAGAACTGAGCCATGCAACTATCTAGCATACCAGTCACAAATCCACCTTGAACAACCATGCCGTTAGAATGTGTTAACTCAACTCCAGGATTAAATTCAACAATAAATTTAGAATCATCAGTCGGGTAAGCATTTGTGAGATTAAATATTTTTAAAAACGGTGGGATTTCTGTAAAAAATGCTGATATATCTTTATTTTGATCTGACATTGTATGTACCAAATGGCGGAGGGAGTGGGATTCGAACCCACGGTGCCGATGAAGGCACGACGGTTTTCAAGACCGTTACAATAAACCAGACTCTGCCATCCCTCCTGTCTGTAATCGCATATTCTATATGGTTTTAATACAAATACAACAATCGTTAGTAAATCAAAAAAATAGGCTGTGCGGACATTGTGAGGACAAAAAAGTCACATGAAATAATCAATAAACAATTTAAGAACCCTTCTCTGCAAATCTAAACAGTTGCTTTATTCATTACCAAAATTTTAATTTAAGTATTGCTCTTAATATAGATGTTTGTATTTGATATTTTTTTATAGAAACACTAATTTTTTTTCTTCTTTCTTTTTGAGCGGTTTTTTTTGTATTAGCATAAAAAGGGTGTGGCAATGAGGCTAGTTCTTTTGCTTTCTCATTAACTCTTTCCATAAACGTATCTTCAGAAATAACCTCATCAATGTAACCAACATCAATTGCGTCTTTAACTGAAAATGGGTCAGCATGATAAATGGCAGAATAGAAATATTTTTTATTGACTCTCTCTTTAAGTATTTCCATTATCTGGTCTGTTATAGCCATATTATTTCTAACTTCATTTGCATGACAGATATATTTTCCATCAATTGCAATTCTATAATCTGAGCAACAGGCAACAAACAAACCAAGAGCAATTGCATGTCCAGATACAGCAGCAATAATTGGCCTATCAAAAGAATAGAGTTTTAAAATGAGGTTATAGCCAGATTCAATCATCTTTGTTATCTTTGATAAATCCCCTGATGCTAATGTTTTCAAATCAAAACCACCTGAAAAAATACCATTTCTTCCTTTTATAATAAGTGCACCACTCTTTTGAGGAACTTCATCCAAGAGCCTATGCACTTGAGTTAGCATGTCATAGGAGAATGCATTTACTTTTCCATCATCAAGTGTAATTGTTGTAATGCCATCTTCGTATGTTATGGTGGCTAAAGTGTTAGTCATTTTGCTTTATATTAACAATATAAGTAAAAGTCTATCAAAAAAACTTAACAAAATTATAAGCACTTATAAATTAATGGATGTTAGAAAATGATCAAAGAGTATCAAATATTAATAGGTTTGCTGGTAATAGCATTAGCTATCTATCTAGGACTAACTAATTCCTATGGCAACATAGTTAATGTAAGTGCAAAGACTGAAATGGATAGTTGCATGGAACTATCAACTGAATTTTTTGGTGATGAAGCTGAAGCAAGAAAATATTGTATCTCTGCTTTTGCAAACTAGGTTCTTTCTAACAATCCAAAGTGGGTTATTGTTGAGTAATCGATCTGCGAATGAGGATATTTAATATACCAACTATTGCTATATAAACTTTGATATATTTAATCATGAAAAAAATTATCTATATTTTCTTTATTTTTGTTCTCATACCAGCTTGTTTATATTCAGCTTTAAACAGAGAGAATATAGATGTAAAGGATTTTAGAATAAATTCTGGCTATATGGAGGTTATGCTTAGTGATGGTATTACTGCTTATAAAGATATAGGGAGTAAAGATAGTAAAGTTATTGTTTTAGTTCATGGAGCTACTCTTGGATCATTGGCTTACGAAGAATATGTAAATGTTTTTCTTGAAAATAATTATAGGGTTATAACCTATGATCAATATGGTAGAGGCTATTCAGATAGAGTCGTTAATGATGTAAATATCGAACTTATGGAAAGACAACTTCAAGAACTTATTGAATATTGTCAGGCTGAAAATGTAATTCTCTACGGTGTCTCTTTTGGTGCAGCGGTTGTTGCTAAATATGCTTCAAATAATCTAGATAATATTAGTTTTATTGGTTATCAAGTACCTTTAATTGATTCTGCAAATATCCCTCTTTTATCACTTATAAAAATTCCTTTTTATGGTGACTTGTTATCAAGAATACTTTTTATACCAACTGCTTTAAAAAGAATAAAGGACTACGAACATTTAATGAGTAAAAAATTAATGGATCATTACTTAGATCAATTTAAGGTAAAAGGGACTGAGAAATTTTTTAAAGAATTCTTCATAGGTAATGCTATGGGGAATAGGATGGATAATCATAATGTTATCGGAAACAATGATATTCCTAGCTACTTTGCTTATGCAGAAGATGATTTAGAGATAGACTCATTATTAGTAAAGCAAGCTATTAAAAAATACAACAATCCAACAGTTAAAAAATATTTAGGTGGTCATTTCTTTTCTTCTGGTATAGAAAAGCAAGTGGCTCAAGACTTTATTGATAGTTTAGAAAAATATTAATATCCTGCAGCATGTCCATCTTTTCTTGACTCAGATGCACCATAGTAAACTCCGTTCTTAAGCATAATTGCCTGATAACCCCCAAAGAGACCTTTTTCATTACCAATCTTATGTCCATAAGTTTTTAGATCTTTGTGTATATGCAAAGGAAATCCACTTTCTAAATTGACATATCCGCCATCAAACATAACTTCATCTGTAGGCTCACTAGAACCTGTATGAACAATTCTTGATACATCTCCAGCTTCTTGGAGGTTAAGATCAAAATCAATTAGATTTATGACTATCTGCGCATGTGCTTGGGGTTGAGTTCCCCCACCCATAACACCAAAGCTTACAAAGGGTTTATTATCTTTAGTAATGAAAGCAGGAATAATCGTATGAAATGGCCTTTTACCTCCTATCAAAGAATTAGCATGAGTTTTGTTTAAGCTGAATAACTCGCCTCTGTCTTGAAGCATAAATCCTAAATTAGGAGGGACCATCCCAGAACCCATACCCCTGTAATTACTTTGAATAAGTGAAACCATGTTGCCATATTTATCAGCAGTTGTTAGGTATATAGTATCGCCATCTTTTAAAATGCCTGCATCCACACTCTTCATAGCTTCTGATGAACTAATTAGTTTTGCTCTTTCTATAGCATATTCTTTTGATATTAGCTGTGATATGTCGATGTTGTTAAATTTAGGATCAGCGTAGTATTTAGCCCTGTCTGCAAAAGCTAATTTTTTTGCTTCTACAAAGTGATGAACATATTCACTAGTAAAAAGACCCATTTCTTTTATATCGTATTGTTCTAATATATTTAAGATCTGAAGTGCTGCTATACCTTGTCCATTTGGTGGTAACTCCCAAACGTCATATCCTCTATAATTTGATGATACTGGTTCAACCCATTCCGCATGATAGTTTGCAAGATCTGCTTCTGATAAAAAACCGCCTTGATCTTTAATAAAACTAGAAATTATTTTAGCAATTCTGCCCTCATAAAAGCTTTTACGTTTAGTTTTAGAAATTTCTTCCAATGTATTTGCAAGATATATATTTTTAAATAAGTCACCTTTTTTTAATATTTTATTATTAGGCATCCACACATTTTTGAAATTAGGATAATCTTTAAATTTTTTTGAAGATAATTCTAGATAATAAGCAATTGTTTCAGTTATGGGGAAACCATCTCTTGCATAAGTAATTGTGGGTACAAATAACTCCTGAAACTCCATTGAACCAAATCGATTATGTAATTTAACCCAACCATCAACAACACCAGGAACTGTTACAGGAAGAGGACCATAAGATGGAATTTTAGTTAAATTATTTTGTTTAAAATAATCAATAGAAATATTTTCTGGAGCAGGACCACTAGCATTTAATCCGTAGAGTTTTTCTGTTTTTGCGTCCCAGATTATTACAAATAAATCTCCTCCAATACCGTTACCAGTTGGCTCCATTAGACCTAAAGCAATATTTGCTGCAATTGCTGCATCAATTGCATTGCCACCTTGTTTTAGAATATCTAGACCAATTTGAGTAGCTAAAGGATGACTAGTTGCCACCATACCATTAGCAGCAATAACTTCTGATCTACTTGCAAATACTTCACCTGTAACTCTATCAAATGCGCTAGCATTTGAAGATATTAAAAAAATTATAATTAGATAATATTTAAAATTCATATTGTTAAATCTTCATCATATTTCATTCACTTAGTATTGGAACTAGCTGTAGGCAAGTTTTATAACGCTACCAAATATTGCTATTGCAACAACCAAATAAATTAACCAACTAAACCAGTTATTCATGATTTTTTGATATAAATTACAATACCCAGAATAAATGGCCATAATCCAAGTAAGATTTCACTTAAATAAATATTATTGTATCCAGTTCCATGGATATATATTGCAGAAAGGTTAAATATAGCAGCACCAAAATATATAATTGCAACAGAGAAGAACCATGCAGGGTTAAGTGTTACAGCTCCTAGTAAGCTAAATAGAAAAGTAGCTAGAAAAAATGACGTAAAGTCTCTAATTAGAGCGTTTTGTCCTTCATTTGATAATTCAGATAAAACAAACCCAAATCCAGTTGCAGCATTTGATGGATTAAATATCCAATCTAACACTATACCTAAAAGAAAATATGAATATAAAACGCCTAAAAATCTGACGATAAACGTAAAATTTCTTTCCACAGATATAAGTGAATAATAAAAATATCCGCCAGCAAAGCCTGCAAGCCAATGCAACATTTTGCCCAAAAGAGTTCTATTCCCGCCAAGCAACTCTGTTTGAAACATTAGTTCAACCATTAAGAACATGGCCAAGCCAATAGCAAAAGCACCAGCTGCAGAATAAAGATACTTGCCACCTAATCTAGTATATTTTGCAATTAACCCACTAACTGTAAAAGCAACTATAAAGCCTAGAATAACAACTCCATATAATGCTATACCTAATCTTTGAAAATCAAAAAGCAAAACCTCTAGAGATGATCCAAAACCAACGGGCATATCAACAGAGGACAACCATAATAGATTTGCTATAGAAGAAATTGGTGTAATTAACATTACTGTAAATAGAGCAGCTGAAAAAACTGCAAATGGATATTTTGTTATCTTCATAAATCTTTTGGTATAACTTTAATTAATTTGCCACCAGGACCATCTGTAAGTAAGTAAATGATCCCGCTTGGTGAAGCTTGAATATTTCTTAACCTAATATTTAAATCAGAAAATAAAGATTCTTCATTATGTTTACCATCTTTAAAAGTAATTTTTTTTACATCTTTTGATACAAGTGCTGTAACTAAAAATGTATTTGTAAATTCAGGATAAATATCTTTTTCGTAAAATATCATGTCTGATGGAGCTATTGATGGTGTCCAATGAAGTAATGGTTGTTCCATACCTTCTTTTTCAGTAAAAGGGCTAATAACGGCGCCAGAATAATCAATGCCATAGGTTATGGCAGGCCAGCCATAATTAATAGAGGGTTTAATAAGATTCATTTCATCCCCGCCTCTAGGACCATGCTCATGCTCATATATCTCTCCAGATGGAAGTACAACCAATCCTTGCATGTTTCTATGCCCATATGAGTAGATGTCTTCTAACGCTCCTTTAACGCCTACAAAAGGATTGTCCATTGGTATAGAGCCATCTGTATTGATTCTTATAATTTTGCCAAAATGGTTATCTAGCTTTTGGGCCTTTTCTCTATGATCAAAACCATCACCACTTGCCAACAAAAGAGTTCCATCTTGCTTGAAAGCTATTTTAGCTCCCAAATGAACAGCTGTTCTCCTTGGGGCATTAGCTTCAAATATTACTTTATTATTTTTTAGTTCATTGCCAATCAATTCAGCAGACATCAAGAAAAGCGTAGATTTATTATTAGAATTTTTTGCTGAGTAACTTAGGTATATTTTGTTGTTCTCAATAAAATTAGGATCTAAAATAACTTCTGATAAGCCTCCCTGACTAACATATTGAACTACTGGAACATTTTTAACTTCTACAATAGATTTATCGTCTAGGGATGCAACTTTTAAAGCGCCTGGCATTTCAGTATATAAAATATTATCTTCGGATAAAAAAACAAAACTCCAAGCATCATCAAGCTCATCTAGCACTGTTTCATATTGATAGGATGAATACGAAAAACTGGAAAAAAATAATATACAAATAAATAAATTAAATTTCATTAAATCCCCTATATATATAACAATAAAGATATCATGAATTTTATTAAATTTTGCTAATAGCCTATAAATAATCTAATAAAAATTACAGGAAGTGATAAAGATAAAAATAGTAAAAAAAGAAATTTCCACTTTGTCATAATAAATTTTTAAATAAAAGTTAGATAAATAATAACAAAAGACAGTGAAAATTATATTTTTATTTATATAAAGCTTGTGAATTGTTAATATAGATTTTATGAGTGACATATCATTTGTTTTTTTTGCTATTTCATGGGGTGCTGTGATTGGTTTGTACATCAATTACACAAACCTACATGAAGATAAATTTAAAAAATTAATGATAGGTTTATTAATTTTTAGTCTTACATTTACAGTAATTACTTTTTAAAATTTCTTATGGACTTCTCAACCTATTTGATTGGAAATCTCTTCTTTATAGCTCTATTATACTGGGTTGTAAAAGACAAAATTAACTAGCATGCTACCTACATTTATCTATTCGGTCATTTTTTTATTTATAGCTGCAATCATGTGGTCTTTTGAAGGAAGTAAGTTTACTGACCACGGAAAAAATATGAGTATGCTTCTATTTTTTAAGTTTGGTAAATGGTTTTTTGTAATACTTGCATTTGCAATACCAATAGCAATATAAAATATTGAACTAAGATTTAGTTAGATTCTTATTTGGATCATAAAATGGTTTTTTAACAACTCTTGAATCAAGTAAATCTAATCCATTATCAACCTTAAACTTTTCACCAATATCTGAATATGTAATATCAATCAAAGCAAGACCAATATTTTGTTTTAGTCTTGG
>Ga0209425_10005645_pt1 | contig 12215 bp, 8 predicted proteins | sample COG_05_FD_184749 | JGI IMG/M metagenome (GOLD analysis project Ga0209425, IMG submission 184749) | Pelagic Microbial community sample from North Sea - COGITO 998_met_05 (SPAdes) (version 2) | ecosystem: Environmental > Aquatic > Marine > Neritic zone/Coastal water | place: Helgoland, sampling... | reverse complement strand
GTTAATTTTACCTTCACCATATAATTCAAAGATATCGTCGATTGAACAGTTGGCCGCTTTTTCGATTTCATCATCGGCATCGACGAACGGCAATCCAAGCCGCCGTGCCAGTCTTTTGCCAATGCACGTTTTTCCCGCGCCCATCAGTCCCACCAGGACGATGGTTTTCGGTATATGTGATAGCTTATTCGTGCTCATTGTCCGGTCGACATAAAGTGAGCCGGTAACCCCAACTTATTGAAACTCGGAGGTCCGACCGGTAGACTGCCCAAAATTTGCCACGATTAGACGCTATCTACCTTAAGGTCTACAAATATAAGACGGATTCTGCTTCATGTCGCGTGGAATTATATGGCGTCGATTCACCGCGGCGTGATACAGGAAATAATGTAAAGGTGGGATCGTGGCCAAACCCCGGAACCCTACGTGGCGTTGATGATGCGAGTAACTGTTTTCCTATTATTATTTCTGGTCGTCCTGATAATTGGCGGGGGCGGATTTCTTGCTATGTGGGATATTCCAGCCCCTTCATCAACCATCGAAAAGACACTTCCCGATGACCGGTTTCCGCGCTAATTCAATCACCGCATTCGCGATTGTCGCGAGTGCCTTATGTCTTGGTTTACAAGCCCATTCATCGACTCTGCTTGGACTTCAGGTTGCGCAGGCAAACCCTCCCGAGGCAACAAAGCCCGAGATTACGCCGCAAGAAGTGAAACCGCAGGAAGCGATTAAACCAAAGCGAATATCCGCTCCGGTTCGTCTGGGACCACGGCGGTCGGTAATTGATGGAGTGCAGCCTTCCGGCACTGTGGTAAAATCTAGATCTCCGTCCGACTATAGGCCGGTATCGCCGTCAGATGGTAGCGACGGCGCGGTGGTTATCCAGACGTTAAACGAGCTCGACCCCGATTCTGTAGGCGTTATTGACGATGCCAGCGGCGGGCTCGGAGCCGAGATGTGGAAGGGCATTGATAGGTCTTTCGTTGCTCAAGCGATTGCGTCGCTACCGTCTCGGGTTCGCTCGCCCACGATGCGAAACCTGATGCGCCGACTACTCCTGACACAAGCGGTTGCCCCCAAAGGAAAAAAATCTGTGCCAGGGTTATTTCAGCTGCGTGTAAAAGCGTTGTTCGCTTCGGGTGATCTCAAATCTGCATTATCCCTTATTTCCTCTACCCCGACTGGGTCGCGGGAAGAATATCTGGTGCGTTTCGGCATCGATGGACGGTTATTTCAAAATAATACGGCAGGCGCTTGTAAGCGGGTGCGCGCCTATAGCGATGAGTTTAAGGGTGTGTATTGGCAACAGGTTACGGCTTTCTGTCTGGCGATGGCAGGAAAACGAGCGGAAGCCTCCCTTATGTCAGACGTGCTGGCAGAGCGCTCAGATGCCATTCATCCAGCCTTTTTTGCAGCGATGGAGAGATTGTCTGGCGCGACGCCGCCCCAGATTGTCAGTCTGGCTGGACCGTCGGCCTTACATCTCTCCTTGATGCGGTCAGCAGGTCTGGCGCTGCCCGATGATACTACAGAGAAAGCCTCCCCTGCCGCGCTCCGAGCAATTGCTTTGAGCCCGAATGCTACGCTCGACCTGAGACTCGTTGCTGCCGAGGAGGCCGCGGATATCGGCGTTCTTAATGGTAAAACCCTTGCGGAGATATATGGCGTAGTAGCCTTTGATCCAGCTGTTTTTAAACGGGCGTCTCGTCACGCTGCTGCAAACTGGGGGGCTGGTGGAAGGGCCCTCCTGGTTCAGGCGGCCAAGAAATTAGCTACATCGGTTAAGCGCGCGAAACTTATTCAATCGGCTCTTAATTTGGCACGGCAGAAGGGTGGCTGGCGCGCCACGGCGCTAGCCTATGGTTCCATGGTTGCGGCACTGACACCTTCAACAGAAACAACATGGTTTGCTGGCGATGCCGCCCGCATCCTGATTGCCGCAGGGGACATAGCAGGCGCTCGCAAGTGGCTCGCTTATGCCGATGGGCAAGGATTAAAAGGGCGACAAAAAGCTGCCCTTTGGCCATTGCGGATATTTTTGTCTGATGCGGGGGTCGCCAGCATTACCCCAAAGGACATTACGAATTGGTGGAATAATAGAGCTGCGGCGGGGCCAGGTGCGCTTGTTCAGGCTCGAACATTATTTAGTCTGCTGAGTGCGATGGGTGTATCGGTCCCTTCTAAGCTTTGGGCTAAACTTTTGGATGGCGGATCAGGCACTCAGGCATTCGTTCCGAGCGCGGCGGTGAGAAACGCCCTGTCGCGCGGAGCCGTGACCGTTAGCCGGGGTGGTACCGTGGCGATGGCTCTGGTCGCTCTTGGAGAACGCGGAGCTGGCGCGGAGAACTTATCTGCTATGGAAATGGCGATATCGGCTCTTAAAAAAATAAATTTCGAGGCAGAAGCGAAATCCATAGCTTTGGAGGCATTAATTGAAGCGGGGCTCTAGCCGGTTTAGCGGACAGGGTGAAACAATTACCCTGTCCCGTCATGCAGAAGCATTTCTGGAAATGCTTGCTGTGGAACGGGGCGCATCTCCAAGAACTGTAGAGTCCTATCGCGGCGATCTAACGTCGTTTGAAAAGCTTGTTGCCAAGCAGGGTGCAAATTCGTCAGAAACATCGACGGAAACCGTCCGCGGGTTTATGGCATCGATGGGAAACGTCGGTATGGCACCCACAACGATGTCGCGTCGGTTATCTGTATTGCGCCAGTATTTTGGGTTTCTGGTCGCAGAGGGCATCCGTCGTGATGACCCAACAGCTACTGTCGATAGTCCCCGGCGTGGTCGACCTTTGCCGAAGGTGTTGTCAGAAGGTGATGTCGGAAAGTTGCTTGAAGGTGCGCGCTCCGTGAGGGGTCCCCGCGGTGTTCGGCTGATCGCGCTTGTTGAATTGCTCTACGCGACTGGATTGCGGGTGTCGGAACTCGTCAGCCTACCACTTGGCGCTCTGGCGCGGGACCGCTCGGTTGTGACGGTTCGGGGTAAAGGAGGCCGCGAACGGATGGTACCGTTAAGCCTGCCGGCACAGGAAGCAATTGAGACGTGGCTGCCGATCCGCCCCCAATTTGTTACCAAGGATAAGAGCTCGCCCTGGTTGTTTCCCTCCAAGACAGCGAAAGAAGGCCATTTAACGAGGGGTATGTTTGGCCTTCTCCTGAAAGAACTTGCGATCGGTGCAGGACTTGCGGTGTCAGCAGTTTCACCACATGTTTTACGTCATGCCTTCGCGAGCCATCTTTTGGCGCATGATGCCGATTTGCGATCGGTCCAGCAGATGCTTGGCCATGCTGATATTTCATCGACACAGATCTATACCCATGTCCTAGATGAGCGGTTAAAATCACTTGTTCGGAATTTCCATCCGTTGGCAAATGGTCTCGCGAACAATGCCCTTTAGTATGTCCATCAGTGTTTTGAGGAAAAAATGACGAGCTTTCTAGAATTTGAGAAACCGGTTGCCGAACTCGAAGGCAAGATGGAAGAACTCCGTCATATGTCGGATATCGGCGATATCAAAATTGCCGACGAGCTGTCCAAGCTGCAGGGCCGCATCGATAAATTCTTGACGCAAATCTATACTAAGCTGTCCCCCTGGCAAACGGTGATGGTCGCACGGCACCCTGAACGGCCGCACTGCGTTGATTATATTTCATCCTTAATAGACGAATTTACGTCCCTCGCTGGTGATCGTGCATTTGCTGAAGATGCAGCCATTATGGGTGGTCTCGGGCGGTTTCGCGGGCGCTCCGTCGTCGTGATGGGGCAGGAAAAAGGCAACGACATTGAATCCCGAATCAAACATAATTTTGGCATGGCCCGGCCGGAGGGGTATCGGAAAGCACAGCGGTTGATGGGGCTGGCTGAACAATTCTCCCTGCCGATTATTACTCTAGTGGACACGCCAGGTGCCTATCCTGGCATTGGCGCTGAGGAACGCGGACAAGCAGAAGCCATTGCCCGCTCAATTGAGGTTTGTCTCAATCTCCATGTTCCGATGGTCAGTGTCGTGATCGGTGAAGGGGGAAGTGGTGGCGCCATCGCCATTGCGGCTGCCAACAGAATTTTAATGATGGAACATTCTGTCTATTCGGTGATATCGCCAGAAGGCTGTGCTTCAATCCTGTGGCGCAGTTCTGATCATGCAGAAGAAGCGGCTGATGCGTTGAAGATGACGTCGAAGGATTTACTGCGGCTTGGCGTGATTGACGCGATTATTCCCGAGCCGCTAGGAGCTGCTCATCGTGATCGTGACGATACCATTAAACGTGTTGGCGACGGGATCGATGAAGCCTTGAAAGAAATCGAGAACCTTGATGGCGCGGCATTGCGAGCGCAACGGCGCGAACGGTTTATTACGCTAGGGAACGATTTTCTGACTTCATGATGGCCGTCACTTATTGAGGCGAACGGCTAACGAACTTGTTAAACCCGGCCGTGACAGAGCTTAAATTTCTTCCCTGATCCACAAGGGCAGGCAGCGTTGCGTGGTACTTTGCCCCAGCTTTCCGGCTCCTCTGGATCAACCCATCGGCCAAGCGGTTCATGAAGTCGCCATCCGGGCGGAACATCTGCAGGGTCTGTACCAGCCGGAAATACCGTTGGCCCTTGCATCATTGACTGTACTTGCGCGGCAGGGTGAATGTCGTCTGGCAGGGCGGCCATGCCGGGGTCACCAGAAAAGGCTGGGTCAAGACGGGTTTCTTCCATGTCGCCCATTTCGTAAGCCATTAAGCCTTCGGGATCATCGCTAGAGATTTCCATATGGCAGAGAACCTGCGTCACGGTTTCGCGCAGCATTGCCAGCATCTGATCGAACAGATCAAATGCTTCATGTTTATATTCGTTCAACGGATCCTTTTGGGCATAGGCGCGGAGCCCGATTCCCTGGCGCAAATGATCTAGCGCCAGCAAATGCTCTTTCCAAATTTGGTCGAGGACCTGCAGCAGGACACTTTTTTCTGCGACACGCATCATTTCCGGTCCGTAATTTGCGACCTTCTCAGCCATCCGTCGGTTCGCGGCGTCCGTTAGCCGATCACGAATTTCCTCTTCCGCAATGCCTTCTTCTTTGGCCCAGTCGACCACCGGTAAATCGAGGCCGATAATGCGCAGGACTTCTTCGTGCAAAGCATCCGTATCCCATTGTTCTGAATAGGCTTTTTCAGGGATGCAGCGTGATACGATTTCGTCGATAACCTCATGCCGCATGTCGTTGACGGTGCTGGAAACATCTTCAGCTTCCATCAGTTCGCGGCGCTGTTCGTAGATGACCTTGCGCTGATCATTCATGACATCGTCGAACTGCAGCAGGTTCTTACGAATTTCGAAGTTGCGTTCTTCGACCTTACGTTGCGCTTTTTCCAGAGCTTTGTTGATCCACGGATGGACGATGGCTTCGCCTTCTTCCAGGCCAAGCTTTTGCAGCATCGTATCAATGCGTTCTGATCCAAAGATGCGCATCAAATCATCTTCCAGCGACAGGAAGAATTTGGAAGCCCCGGGGTCGCCCTGCCGTCCTGAACGTCCGCGTAACTGATTATCGATACGCCGAGATTCATGACGTTCAGTGCAGATGATGTAGAGACCGCCGGCCTTCAGAACGACTTCTTTTGCGGCTTCGATTTCAGCTTCGACCCGTGTACGAATTTCCGGTTCCTCTGCTGCGTGTTTTTTCTCGTCTTTGATTTTTGAGAGCTCTTCGAGAACCCGCATGTCGACATTCCCGCCCAGCTGAATATCGGTGCCGCGGCCAGCCATGTTCGTCGAAATCGTGACCTGACCAGGCTTACCGGCCTGCGCCACGATAAAGGCTTCCTGTTCATGGTAGCGTGCGTTCAGAACGTTATGCTTAATTTTGCGTTTTTCCAGAAACGCCGCCAGCTGTTCGGACTTTTCAATCGAGATCGTGCCGACCAGTGCCGGTTGATTTCGGGCCTGGCATTCTTCGATCAAGGTAACGACCGCCTCGTTCTTTTCATCTGCGGTTCGATAAACTTCGTCGTCCTGATCTCCGCGTATGCAAGGCTTGTGGGTCGGGATTTCGACAACATCCAAAGCATAGATATCACCAAATTCGCCGGCTTCCGTCATTGCAGTACCCGTCATGCCAGCCAGTTTCGGGTAAAGTCGAAAATAGTTCTGGAAGGTAATGGAGGCGAGGGTCTGATTCTCGTTCTGAACCTCGACACGCTCTTTTGATTCGAGTGCCTGATGCAGGCCTTCCGAGTAGCGCCGGCCTTCCATCATACGACCGGTGAACTCGTCGATAATGATGACCTGATTGTCTTTGACGATATAGTCGGTGTCGATCTGGAACAGTGTGTGGGCTTTAAGGGCCTGATTAACGTGATGCACGACAGAAATATTGTTGATGTCGTATAGCGATTCGCCGTTCATTAAATCAGTTTTAGCGAGCAACGCTTCGATCTTCTCGGTACCCTCTTCCGTTAGAGCAACGGTCCGTTGTTTTTCGTCTTTTTCGTAATCTTCTTTCGAAAGGTTCGGGATCAACTCATCGATCCGGCGATACATTTCCGATGAATCTTCAGTGGGACCTGAGATGATCAGCGGCGTTCTGGCCTCGTCGATCAGGATACTGTCGACCTCATCGACAATTGCAAAGTTGAAGCGCCGCTGGACCATGTCCTCCAAACGGAATTTCATATTGTCGCGGAGATAGTCGAAGCCGAATTCATTGTTAGTACCGTAGGTGACGTCGGCGGCGTAGGCCTGCTGACGTTCCATCTCATCAACACCATTGACGATACAGCCAACGGTCAGGCCTAGAAATTCATAGACCTGACCCATCCAGCCAGCATCACGTTGCGCGAGATAGTCATTGACCGTGACAACATGAACGCCTTTGCCGGAGAGGGCATTGAGATAAACCGGCAGGGTGGCAACCAGAGTTTTACCTTCACCGGTTTTCATTTCCGAGATGGCGCCCTCATGAAGAACCATGCCGCCCAGCATCTGGACATCAAAGTGACGTTGCCCAAGCGTGCGCTTCGCGGCTTCGCGGACTGTAGCAAAGGCGTCGCACAGCAAATCGTCAAGCGACTCGCCGGCTTCATGCCGGGCACGCAACTCGGCAGTTCGGGCGCGTAAGGCATCATCGTCCAAAGCTACGAGCGCAGGCTCAAGGCCGTTGATTTCATCTACTTTTTTATTAAGTCGTTTTAGGAAGCGATTATTGGCGCTTCCGAAAACGCTCTCTGCCAGCGCAGCGAACATTTAGCCTCTCTTATATGCGGATTTCCTTGCAGGCTCCGCAATTTAGCATTAAGCGGGTGGCAGACAAATAGGTACCTACCGCGTCTCTGTCAACGATTAGGGATATAGCGCTTCGAGCTCCAAATTGCACTGTTATCTTGCACGCTGATGACCAGAAACCGTTATAGTCTAAAATTGTGGCAAAACTGAGAATATTTAGTTACCTGCAGATTAGTTTTACGCCAACATGAATTTAAAGCCATGACAACGATATCCCTCCTTGCACCGAAACGATTTCCTACCCTTCCTGAAATAGCGGGCGTTAAGCTCGCGGCGGGAGCTTGTGGGCTGCGCTATAAAGGCCGCAGCGACGTTATGCTGGCAGAGCTCGCTGCCGGGACTGCTGTTGCCGGTGTCTTTACGCGCTCACTGACGGCTGCGGCACCCATAGATTGGTGCCGTGCGGCGCTTAAAAGCGGCCGCGTGCGGGCGATCGTTGTAAATTCAGGAAATGCCAATGCCTTTACCGGTCGCGTCGGTGAGCTCGCGGTTCAGGATACCGTCAAGGCAGCGGCTAAAGTTATTGGGTGCCCAAAAAACCAGATATTTGTGTCTTCAACCGGTGTTATTGGTGAGCCCTTGCCGGTGGAGCGGCTAACAAAGGCGTTGCCGCGGCTGAAAGAAAAGCTCTCCCCAAAATCGTGGAAGGCCGCTGCAACAGCAATTATGACGACGGACACATTTCCGAAAGGCGCCACACGGGCAGCGGAGATCGACGGGGTGACGGTCACACTGAACGGGTTTTCTAAAGGGTCCGGCATGATAGCGCCTGATATGGCGACGATGCTCGGTTATGTCTTCACCGATGCCAAAATCGCACAGCCGGTTTTGCAGAAGGCTTTAACGGCAGCGACGGATAAATCGTTCAACGCCATTACCGTTGATAGTGATACGTCGACCAGCGATACGGTGTTGCTATGCGCAACTGGAAAAGCGCGGCATAGAGAAGTGAGTGCTCTGGGTGATCCGCGCTTTAAGGATTTTCGGCGGGCGCTTGAGTCGATCATGGTCGATCTCGCGCAGCAAATTGTGCGTGATGGCGAAGGCGCCAGCAAGTTTGTCGAAGTAACGGTGACCGGCGCAGCATCGAGCACCGCAGCAAAAACCATTGCCCTGTCTATTGCAAACTCCCCGCTGGTCAAAACCGCGATTGCTGGCGAGGACGCCAATTGGGGACGGATTGTGATGGCGGTCGGCAAGGCTGGAGAAAAGGCCGACCGTGATGCCCTTGATATCAAAATCGGTGGCGTTCAGGTCACGATGGATGGTCTGCGTAAGCCCGGATATGACGAAACGCCGGTGGCGCGTCATATGAAGTGTCAGGAGATAGATATTTCGGTGGATGTTGGTGTCGGGCGTGGCAAGGCTACCGTTTGGACCTGCGATTTGACGCATGGTTATATCGATATCAATGCTGACTACCGGAGCTAAGGACGATACGTGGCTGGTGATGTTCCGATAATATTAGTTGTCGCGGTCGCCTTGGTTGATATCGATGGCCGCGTACTGATTGCCCAGCGCCCCAAAGGCAAATCGATGGCGGGGCTATGGGAGTTCCCCGGTGGTAAAGTTGAAGAGGGTGAACAACTCGAAGCAGCCTTGATCCGAGAGCTCGAGGAAGAGCTCGGTATCGATGTCAGCGAGAACTGCCTGGCGCCGTTTACCTTCGCGTCACACAGCTACGACGATTTTCATCTGTTGATGCCGCTTTATGTCTGTCGTGTCTGGGACGGCACGGTGACACCTAAAGAAGGTCAAGTTTTGAAATGGGTGCGGCCACTTCAGCTTAAGGAATACCCGATGCCTCCGGCGGATGTACCACTGGTCGCCATGTTACGTGATCTACTGTAGAATCTCCTGATGTTCCTATCCATGATCCGTTCCAATCCGCGCGGGTGGCTTATCGTTTCGGTAATATTTTTTGCCGTGAGCTTTTCGTTCGCGGCGCGGATGTCGTTGCCAGTTCTGATCCCGGTCTGGGAAACCGAATTCAATTGGTCGCGGACCTTCCTGACGTCAGGTGCCGCCCTGATCATGCTCGTCATGGGGAGCGTTGCGCCTTATGCCGGTCATCTGCTGGATAAATTCGGCCCGCGCTATTTGGTTTCCTGTGGCACTATTCTGAGCGGCTGTTGCGTCATTCTCGGCGCTTTAATGGATCCGTCCTCGCTTTTACTCTCGCCGGTCTGGGTGTTTATTGGCATCTACTGTATACTCTCTGCGGTGGGCTACGGCATGGTCAGCTTGCCCGTGGCAACCGCGACGATTACCCGAGAATTTGAAGAAAACAGGGGACTTGCGACCTCCATTGGTACATCGGGCGTTGGCGGTGGCCAGCTATTGTTCATCCCCCTCATGGCGTGGGCTATTGAACTTGCCGGATGGCGCCCAACACTCATTCTCTTTGGTACCATGATTATCGCGATGGGGATTCTGGCCTTCTTCTTGCTGCCGGGTGAGCCAGTTGCGACGAACGTCAAAAAACAGGCAGGGGTTGGATCAAAATCCTTTATCGCCAAGTTTACCATATTAATTAGAAGCCCCGTCTTCTGGCTGTTAGGTGGCGCGTATTTCATTTGCGGCTTTACCACCGCTGGTATCGTCAAGATTCATCTGATCCCCTACGCGGTTGCTTGCGGTTTTACCATTACGACAGGGGCAGCGGCGACAGGTGTTCTTGCTGGATTCGATATGGTTGGAATGGTGATTTCGGGATATCTAACAGACAAATTCCATCGTCCGGGCTTGTTGGGAAGTGTCTATTTTCTGCGCGCGCTCACTTTCATCATGTTGTTCTTTATTACCGATAATTACGCTTTGCTGTTCATCTTTGCGATGCTCTTCGGCACGCTTGATTTTGCTACAGTCCCGCCGACGGCAGGTCTCATCGCCAGTCACCTTGGTGTCAGCACGATGGGATTCAATATGGGAATTCTGTTCCTTGGCCATTCGCTTGGCGGTGCACTTGGTGCTGTTTCTGCTGGTGCTCTCTTCGATCTCTTCCAAACGTATGACTGGACCTGGATGGCAGGATTGGCGCTCGCTCTTGTCGCTGCTGTCCTCGCCTGGTCAGTTCCAGAGAAACGCGAAAAAACGCCAATCGGTGCAGAGCCCGCCGCAGCCTGAGAAACTACTTACCGGTTTTTGGTCTGGCCTTTTCACCAGCGGATTGTTCTTCGCTCTCCAACGCTTCGGCAAGGCTAGCGGTCGCGCTTCCAGGACGCAGTGGCTTCGGCTGTGAGGCATCCGGCGCCCAACCGGTTAGATAGAGGACCTGAAAACTAGCAGAGATACGTCCGTCGCTATCGCCAAACATTTCTGAGTAGCGTTCTGCGGCCCTTAAGAATATTTGGCGTTTCGAAAATGTACGGGGGCGGGCAAGGACGGCGTTGGCTTCTCCCATGCCACGCAAATCGCGCATTAAAGCAAACACATCCGTGTAGGTCACCGTAATGGTATCGCTGTCGGCGACCGGCAGATTAAACCCGGCGCGTTGTAGTAACGCGGCAGTATCGGAAAGCTCGGCGAAGGGTGAAACGCGGGGTGAAACACCTCCGGAGATTTCCGTTTCGGCCTCAAACATCACTTGCCGTAGTTCGGTTAGAGTTTCACCGCCGAGAATAGCGGCCATAAACAATCCATCAGGTTTGAGAGATTGGCGGCATTGGATCAGCGTGCCAGGCACATCATTTGTCCAATGGAGAACCAAATTACTGACAATCAGGTCGGCGCAGGCGGGGGCAATCGGGAGAGCTTCCTCGTCGGCGATAAAGTTTGGCGCATCTGCGCCGGGAGAGAGCCCCATCTCAATCATGGTTTCGATGGGCGGGTTTTGAGAAAGCAGTCGGCTCAGGTGGTTTCCCCGGGCACCGATGTCGATGGTGAGATTAAATTTGCGTCTTATATCCGCCAACCGATCAACCAGGCGCTCGGCGACTTCGCGAAACAGGAAATCATGGTCGGCAAACCCCGCGGCTGCCCGTTCCCGTTGGCGTCGAACGGCCATCCGGTCAAAAATTACTGCGTTAGAGTTGGGTTCACCTGCGGGCATGCGTTGACTATGTCATGCGACAACGGACCTTTAAAGCGAGGTCGGTTGTCGGTCAGGCACGGGATGCATAGAATGTCGATCCGTTTCGTTCCTGTATGAGATTAATTTAGTCATGACCAATCAAATATCTCCTAAAGATCTTCGCAGCTGGCTTCTCGATGATGACGAGCTCTCTCTTCTTGATGTCAGAGAAGAAGGCGTCTTTGGTGCCGATGGACATCTGCTGTTTGCAGTGTGTCTGCCGATGAGCCGGTTGGAGCTGGATATTTTGTCGGTGGTGCCGCGAAAATCGGTTCGTCTGGTTTTATGTGATGGTGGTGATGGCCTCGCTGACCGTGCAGCAGCAAAACTGAGCGATTGGGGATACACCGATGTTTTAGTCCTTGTTGGTGGTGTGCCCGGTTGGGAGGAAGCGGGCAATGTGGTTTTCAGAGGTGTGAATGTTCCGTCAAAAGCTTTTGGTGAATTTGTCGAAATTGAATCTGATACGCCGAATGTTTCTGCCGAAGAGCTGAAAGCGATGATAGATGGTGGTGAAAACATGGTCGTGCTCGATAGCCGTCCGTGGGTGGAGTATCGCCGGATGAATATCCCGACCGGCATCGACTGTCCCGGTGCTGAGCTGGCCTATCGGGTCCATGATATTGTCGACGACCCTGACCGCACCGTGGTGGTCAATTGTGCGGGCCGAACCCGCAGTATCATCGGCGCGCAGTCACTCATCAATGCCGGGGTACCCAATAAAGTGATGGCATTGCGAAACGGCACAATGGGGTGGGCCTTGGCTGGCTTCGATCTCGAGACCGGCAGTGACCGAAATTTCTTGCCGGTGAGCGACGATGGCTTGAAAGACGCTTTGGCCTGTGCTGAACGAGTCTCCAAGAG
>Ga0209425_10005640_pt1 | contig 12229 bp, 14 predicted proteins | sample COG_05_FD_184749 | JGI IMG/M metagenome (GOLD analysis project Ga0209425, IMG submission 184749) | Pelagic Microbial community sample from North Sea - COGITO 998_met_05 (SPAdes) (version 2) | ecosystem: Environmental > Aquatic > Marine > Neritic zone/Coastal water | place: Helgoland, sampling... | reverse complement strand
TTTATTATTGAGTTCATCAAGTATTAACTCATTTCTTTCAATAGTTCCTAGAACTATGTCCTTTATAAATTTCTTAAATCTATGTTTTGGAAATTCAATATTATCATCTTCATTAAAAAATTTACCATACAGTTTTTGAATTATAATAACTCTTGGATTAAATTTACGATTAAAATGAGTTCTCATTTCTGTGACAAGATTGACATAACTGCTTTTGCAGCATCTCCACCCTTTTGTTTTCTAGCTCTAGCTTGGCGCATATTTAGGCATGTTATGATGCCATTACCAATAGGTTTTTTACTAATTATTGATAAATCCATAATCGCATTCGTAGATGCAAGTGAAATAAAATCAAAATGAGGTGTTTCTCCCTTAATAACACACCCGAGTGCTAGAAAACCATCATACTTTTTAATATTTTTTGAGATTGTTACTGGGATTTCAAATACGCCAGGAACTTTAATTGTTTTAATAAAGTTAGATTTAGGAATTAGCCTTAATGCACTATTAAGAAGACCTTCAGATATATCTTCATAATAATCTGCAATGACTATTAAATATTTTTTTTTCATCAAATTATTTCTTGTTTAGTAATCTTTATACCATAACCATCTAAACCAATAACTTTTTTAGGAGATTTAGAGATTAAAGTCATATTTTTAATCTTTAAATCTTTAATTATTTGAGCACCAATACCATAATTTCTAATTAACTTATCCTTACCTTTTTTATAAAAATCCCTATTTTTGTAGTCTTTCAAAGTTTGTGAAACTGACTTTAAATTTGTATCCTTAATAAAAATTAGAACACAGTTGTTAAACCTTTTGAAATAATTAAGAGTTTTGTTAAAGGAATTTGGTAATTGTTGATTTATTAAATAATTTTGAACTACATTTGATGAAATTACTCTTACTCTTGGGGTTATTCGATTGTTAATAGTTCCTTTAATTAAAGCAAAGTGTTCTGAACCATCAAGTAAATTTTCATAGATTCTAATTATGTATTTTTGATTTTTAACAACAATATTACTTTGTTTTTTTAATCTAATTAATTTTTCTTTTTTAAGTCTATATGCAATTAAGTCTTCAATTTTACCAATTTTAAGTTTATGTTTTTTTGCAAAATCAAAAAGATCTTGACCTTTGGCCATTGTTCCATCTTCATTCATAATTTCACATATAACAGCTGAATTATTTTTTTTAGCTAATTTAGATATATCGACTGAAGCCTCAGTATGACCAGCTCTGACCAATACACCTCCATCTTTTGCTATAATCGGAAAAATATGACCTGGCGAGACAATTTCGCTTTTTTTAACATTTTTTTTTGATGCAATACTAATAGTTTTAGCTCTATCTTTGGCGGAAATACCTGTCGTAATTCCTTTTTTAGCTTCAATAGAAATAGCAAATGCAGTTTTATTTCTTGATTGATTATTTGTAGACATTAAAGATAAATTTAATCTTTTTGCCTGAACACTATCCATTGCCAAGCAAATTAATCCACGACCATACTTGGCCATAAAATTTATATTTTTAGCATTGGAATTCGATGTAGAAATAATTAGATCACCTTCATTTTCTCTTTTTTCATCATCTACCAAAATAAACATGCCACCTTTTTTAGCAACATTAATAATGTTTTCTATTGGCGTAAAATTATTTTTTTTCATTAAAATAATTTCTAACGTATTTAGATAAGATATCTATCTCTATATTTACTAAACTATTTTTTTTAAGATTTGATAAATTGGTTTCATTATAAGTGTGGGGTATTACCCAAATTTGGAACCCTTTTTTTGAAATTTTTGATATAGTGAGAGATATTCCATTTACACATATGGAGGCTTTCTCTATCAAATTTTTTCTTTCTTTAAGAGGAATTTCAAAATCAAATAGATAAGATTTATCAATCTTTTTTATATTCATAACTTTACCAAAAGTATCCACATGACCCTGACATATATGACCAGAAATTTTAGCTCCATATTTTAAAGGTAACTCAAGATTTATAATGTCGTTAATCTTTAAAAATTTAAATTTAGATCTAACAATAGTTTCCTTTGAAAGATAAAATTCCATTATTTTTGATTTATAAGAAATTAAAGTTAGACATACACCATCACAAGCTACTGAGAGACCAATATCCCTATTATCTAATTTAAAACTACTTTTAACAAAAATATCTAAACCTTTAAGCCTTTTTGTAATTTTAGTTACAATTCCTTGATTGTATATTATTCCATTAAACATCTTATTATCTATACAGCGTTACTGAATCATTGCCAAAATTTGATTTTAGCTTTAATTTATTTTTATATGCTTGTTTAAGAATTTTTAAACCATTAAATTTTTTAAATTCAACTAATTTTGACAGTTTTTTTGAACTTTGAAATAAGTAGAACTGATTAAATAGTTTTTTTTTAAGTAAATAATTTGTTAGATCATTTCCACCTTCAATCAAAATATTTCTTGCTCCTAAATTGTAAAGTTTTTTCATAATTAACTTAATTTCAAATTTTTTGTCTTTATTTATTTTTGATTTTATCAGGTTAATCTTTTTTTTCTTGAAATAATTAACTTTTGATTTATTAGCCTCATTATAAAAAATTATAGTATTTTCTTTATTTGATGATTTAAATAGATAGCTTTTTACATTTAATTCTAACTTATTATCTAAAATAATTCTTTTTGGAGAAAATTTTTTGAAACTTTTTAATCTACAATCTAATTTTGGATTATCTTTATTTAAAGTTTTATATGAAATTAATATAGAATCATTTTTATATCTTAAGAAGTGAGTAAATTTATCTGAAAATATATTGGTTATTTTCGGATTATCTTTGCTGTAAATTAAATTATTTTTAGATATAGCAATTTTACCAGTAACATATGGTAATTTCTTTTTTCTATTATAGAAATATGAATTATAAAATTTTGTAATCCTTTTTTTTAATAAACCAGTTTTAACTTTAATATTTTTAGAACTAAGTATTTTGTTAGTTTTTCCTTGCACTCTTTTATCAATATCTGTAATTGAATAAATTACTTCACTAATCTTTGATTTTATTATTGAATTTGTACATGGAGGCGTTTCACCATAATGATTACAGGGTTCTAGGGTAACGTACATTTTTGAACCTTTTAAATCTTCACTGCAATTCTTAATAGCATTAGACTCAGCATGCGGCCTACCATTAACAGACGTTCGTCCTATAGAAATTATTTTATCGTCTTTAACGATCACACAACCTACTGAGGGATTTATCCCTGTATGCCCTTCACAAGCTTTTGCCAAATCTAAGGCAAGCTCCATATATAATTGATCTCTAATTGAGAATTTATCTTTTTTTGTAGACATCTAATTTGTCCACGAATTGTACAAAATCTTTTTCTTCTCTAAAATTTCGATATACTGATGCAAAACGAACATAAGCAACAGGATCTAATTCCTTCAAACCTTCCATAACCATAGTGCCTATTGTGTTTGTTGATATTTCACTTTGACCAAGTTCTTCAAGAGCTCTAGAAACTTTACTTATAAATTTTTCTGCAGTTTCGGTATCAATAGGCCTTTTTTTTAGAGCGATGTAAATAGATTTAGATAATTTATCTCTATCAAAAGTAGATTTTCTTCCATTTTTTTTAATAACCATTATTTCTCTAAATTGAACTCTTTCAAATGTAGTAAAACGAGCACCACAAACACAAAGTCTTCTTCTTCTTATGGCAGTACCATCTTCTGTTGGTCTAGAATCTACAACGGAAGTCTCTCCTTTTTTGCATATAGAACAAATCATTTATTACAAATTTTTATATATAGGAAATGATGAAGTTAGAGCTACAACTTCATTTTTTACTTCATTTTCAATTTTACTATTATCATTCGGATTTTCAGATAATCCTTTTAAAGTTTTAGTAATTAGTTCACCTACTGTTTTAAATTCATTTAATCCAAATCCTCTAGTAGTAGCTGCCTGGGTTCCTAGTCTAATACCAGATGTTATCATTGGTTTTTCTGTATCAAAAGGAATACCGTTTTTGTTACAAGTTATATTGGCTCTTGAAAGACTTTCTGCAGCTAAATTTCCTTTAACCTTATAGGGTCTTAAATCTACAAGCATTAAATGTGTGTCAGTACCATCTGAATATATCTTAAATCCATTATTTTTTAATGTTTCTGCCAATATTTTTGCATTAGCTAAAACAGCTTTTATATAATCCTTAAAGTCAGGCTGTAAAGCTTCTAGAAAACCAGCAGCTTTTGCAGCTATAATATGCATTAATGGTCCGCCTTGATAGCCAGGAAAAACTGCAGTATTAAATTTTTTTGCTAGATCCTCATGATTGGTTAAAATGATTCCACCTCTTGCACTTCTAAATACTTTATGAGTTGTTGAAGTAACAACATGCGCATGATCACATGGGTTCGGATAACCTTTTCCTGCTACTAACCCAGAAAAATGAGCCATATCAACCATAAGATAAGCTCCTACTTTGTCAGCTATGTCTCTAAATCTTTTAAAATCTATTACTCTAGAATAAGCACTTCCACCTGCTATTATTAACTTTGGTTTATGTTCTAAAGCAAGTTTTTCAACAATATCATAATCAATAAGTTCAGATTTTTTATCTACATCATAACCAATTGCATTAAACCATTTTCCTGACATTGAAATTTTTAATCCATGGGTTATGTGACCACCTGAATTTAAACTCATGCCCATAAAAGTATCACCAGGATTTAATAAAGCCAAAAATACTGCACCATTAGCTTGTGCTCCTGAATGTGGTTGAGCATTTGCAAATTTGCAATTAAATAGTTTTTTTAATCTTTCAATCGCTAAATTTTCTGCAACATCAACATGCTCACATCCGTTGTAATATCTTTTTCCAGGATAACCTTCTGCATATTTATTTGTTAATACTGAACCTTGTGCTTCCAGTACAGCTTGAGACACTATATTTTCAGAAGCTATTAATTCTATATGTTGTTGTTGTCTTGTCAGTTCATCTTTTATAGATTTGTAAAGTTCTGGATCCTTTTTGGATAAACTATCTTCAAAAAAACTCTTATAATTTTCGTTTAAATAATTTTTTTCACTTGACATAATTATATCTTTTTAATTCTCTTAGAATGCCTTCCACCTTCAAATTTAGTATTTAAAAAAACACCAATACAACTTAAAGCATTCTTATTTGTTAACAATCTTGAGCCTAATGTAATGATATTTGCATCATTATGCAATCTTGATAATTTTGTTGATTTTAAATTAAAGCATTGAGCAGCACGTATATTTTTATGCTTATTAGCTGTAATGTTCATGCCAATCCCAGATCCACATACTAATATACCTACACTGTTTTTGTTGATTTTAACTTTTTTAGCAACTTTATGAGCATAATCTGGATAATCCACTCTAGCATTACTATCTGGTCCTAAATCTAGAAAATTCATTTTTTTTTTTGATAGATATAATTTAATAATTTCTTTTAACCTGAAACCAGCATGATCAGACGAAATAAATATTTTTTTCAAATTAATTAAATTTATAATCTAAAACACATGCAACAAGATGAATTCTATTTTCTTCACCTCCATTGAACGCATTATGATATTTTGTATTATTTGTAACCCAAACTGATCCATCAGCCGGCATGTGTTTAGCTACGTTATCAATAACCATTAAACAACCTGGATTGCTAATTATAGGAATGTGTAATCTTGGCTCTGGATCTCTATGCCAACTTAAAGTTGACCTAGGTTCTTTCAATAAAATTCTGATACGACCTAATTTATATTTTGAAGAAAGAACATCATAAACTTCTTTAAAATAAGTGTTATCATAATCTTTAATAAACTCAGAATAAGCCGACTCATCTATTGACACGTCTCTACTAACTTCTTTTCCTGACTTATCCGGCTTTGTCCAATATACTCCTCGAGCTTTGCTTCCTTTAACTGAGTCTGGATCACCTGGAATTTGTGTTAATGAGATAGCTCCAAAATGTGCAATGCCACCACCATCTTCAAATTTTTTGGTTTGAACAATTTGATTATAAGCATCTTGAAGTTTATTAATGTCAAATTTAACGTTTTGCTTTTGAAAGTCACTAAAATCTAAAATCTTTTGATTTTTTTTTAAATCTAAATTTATAATATTTTTTTTGTTATCAGTGTTCATCGTGATTGTTTTGTACTTATTTTAATATATATTTGTATAATACATTTGTCGCATTTATAAAACAGATTAAAACATGATTACAGGAAAATATCCAAGTTTAAGACTAAGAAGAAATAGAAAACAATCTTGGGCCAGAAAACTTACCCAAGAAAACACATTAAGTCCAAGTGACTTTATTTTGCCTATTTTTTTGATTGATGGTTCAAACAGAAGACAGAAGATATCTTCAATGCCTGGTGTTTATAGGTATACGATTAATAGATTGGCTCAAATAATTGATAGAGCCATAAAATTAGGCTTACCAATGGTTGCACTTTTTCCCAAAACACATAATAGTTTAAAAAATGAAATCGGCTCAGAATCGCTTAATGAAAACAATCTTGTATGTAAGGGAATTATTGAAATAAAAAAAAGATATAAAAATCAAATAGGAATTATGTGTGATGTCGCTCTTGATCCCTACACTTCACACGGTCATGATGGAATAATTAAATCAAATCAGATCATCAATGATGAAACAATAGAAGTTTTAATTAATCAGTCTTTGCTACAAGCTGAAATGGGTTGTGATGTATTGGCACCGTCAGACATGATGGATGGAAGAGTAGGAAAAATTAGAAAAGCTCTAGATAAATCTAACTTTAAAGATGTACAAATCCTTTCCTATGCAGCCAAATATGCATCAAGTTTTTACGGTCCATTTAGAGATGCAGTTGGTACTAAAGGATCCTTAAAGGGAGATAAGAAAACCTATCAAATGGATTTTAGAAATAGTGATGAAGCTCTAAGAGAAATTGCCTTAGATATTAAAGAAGGTGCTGATATGGTGATGGTCAAACCAGGCATGCCTTATTTAGATATAATTAAATCGATTAAAGAAAAATTCAAAATACCAGTATTAGCTTATCAAGTATCAGGGGAATACGGTTTGTTATCGAATGCAATTAATAAAAAAATTGTTAGCGATGAAGCAATTTTCGAGAGCTTAATGGCATTTAAAAGAGCGGGTGCAAATGCCATTGTTAGCTATTATGCTGATAGAATAGATAATATTTTAATTTAATATTTTAAAGAATTTACAAATTGGTTTCGACTGATGGGAAAATTGATATTATTAGGTTTCAAGATAGTCTTATCCATATAATCTCCAACTAGTTTTAATCCATTTAATAAAGTTTTTAAATCGTTCGTAGAGTCATCTTTATCTATTAAAAAATTTGGTACAATCTTATTTTCTCTAGATGACTCAGCTACATAAAGAGTTTTATCGTCAATAATTTTTTTTCTTACTATTGTATTTAGTTCTAAATCATAGCCCAATGTCTTAAGTAATTCTAGTTCCCAAAAAATGTAATTTTTTAACCAATTTGTTTTAGAAATTATTAAATAAAAATTATCAATTAAATTATAGATTTTATTATTTGATTGAGATTCTGCAGTCAATAATTTGATTAAATTCATTGCAGAAGTAATGCAATAAAGTTTTTTAGCACTATCAAAATAAATTGGTGAATAAGCTCTTAGGATTTCTATTTTAAAATAACCAACCCTATTTTCAGACTTAGAATTGTAATTTATATATAATTTATTGCCAATTTGAATATAATTTTTTATCTTTTTTGAGGTTGCACCAAAAATTATTCCTGAAACTTTACCATGATTTTCTGTAAAAATTTCTGCTATAAGGGAATTTTCACTATATCTATTTTTTGACAATAAAAAACCTGTATCATCCCAATTCATGACTGTATATTATTGTTTAAACATAAATTTGCAGCATTTTGTTCAGCATCTTTTTTTGAAGAACCCTCACCTATATAAAACTTTGAAACAGGAAGTTTAACTGCTACTTTAAATATTGGCTTATGCCTTGGACCTGTATTTGAAATAATCTTATAAATGGGGAGTTTTTTATATTTTTTTAGTGAAAACTCTTGCAGTTTTGTTTTTGCATCAATTTGAGTAATAACGCTTTCTTTTATTTTTTTTTTCCAAAGTTTAAGTATAAAATTCTCAACTGTAGAATAACCTTTATCTAAATAAATAGCTCCAATTAAAGCCTCACAACAGTCAGCTATAATCTTATCTTCAATTTTTAGTGTTTTCTTTTTAGGATTTAACGTGAGTATATATTTTTCTAGATTGATTTTGTTGGCTATTTCTAAGCAGGTTTTTTTATTAACTAATGATGCAAATTTTTTATCCAGTATTCCTTCTTTTTCACTTGGATACAATTCTAAAAGTTTTTTAGCAATAACAAGTCCCAGCACTCTATCACCTAAAAATTCTATCTTTTCATTATTGTTATCTTTATCAAAACTTTTATGGGTTAAACATCTTATTAGTAACTTTTTGTCTTTAAATTTTATTTCAATCTTATTTTGAAATCCTGTATAATTATTTTTCATTAAATAATTCTTTTAAAAAATCTATCAAATCTAATTGATTTAGGCCATTTCCAAAAAATAAAAAAACTAGCAATTGATTTATCTGATGAAAAAAAAATAAATTGAGCTTTTCCAACCAAATTATTTTTATGAACATATCCAACGCTTGATAGGAACCTGCTATCTTTAGAACAATCCCTATTATCTCCAAGAAAAAAGTAATGATCTTCAGGTACAATAAAGATATCAGAATTTTGATATGAATAATCTTTTAAATAAACAGTCGTAAAAATTTTTCCACTTGGAAGTTTTTCTTCAAATGTAAAAACTTCAATTGTTTGCTTTCCACAAAAAATCTTATCATTTTTTGCAATTCTAGACCTCATTATCTCAGCATTATTGAGGAAGATATTGCTATCAACAAAATGAATTTTATCACCAGGGAGACCAATTAATCTCTTAATATAATCTGTGCGATTATCGCTAGGAGTTTTAAATACAACAACATCTCCCCTTTTAGGTTCTGAAAAAATTATTCTATTATCAAATAAAGATGGACTAAAAGGAAAAGAATGTTTGCTATAACCATAAGAATATTTTGTAACAAACAATCTATCACCAACAAGTAAGGTTGGTTCCATAGATGATGACGGTATATAAAAAGGTTGTATAATTAATGATCTAATTAATAAAGCTATGATTAAAGCATATAATAATGTTTTTATGTTATCTAAAATAATTGTTTTAGTTATCATTATATAGTTTGGATTAAAGCAAATGCTATTGAATAATCTTTTTCATCAGAAATTGAAAGAAACAAATTAAAATTTTTAATCTTTTTTTTTTTTTTTATAATATTTTTAAGTTTAGAGCTAATTACATAATAGGGTTTACCAAGCTTATTATTAGAAACTTGTATATCTTTAAAGTTCAATCTATTTCTAAAACCCGTGCCTAAAGCTTTAGCTAATGCCTCCTTTGCAGCAAATCGTTTTGAAAAATAACTTGTTTTGTTAAGTTTTTTTTTTGAAACTAAAATCTCATTTTTTCCAAATATACGAATTATAAATTTTTTATCTTTAATGGATAATTTTATTCTTTTATTTTCCACTATATCAACACCAATTCCAATCGTTTTCATTATTTAAGAATTCTTTTGAAATTTTTAATTATCTTATTTAAACCGTAAAAAATAGATTCGCCTATGATAAAATGACCAATATTAAATTCTTGAATTTCGTTAATTTTAGATAAAATTTTTGTTGAATTGTAATCAAGACCATGACCAGCATGAACTTCTAACCCTAGTTTAGATGCTAACAATGAGCTTTCTTTAATACGCGTAAGCTCACTTCTGCTTTTCATTTTTGATTTAACTAAATTTGCAAATTTGCCCGTGTGAATTTCGACACAATCTGCTCCAATTTTTTTAGAAATCTTTATGTCTCTTAGCGAAGGATTTATAAAGAGGCTAGTTCTAATCTTTTTTTTTTTAAATAGTTTAATAATTTTTTTTATCTTATGTTTATTCTTAATTAAATTCAAACCTCCTTCGGTGGTAACTTCTTTTCTATTTTCTGGAACTATACAAATAAAATTTGGATTTATTTTAAGTGCATTTTTTATTATTTTATTGTTTGTGGATATTTCGAGATTGACATGTAATTTTTTTATAGAACATATCATTTTTGCATCTAAATCTTTTATATGACGCCTATCTTCTCTTAAATGAATAGTAATAGAGTCAGCGCCATGCTTTTTAGCGTATTTAGCTGCATAAAAAGGATCTGGATGAAGTTCACCTCTAGCATTTCTCAAGGTAGCTACATGATCTATATTTACACCAAGTCTTTTCACTTAATATATCTACTTCCTGGTTTTGTGATTGGTATAGATTTTAAACTTTCAGGTAATTGATTATGCTTAAAAGTTGGAACATCAATTTTTAAATGAGAAATAATTTTTTTTTTAATTTTTAAAGTTTTTTTTGTTGATCTATCAATAATACATGCAAAACCAACTAGCTTAGCTTTGGCCTTATTTATAAGCATTAAACACTCCATGCTAGATTTTCCTGTTGTAATGACGTCTTCAACTATGAGTACTTGAGAATTTTTTTTTATAGAAAAACCTCTTCTGAGAGTAAATTTACCATTAACTCTCTCACAAAATATTGTTTCTTTTTTTAAAAGTTTGCCCATTTCGTATCCAATTACAACACCACCCATGGCAGGAGCTAAAATCAAATCAATATATTTGAAGTTTTTTTTAATTTTACTCGATAAAGATTTACAAATTATTTCTGCTTTATGTGGATGACTTAATAGTTTTGCACATTGGATATATTTCGATGAATGTAACCCTGAAGATAAAACAAAATGACCCTCTAAAAGAGCATTAGTTTTTTTTAAAATATCTAAAGATTTTTTGTGTGAAAGCATTTCTTTTATCTTCGTGTCTAATTATCTTAAATTTTATACCTTTTTGTTTTAACTCCGCAATAAAATTAGTAAAATTCTTTAAATCTTTGATTATAAGTTGAAATTTAAAGTTAATATAATCTGGATTTTTTCCAGCCATTTCTAAGTTGGAAATATTCAATTTATGATCTCCTATTAAGGAGCTTATAGCACCTAGTTGGCCTGGTTTATCAGGTAAAGATATCCATAAAGTAGTATTATATTTTTTAATTATCTTCTCTTTCTCTTCACCTTTATCGTGCCAATACCTTCTTATTGCAGCTCTAGCTTTTCCAGTTTTTGTAATAGGGATCCAATGTAGTGATGGTGATTGTTTTTTAGAAGTGATAATATTTACACTATCACCATTTCTTAAAATTGTTTGAAGTTCATCTTTATTACCATTAATCTCACAACCAACTGCAGTATTTCCTATTTTTGTATGTACTGCATAAGCAAAATCTATAGGAGTTGCATTTTTAGGAAGTTTAATGACTGATCCTTTAGGGGTAAAACAAAATACATTTTCTTGAAACATTTGCAGTTTTGTATATTCATATGAATGCTCAGGATTTTCATTTTTTTCAATAATTTCCACTAAATCTTTTAACCAATCATATTCCTTCCAGCTTAAAGAATTAAATTTTTCCGATGATTTATATTGCCAATGAGATGCAATGCCTCTTTCTGCAAAATCATGCATTTCAGAAGTTCTAATCTGGATTTCTATAGGTTTTTTATAGGGACCTATAATTGAGGTGTGAAGAGACTTGTAACTATTTATTTTAGGGGAAGATATGTAATCTTTAAATTTTCCAGGAATGCAATTCCATTTTTTATGTAGTACACCTAAGGTGTGATAACATTCATCTACATTATTTAAAATTATTCTAAATCCAATAATATCAGTGATTTGCTCAAGAGAAACCCTTTTTTTTTGAACTTTTCGCCAAATAGAGAATGGAGTTTTTTCTCTACCAAATATCTCTGCCTTTATATTATTTTCGTCTAGTAGATTTTTTAGTTCTAATGAATGTCTATCAAAAATATCTTCATTATCTTTTTTAATTTCTTTTAATCTACTTTGAATGAGTCTTCTTGCATCTAAATTCAAAATTTCAAAAGATAAATCTTCTAGCTCATCTCTTATTCTATGCATACCCATTCTATCTGCTAATGGAGCATAAATTTCCATTGTT
>Ga0209425_10005639_pt1 | contig 12231 bp, 10 predicted proteins | sample COG_05_FD_184749 | JGI IMG/M metagenome (GOLD analysis project Ga0209425, IMG submission 184749) | Pelagic Microbial community sample from North Sea - COGITO 998_met_05 (SPAdes) (version 2) | ecosystem: Environmental > Aquatic > Marine > Neritic zone/Coastal water | place: Helgoland, sampling... | reverse complement strand
AAGCCTCTTTTGGTATAACAGAAGCGCTAACCGCAAAAGGTTTTGAGTCTGGAAGAATGAAAACAGGAACGCCCCCAAGAGTTGACGGCAGATCTTTAGATTATACTTTGATGACCCCCCAACCTGGAGACAAAAACCCTCTCAAGTTTTCTTATTCAAACACAACGAAGCCTCTCTCCAAACAGCTCGATTGTCATATGACTTACACAAGCCCAACAGTTCATGACCTTTTAAAGGAAGGTTTTGATAGGTCTCCAATGTTTAATGGCTCCATAAATAGCATTGGCCCAAGATATTGCCCCTCAATTGAAGACAAAATCAATCGATTTTCCGAAAAAGATCGTCACCAAATTTTTGTTGAACCCGAGGGTTGGAACACTGTAGAGGTTTATGTTAATGGCTTTTCAACCTCTCTGCCTGAAGACATTCAGTTCAAGGCCTTAAAATCTGTTGCAGGTTTTGAAAACGTTAAGTTTTTTAGACCAGGATACGCCATTGAATACGATTACTTCCCGCCTACACAATTAAAAACCTCTTTAGAAACAAAGCCTATTTCTGGACTATTTTTTGCTGGTCAAATAAACGGTACAACAGGATATGAAGAAGCTGCGGCCCAGGGTCTTATGGCTGGAATTAATGCACATTTACTTATAAACGAGAAGGATCCTTTTATCCTTAAAAGAGACGAAGCTTATATTGGAGTTTTAATCGACGATCTTATCACAAAAGGCACCGAGGAGCCCTATAGAATGTTCACTTCTCGTGCAGAATATAGAACTTTGCTTAGACAAGATAATGCTGATTTGAGGTTAACAGAAAAATCCTATAGTTTAGGTCTCGCAGACGATAAAAGACTTTTTAATGTAGAAAACAAAAAGAAATCCACAGACACGTTTGTTTCTTTTTTCAAAAAAACCAGCGTTAAGCCTGACGAAATTAACCCTGTTTTGTTTAAAAAGAAATCCTCAAAAATTTCACAGTCCGTAAAGCTTTATAAGATTTTCTCAAGACCGAATTTATCTATGGATGACATGCTCAAAATCGCATCCGTAAAAGACTTTGTTCTTAACAACAAACCTAGTTTAGATGTTTTTGAACAAACAGAGGTGCAGGTTAAGTATTCGGGATATATTGAAAAAGAGAAAGCAAATGCAAAAAAATTAAATAATTTAGAAAACATAAAAATCCCTATGACTTTTCAGTATTCTAAAGTTCATTCGCTGTCAACGGAAGCTATCCAAAAACTTAAAAAAATTAAGCCCACAACGCTTTCTCAGGCCTCTCGAATAAGCGGCGTTTCACCAAACGACATTAGTGTTTTGATGGTTTATATGGGCAGGTAAACGTTCCACGTGGAACAATAAAAAACAAACACAACTCAATGGAAGTTATTGATCATTTTTTGTCTAAAAAAAAGTTCACGGTTAAGCCCTCCAATCGCTACGGCATTCTAGAAACCATTCCAAAACCTTCCTCAAAAGATTTGCCCAAATATTATAAATCCAAAGAATATCTTTCTCATAATAAAAACGGCTCTTTTTTTTCTAAACTGTATTCTCTTGCTAAAAGATTGAATTTTTTTCTAAAACTAAAACACTTAAGAAAACACGCATCGCCCTTAAACACACTGCTAGATTTTGGTTCCGGTGATGGATTTTTTATAACGGAATTAAATAAAAACAGAATTGACGCTCACGGCTATGAGCCTCTTTTTAATTCAAGAGCCCCTAACACTTATAAGCAGAAGGACTTGCTTTTAAGTTTTGACAAAGCCTACTTTGATGTTATAACCATGTGGCACTCACTAGAACACGTAGAGTCGTATTCAAAAACAATAACCTTTTTAAAACCATTAATTAAATCAAAAGGGCTTCTTGTTATTGCTTGTCCAAATTTTCAGTCTTGGGAAGCAAGGTATTATAAAGAGTTCTGGGCGGGGTATGATGTTCCAAGACACCTATGGCATTTTTCACCTAAAGGGCTGGTGAGTTATTTAGAGCAGAATGGTTTTTTGTTGATTAAACAAAAATCAATGTACATGGACTCTTTTTATGTCTGTATGCTCTCAGAAAAATACAAAGGAGCAAAGCTGTGGTTTTTAAAAGGCTTTTGTGTTGGGTTGTTTTCAACTTTTGTTTCTTTTTTCACAAAATCTTTCTCTTCCACTATGTTTGTCTTCAAAAATCAAATTTAAGCGAGTTTAAGAACGTGTAGTTGGCTGAACGCCTCTCAGGCCATTAGCAACAAAATAGCGCGCTAAAACCCTACTCATGTTTAGACGATTAACATAGTTTTTGTCTATAAAAAAAATTAAAGAATAAGAAAAAGCTATTGTATAAGCCTCGTTAGCTTTAGTGACAGATCCATAAAAACTATATTAGGATTTCCGTTTGCTTGTATTGATGAGATAGCGTCTTCCAGTTCGTTGAAAATTTCTTCAATATTGTCACCGCTTACATATTGTGAAAAGGACTCGAAATTAATATCAGTCTTTGGTTGAAACGTTACAAGTGAGTTTAAGTCATAGTTTTTTAACAAAGCGTTTCTAAAAACCCCAAGGCTAAACGTTAAAAAACTTTTTTGAACCTCTCTTCCTTTTTTTGAAATTGTTTTGCTCCAATTAACTAACTCTAACACTTCCTCTTTATTATGCCTAACCTTAAAAGCAGTTCTTAGCCATTTTAAAAACCACTCTTCAAAGTTTTTTTCTTTTTCATTTTCATAAATACTCTTTATGGCGCGCCGTAGATTTCCGTCGGAATTAATAGCGGTGTTTTTTGCTTTAGAGCTCTCTACGCCTTTTTTTATTAAATAAGCCTCAATCTCGTTGTTTGATATTGGTTGAAGCTTGGAAATTTGACACCTAGAAACAAGCGTATCCAGAAGCGCGCCTTCTCTCTCACAAATAAAAATAAACAGAGTGTTTTTTGGTGGTTCCTCAATTAGTTTTAAAAGCTTATTAGTAGCAATTTGATTTAGTTTTTCCGCCATCCAAATGACTGCAACTTTCCATCCACCCTCATACGATTTTAGTGACATTTTTTTTACTAAATCTTCCACGTCATCTGTTCCTATTTTTCCTTGTTTGTTTTCAACCCCAAGCTTCAAGTACCAATCGAAAAGGTTGCCATAAGGCTCCCCACCAACAAACTCCCTCCATTCCTTCATAAATAAAACGGAGGATGCCTTGGACTTTATGTCTTTGTTTGCTGCTGTTGGAAATAAAAAATGTAGGTCAGGATGTTTTAATTCGCTTAACTTATAGCTTGTTGTTTCAGAGTTCAGACTGTTTTCAATAACTAATCGAGCAAAAGCAATTGAAAGAGAAAGTCCTCCAGAGCCCTCTGGCGAAATAAAAAGCTGAGAATGAGCAACCCTTCCTTGTTCATAACTTTTTTTTAGCTCTAGTTTTAAAGCGTCTTGTCCAATAACATCGTTAAACAACATCTTTCAAAGATAAAATATTAAAGTTTAAATAAACCAGAAATACATATCTTTGACCACCAATATTTACGTATGAATTCTATTTATCAAAACGACTTTAAAAATCAAAAAGTATTAATAAGGGTAGATTTTAACGTTCCTTTAAGTAATGAAAAAGTAGTCACGGATAATTCCAGAATAGTTGCTGCAAAAAAAACAATTGATAAAATTTTAAAAGACGGGGGAACGCCTATTCTTATGTCTCATTTAGGCAGGCCAAAAGGAAATGACCCTGAGTTTTCTCTCTCACACATTGTAAAAGATATAGAAAGAGTCTTGGGAGTTAAAGTAAAATTCACCAATGAGGTTTTAGGTGAAAAAACGACTACTGTTGTTAAAAAGAGTGGTCCGGGCGAGATAGTTTTGTTAGAAAATTTAAGGTTTTGTCCTGAGGAAAAGAATGGGGATTTGAAGTTCGCGGAAGAACTATCTAAGCTTGGGGACAGTTATGTTAATGATGCTTTTGGAACTGCCCATAGAGCTCATGCCTCAACAAGCATTATTGCGTCTTTTTTTCCTAAAAACAAATTTGCAGGAGAGCTACTTTTAAAAGAAGTAGAATCGATTCATAAAGTGATGAATACTGGTAAAAAACCTGTTTTAGGAATATTAGGAGGGGCGAAAGTTTCTTCAAAAATTACAATAATTAATAACATAATGGACAAGGTTGATAAGCTTATTATTGGAGGAGGAATGGCCTTCACGTTTATAAAAGCTCAAGGGGGACAAATAGGAGATTCAATATGTGAAAACGATAAAACGTCCTTGGCATTATCAATTTTGGAAAAAGCAAAAGAAAAAAAGGTTGAGATTTATCTCCCAAACGATGTGGTTTGTGCAAATCAGTTCTCAAACGAAGCAAAAACACAAATCTGTCCAATAAATAATATTCCAAGTGGCTGGCAAGGAATGGATGCTGGGCCAAGCTCTTTGTCAAACTTTAAAGGGGTTATAATGTCAAGCAAAACGATTTTATGGAACGGTCCTGTTGGGGTTTTTGAAATGGAAAATTTTTCTAAAGGAACTATTGAATTAGGCGAATATATTTCTAAGAGCACAAAACTCGGTGCCTTTTCACTTGTTGGAGGGGGAGATTCTGTGGCTGCAGTAAAACAGTTTAATCTCCAAGACAAGGTTAGTTACGTTTCTACTGGCGGGGGGGCAATGTTAGAAAGTTTAGAAGGGAAAACACTTCCAGGAATAAAAGCATTAACCCAATAAAAATGAAACAGATTGTTTACATAGTAATCATCTTTCTTTTCATGGCCTGTGAAAATTCTTCTAACAGCTACAAGCCTAAATCAAGCGGAAATATCCATACGGTTTCGGTAGTAATAGATGATAATTTATGGGAAGGCTCAATCGGAGATCAAATAAGAAACCTTTTTTCCTCTGAATTTGAAGGGCTTCCACAGCAAGAACCAATGTTTTCTTTAATTCATATTCCAACCAAAGTGTTCGCAGATTTTGCTAGGGAAGGAAGGAATATAATACAGGTCTCTAAAAGTAATATTGACACAGCATTTATTTCCAAAAACAAATACGCTGCTCCTCAAATTGTTTTAAGCGTTAAGGGAAAGTCTAGTAAAAAGATAATCGAACAATTAAATATTATCTCAACTAAAGCAAAAACAGTCTTTACAAATAACGAAATAAAAGAAAAACAAAAAAGAATAAAAAAATCTATTTTAAAAACCGATGAGTTTAAAGCTATAGGGATTGGACTAACCTTGCCATCTGCATATAAGCTTTTCAAAAAGGATGAGCAAAACAAACTCTGGTTTCAGAGAGAAACAAAGAAAGGTAGTGTTAATATATTGGTCTATAATATGCCGTCAAGTTCAGTAAAAATAGATCTGGAGAGAATTATTAAAATTAGGGATTCTATCGGGAAAGAGTTCGTGCCAGGAAGAAATGAAGGCTCGTATATAGTTACAGAAAAAGCATATCGACCGTTTTACAAAAAAACTAAAATCAAAAACAATGACGCCTATGAAACAAAAGGCACCTGGGAAGTTGTTAACGACTATATGGCAGGACCTTTTTTAAATTACCACATAAAAGACACAAAAAATAATAGGACTCTTGTTATAGAGGGGTTTGTTTTTTCTCCTTCAGACAGAAAAAGAGAATATATGGTAGAAATAGGCGCAATTATAAAATCGCTTGTGATTCTATAAAAACTAATCTTCTTTTTTAGACTCTTCAATTGAATCTTCTTCTTTTACCCCCTTTTTAAATTCTTTTATTCCAGACCCAAGGCCTTTCATTAACTCAGGGATTTTCTTTCCACCAAAAAACAATAGAACTAGAACAACAATAATTGCAATTTGACCAGGGCCGATCGCTAAAAATAAATTTGATAAAATCATTGTAAATTTTTTTACTAAAGTAAAAAGAAAAATATAAAAACACTCTAACAATGTCTTTAAATAATATTATAGACTCTTCACTATATTAGCTAAGTGAAAGAAAATGCCAAAAAACCATTTAAACAAAGACTTTTAAACAAGTATAGGCTTGTTGTTTTAAATGAAGAGACCTATGAAGAAAGAATTTCATACAAACTTAATAAGCTCAATATTTTTTTATTGATTGCTTTTGCATCCACTGTGTTAATAATGACAACAATAGTTTTAATCGTCTATACTCCAATTAAAGAATACATTCCTGGCTATGACTCTACAGTTTTAAGACAAACAGCCGTGCGAAACATAGAAACATTAGACTCTTTAGAAAGGGTAATTCAAAAGAACCAAACGTTTATAAATTCTGTCGGATCAGTTATTTTAGGAGAAGTATCACAAGAGGAGCTTTTGAAAGAAAGTAATATTGCAAGAATAGACATTTCTGAACTTCAATTTAAAACAAACATAGAAGACTCTTTGTTAAGAAATTTTGTAGAGAAAGAAGACAGGTTTAATACTCTTGAAAGCGCCGCATCTAAAGTAGAATATGTTTTATTTAGCCCTATTCAAGGACAAATTTCATCATTGTTTGACCCAGGTCAAAAGCACTTTGGAGTAGATGTTCCTGCCAAAACAAATACTCCGGTAAAAGCAATTTCAGATGGCAGAGTTCTTTTTTCTGAATGGACAATTGACACGGGCTTTGTTTTAATAATTGAGCATTCTTTTAATTTAATCAGCGTCTATAAGCATAATTCTTTGGGGCTTTCTAGCCAAGGAGATTTTGTTAAAGCAGGTCAAGCAATTGCGCTTTCAGGAAATACAGGGGAATTGAGTACAGGCCCACATTTACACTTTGAGCTTTGGAATAACGGGAACCCAGTAGACCCTTTAGAATACATAAGTTTTGAGTAGTTTAAAAGAAAAGGCAGCTAAGGCTTATGCTAAATATGTTGTTTGGAAAACAACAAAATGGGCCGCATGTCCACATGAAACTCAAGAGAAAGTTTTTAAAAAGCTATTAATTAAAGGAAAAAAAACACACTTTGGCAAAGAGCATTCTTTTGAAAAAATTATAAATCATGAAGACTTTTCTAAACTAGTTCCAGTAAGGGATTACGAAGGATTAAAAAAATACATCAAATTAATAAAAGAAGGAGAAAAAGATGTTTTATGGCCAGGAAGGCCAATTTACTTTGCTAAAACATCAGGGACAACATCTGGCGAAAAACTCATTCCTATTACCAAAGAATCAATGCCTTATCACGTGAAGGGGTCTGTTGAGGCAACAATGCACTACATCAACGAAACTTCTAACACGAGTTTTTTAAACAAAAAAATTATTTTTTTGCAAGGAAGCCCCTTGCTAGGAGAAATAAAAGGCATTAAAACAGGCCGTCTTTCGGGAATTGTCGCCCATTATACACCATCTTTTTTAAGGCAAAACACAATGCCTTCTTGGGAAACAAACTGTATTGAGGATTGGGAGAAAAAAGTGTTAGAGATTTCTAAAGAAACCCTTAAAGAAGACATGGCCGCAATAGGAGGAATACCCCCTTGGGTTATTATGTATTTTGAAAAACTAATTGAAATTACTGGGAAAAAAACCATAAAAAAGATTTTTCCAAATTTTAGTCTTTTTGTTTATGGAGGTGTTAACTATAGCCCTTACAAAGAATCTTTTAGACAGTTAATAGGCGAAGAAGTTGATAGCATTGAATATTACCCAGCATCCGAGGGGTTTTTTGCATATCAAGACTCACAAGAAGAAGAAGGGCTTTTGCTACAGCTCAACTCAGGGATATTTTATGAGTTTATTGAAATTGAAGAGATGAAGAAGAATTACCCAAAACGCTTAACGATTAATGAGGTTGAAAAACAAACAAACTATGTTTTGGTAGTGTCAACTAATGCAGGGTTGTGGGGATATAACACTGGAGATACTGTAGAATTCACATCTCTTGTTCCCGCCCGAGTTAAGGTTACAGGCAGGTATAAGCATTTTATTTCAGCATTTGGAGAACATGTAATAGGTAGCGAGGTTGAAAAAGCATTAAAAAACACGCTTGTCAACGAAAAAATTTCTTTAAAAGAGTTTACGGTAGCTCCAAAGGTAAATCCAAAAAAAGGACTGCCTTTTCATCAGTGGTGGATAGAGTTTGACCAGCAGGTTCCTTTGGCAAAAATTAAAAAAATAGAAAAAGAACTAGACTGTAATTTACAAAACTTAAACAGCTATTATAAAGACTTGGTGCAAGGAAAAGTATTAAAACCCTTGGAGATAGTTGTTGTAAAAAAAGGAGGGTTTAAAAATTATATGGAAAGCATTGGAAAACTGGGCGGTCAAAACAAACTTCCTCGGTTATCTAATGACAGAAAAATTGTAGACCTTTTAATTAACTTCAGAGAGTGATTAAATAATAATTTTAGGATTTAAACTATAAACCACCTGCCTTGAATCAGATTGTTTGGCGGACTTCATTATTAATTCAAGTTGAAAAATCTCCTTAAACTTTACATTCAGATCATTAATAGCCTTATTTTTTCTTTTAATATTTGCGTCTTCACTAAGTTCAGATTTCTTAAAATAGTTTAAGAAAAAAATATTATCTACCTGACTGTTTTTAGAGTTTGACAATAACTCTATAACAAACCTTTCTTCTTTTGATATGTTCATGGATTTATTTAGTCCAATTAAAGTGTTTTCATTAACCACAAAATAAACAGTGTCTCGTTTGAATTTAAGAAAAGTTAACCCAACCAACAGAAAACAAAAAACTATAACTACTAGAAAGTAGGATATAAACAAATCATAGTCATTTGTAAGATAAGCTTCGCTTTCTAAAATTAAACCGTCATTAAAGTCTTTTATAATCAGCGTCTCATAAGCCCTATCTGCTGTGAAGCTGGTATAAATTATTTTGTCCCCAACATAGATGGCGTTTCTTCTAACCTGAACTAAGTTTTCATTAATGTAGGTTTTTACAGAATTCTTTGAAGGCTCAACGACAAGGAATTTTTTGCTGTCAAGGGTTTTTTGTAAAAATTTTGTTGAGCCAAATGGAATAGTTATATCTAGAATCTTTCTGTTTATATCATCATAAAACAATCGGTTCAAGGACCCTTTCTTTTCCCACTTTAAACTACTCAAATCAAACTCATAAGTGTTGTTGTTTTTAACATCTACACCATTTATTTTTTGATAAAAATCAAAAACATATAAAACATCATTTTCAATTACAAAAGAGCCTGAATTAATCCCTAGCTCAGGCGCTTGCCCTCTTGTTTCAATATAATCCCACTCTTTGGTTTGAAAATTAAACTTAGTTAATATACTGTTGCTTTTCCAATATCCATATCCTCCCATCAAATATGGAGCTTTTTTGTAAATAAAAAAGTGCCCAGAAAATTGATTTCTATGTGGAAAACTTTCATCAATTCTTGTAATATGATTATCCCTGTATTCAAACAATAGCCCTCCGCCGGGATATAAAAAATACACTATCCCATCGTCTGAAACAACTGCCTGGAGGTCTCTCATGGGAATATTTTTTATTTCGGACGGCAAAGGTTTAGAGTACTCATAAAAAACCTTATCAAATCCGCCATTTCGAATAGTAAAATCATAAACCCCTGTTTTGGAAAAAGAATAAAACGAAAGAGAGTCTTTAGCAATTAGTAGTTGCCCTGATGGAAGATTTTCCTGTGAAAAGGAAACCAAACAAAAGAAACTTAAAAATAAAAACAGTAGTTTTTTCATTTAAAAAAAATATAGTAAAGCAGGACAAGAATCAACAGGGTTAAGGCAACGCTTCCAATTAGCCCGAGGGTTAAAAACACAACACAGTTCATTAAAAGAATTAAAACAGAAAGAATAAAAATCAATAACGAGGCCTGCCAATGCTCATAACCTTTATCAGCAAGCCGATGGTGTAGATGTATTCTGTCAGCAACAAATGGAGACTGATTGCGATACGCTCTGATAGAGAATGCACGCAATGTATCAACTAATGGGTAAATTAACATCAAAACAGTTAAAAATGGCCTAGAAATAAAAGAGTCTGTAATTATGCTATTTTCTGTGTCGAGAATATAAAAAATCAAAAAACTCATAATAGACCCCAAAAACAAAGAACCGGTATCTCCCAAAAACACTTTGTTAGTTCGTTTAAAATTATAAGTTAAAAAGCCAATTAGCGTTCCAATTATTATTGGGAAAAAAAGAAACATTTTTGAGTCTGCAATTAAAACGATCCCTCCAGCAACTAAAAAAAACTTTATAGATAAAAACGACGCAAGGCCATCTAGACCGTCAATTAAGTTTAGCGCATTCACAACCACCACAAACACAAAAAGAGAAACAAAAACTGAAAGCCAATAAGGGAGTTCATAAACCCCAAAAACTCCGTGAAACGAATCAATGTAATATCCAGATTGAATCATCAAGATACCCGCAAAGATTTGTAAAAACAGTTTTTCTCTATATCGAACTTCAATTAAGTCATCAGCAAAACCAATCAGTGTTATAAAAAACACACTTAACACTGCATACAAAGGGAAAGAAAACTCATTAGTAGCAACCGCAAAAGCAGAGGCCACGCATACTGTAAAAAAAACAGACAACCCCCCTGATCGAGTTGCAGGATAATTATGCGAAGATCTTTCGTTGATTGGGTCTGTAAGTTTATTCCCAACAAAGAGCTTGTTTAAATATCCGTTTAGGTACTTAGAGACTATTAGGGATAATGAAAAAAAAGTTACATAATAAATTAAGTCAGTCATAATTATTATTTATTTTTAAAATATGTTTAAACACGCTACAGTAGTTTTTCTATTGTTTTTTTTGAATTTTATTTCGTCTCAAGAGTATGGTCTTCCAGAAAATATTGGCGAAAATTTTGTTTTTTTCAAAGACAAAGACTCTAAAATACATCTTTTAAAAAACAATATTGATTATGTTTTTGAAAATAAAAAATGGAACAAAAATGTTTTGTCTTACGAAAAATCTGCTAGAGACAGCACCACTATTTTTTACAAAAAAGGTTTTAACAACACACACTTCAAAACGATTAACACTGAAACTAAAACTTTTTTAATTTTAAATGGTGGAGGTCCTGTATTACAAATTGAAAAAGACAAGATCAATAGAATTGATAATTCTGTTGAACAAAAAAATCAGTTTGGCGCAGCCATTTTCGAACACAACAATCAGTTACACATGAATGGTGGATATGGGTTTTGGACATTTAAAGACTATACCACCTATTTTGATACTACCACAAACCAATGGGAGCTTTGCGCCTTTGATCCAGTCCCAAAGCTAAAACCAAGATGGAAGTCCATTTTTCACAAAACAAAAAACGATCTGTATGTGTTAGGAGGACGAGCCTCACTTAATGAAAATCAACGCATAGATGCAGTTATAAAAGATGTTTATAAAATAGACTTTCAAAAAAAAAGTGTCAAGTTGTTTGAGCCGGGGTTCAACCCGCAAATACCAATAACATCAAGCTCTTCTCAAGGGTTTAAGATCAATAATCTAAAAGGCTACCTTAATCAATTAAATATTGTTGTTTTTGATTTTGAAAATAATTCTGTAACTGAGTATGACACGGCAGAATTATTTAAACACAAGGCTCAAGGCACCCCTATATTAAGCACTAAAGATTCTCTGCTGTTTATAAACAACAATGGGAGAAACAAAACGATTGAATTTGTATCAATTCAACAGGCTTTACAAAAACCCTTAAAAACAGTTGCGATTTTAAATATTGAAAACGCAAGGTTTTCCTATAAGAAAACATTTGCAATTGTAGCAGCCGTTTTAATGGTTTTGTTTTTATATTTTCTTTTTGGCTATAAAGACTATATTAATAAGCTGGTTCACCATGACAATCAGTGGCTATATTATGCAAATAATAAAATAACAATCTCTGAAGAACAGAGCAGAGTTGTTGGACTTTTAGAGAAAAAAGGCCAATTTTCATCCATAGAACTAAACAAGATAATTTGCAAAAACAAATCATACGCTAAATCACATTTAACTCACCTAAGGCAAACCTTTATTGAAAACCTAAATTTGAACTATCAGAATCTCACAGGCTTTAGCGAGCCGTTAATAGGCTCAACCAAAAATCCAGTAGATAAAAGACAAATAATTTATTTTGCCGGGAATAAAATATTTAAGAAGAAGTCTTTTCTTGAATTTATTTTCAAGAAATAATTTCACGGCTTCGCCAATAGACTCCCAATTATAAAAACAATAAAACCGTGTCTTTAACTAACAGCAACAACCTTAGTGGCGTTTAACGAGAGTTTTACTTTTATTGAATTTATCAAT